>Ga0182211_1000274_pt1 | contig 16465 bp, 12 predicted proteins | sample G5R1MG_20_FD_129660 | JGI IMG/M metagenome (GOLD analysis project Ga0182211, IMG submission 129660) | Switchgrass phyllosphere microbial communities from Michigan, USA - G5R2_MAIN_03OCT2016_LD1 MG | ecosystem: Host-associated > Plants > Phyllosphere > Phylloplane/Leaf | place: USA: Michigan... | reverse complement strand
TTCTCCTTCTCCTTCGCCTTCTCCTTCTCCTTCTCCTCTTCGAATCCTCTACACTGCACCGTCTGCGCCTACTCGACAGCACGACCACTCCATGGGTCCTTCATGCCCCACACTCATGCGACCTGGCTCGGGCGGCAATCTCCATCAAACACCATGCCATCTATCTAGATCGGCTCGGTCTGTGTCACCCCTTGACCGCTCCGAGTCGTGTCGTGTGTCACTACACGCCCCTCCCCTCCCCCTGCCAGGGTCATGGCCGCTGTCAAGCTACCTTCAGCTATCCTGGCGCGAGGGTGGACCTTCTGCTCGGTTTCCTCGGTTTCGCCCTGTTCGCCATGGCCGAGAACAGCTGCCAGCAGCTACGCACCCTCCTCACATGCTCGCACAAGCTGCCATGACACACACCGTGCGCGAGACAACACGAGCGCCTCTTGGTGACACGGCAGCACCTGACCGCCTGACAGTCCGTCACTCATCTCCCTGCCCCGCCGCCACCACCCATCGCCTCCCTCACCTGGCACTGTCCAGGCGCTGTCAATCGCCATGGCGCCGCCCCTCGTTCTGCGCCTACGTCGCTAGCCTCAGGGCGCCATCTCCTACTACCTCCATTCTAGGTCGGCGTACCTACCTAGATATGCCATGGCCATACTCTGCAAATAGTATGCACCATGCATGGACCTCGTCATCCTACCGTGTACCCAGGCACCATCACAACACCATGTCCCTCGGCTGTGTCGTCGGATACCCGAACAGTCCTCCCTGAACTTGGCGCAAGGTGGAACAGACAAGATCCGAAAGGTGAAGATGGGTAGGTAGGTAGTAGCATGTTGATGAACCACGAAAACAGCCAGACGCTCGGCGTCACCTTCGTAGCACCTGTACGATGGCTGCCTTTTGCCAGTGAGGCGGTTCCGTAAACCCGCTGCAGTGGATGGAAATGGCCCATCCAATGGATCGCCATAGCGACGAACTGGGTACGGCAACAGCGTTCAACCTGCCACCACCTCCAGGTAGCGTACCTAGAGGAGATGGAAGGCATTGCGAACGCCACACGTCACCTTGCGGGAGCCTGCATGCAGACAGCTCAGCCTCGCTTGCTTCAATCCCGACATCCACTCCTTCTGTCCAATCAGCCGACCGCACCTCCAACCTCAACAGAGCACCGCAGTAATCCATACCCGGTAGCTGGGACACGCAAGTCATCGATCTAGAACGGTTTCATATCGTGGGGTCCCTTCCCACGGTAAGTCGTCTTCCCCGCCATTGCATCGCTAGAAGTCGGTAGGTAGGCAGGTCACAGGTAGGTAGGTAGGTCGCCATTGGGATGCAGTAACGCAATTAATGTCAGGGACTCCAACGCTCAAGCCTAACCATCCTGGTCTATCATCACATCGTCTGACTTGTGGAATGAAGTCGTCATCGAGCCCACTCCTGGACAACTGTTCGATAATAATTGGCCCTTCACGCTCAACTGCGACATGCAGTGGGAATTAAGAAGGATCCCTTCACCGCCATGCTGCGCGCAGTCCATCCCACCACCTTGCATGGGTTTTGGTGGGTGCTAAACGTGGTTCAAAGGAAAACAAGCAGTTCCCGACGGCATGCCAGACCCTGACCCGGGCACTACCCGCAAGCGCAACACGAGCACTACCTACCTCGTTGCTTGGAAGAAACCCATCGGAATCTAGATACTCCGTCAATGCTGAGAGTATGGTCCTCTGTGCTTTGCGGATTCTTGCTAGTCAGTAAGAGCTAGTTTTTGTTCATTTGTTGCACAAAATGCAAAACCTTCGCAAGTCACAGACAGCCCTGACTCTCGTCCTTCACTCCCAGTCAACAACAACCTTCGCTGTTCTATTTCCGCACCATCCATTTCCCCATACGGGCACACCCTGAACCAAGCCATCTTCCCGTGCCTTTTTGGAGTGAGTCCGGCTAGACTATACGGCAGATCGGGGTTATCGACGCGACTGTGCCTCTCATGCCATCGGAACCGCGTAAGATTTTTCCCCAAGCGCCAGAGTCAACGCGTTTCTTGTCCGCACTCGCGTTCGCTTTGTGAAATTCGAGGATGCCAAGGTACTTTAGCCGTTCTGGAACTGCCACTAGGATCTCGAGGACGGTTCATCCACCACCGTATATGGCATTCATTCAAATCCCGTAATATTGGTCTCTGAGTCAGATCGATACCATGCCTGGGGATGTGGCATGTGTCAGGAGCTGTTCTTGACGCAGCTAACATAGTAGGCTGCCAGTAGCAGAAACTACTACTGCGCCCGTCTTAGTCGGCGGATGTTGATTGGGTCATTAGTAGGTGGCGAATGTCTTTTGGCTTTCCGTAGCTACATAGGTCGGTACAGCGACGAACCTTCCATGGTTTCGACAGAAACAGCCTGTCAAAGCACAAATCAGTCTACACCGCAATACTCAGTTAACATGCGGACCTGTATTCTCACCAAGATTGTTTTGCTTACCGTAATGCAAATGCAGATCCGAATTAGTCCCAACCGCCGCCCCTCGACGAGACCCGCCTTCCCAGCACAGCCCGGGGATCTACATGATCGCTCGGCTATCTTTTAGCGTTGCGCCACATGTCAACCACCCGTTTCCCATTACGAGGATCAATCCATGGATCGCATAGGACATGACAGGATTTCCACGGACATTAGATTGCCCGTCTAACGTAAGACCTGGGGTAAACCATGGATGATCGATAGGTACGGATGGCTGCCCTCTAAGCGAGCTCCTCTTGGTCTCAGGTTGCAAATGGTCAAACAATCCTACCTCCCAGATGGCAAATACCCTCCCGCCCACACACGGTACATTGAGCATTTGTGCCTGGCACCTGCAAGGAACCTTCGGAACAATTATCCGCTCTAGTCCTAGCGACTATAGCGCTATAGGTATACGCGTGTTCCAGGTCGGTAGGCAAGAGCTTTAGTACAGAAAGGAACATTTGGCAGTTTCTTCAACTTGCCCGCATCGACGTTAGGTGCCGCCCCAGAGCTATGTACTACTAACCACCAAGTCCACAGACGCAATAATAAACTTCCAAGCCGCCCCCTTCATTCTTATTTACCAGCCAGGGGCGGAAATATCCTTTTGCCTACTGCGCAAAAAGAACTCTTCGTGGGAATATGAAAAGTCAAAAAGTGTTTCACGATGGAAAACTCAAATTTCCCAAGCAGCGGATTTTGGCCATGATGACGCGTCGCCCGCAGCAGAAGAGAACCAAAGAGGGCCTAGGATTTGCGGGGTGAAAGCACGCTTCGCTACTCATTCGCCCTGCGTTGGCCAAGGAGGTTATTGAGTCTAGAGGCAGGTAGACCGCGTACGCAGGTTCGCTAATTTCACAAAGAGGAAGATGTCAACGCTAGGCAGCTGCAGTAGCTAGCCGACTAATGTCAGTTGTCAGACTCGCGTGTCAGACTGTCATAGGCACCCTTGATTGAGCGATCTCCTCAGCCACACTTTGCCATTTGGCACCAGGTGCTCTCTAGCTCTACCGACTCCAGTCCCTGGGGACTTCGGGAGCCAAGAGGTTAGCCAACTAGTTGGCCTGCTTTAGACTTCTCTCGATGACCCCGTGGCACGCGCAATTTTGGTTATGTGCATTCCCTATGCAATCTTTTTCATTGACCATTACATTTGTACAAACCAAGGAGATCAATTACAACATTTGCCTACAAGCAGCCCATGTACTAAAGAGGGCTGCAAGTGTTCTCATGCCAACAGCATCGCTACCACACATGTCCCTTCGTCTGCTTGATGTCGATAACATTAATGTTGCGCCACATGATGACCGACGCGAGCCCGATGGCCCATACTCCAACACCCACGCTCAGCAGATTCACCTGTGCATCGGCGTAGGCTTTTTGGATTGCAATGCGAGCTGGGGAGCCCATTGGATAGGCAAGTTGTGCGTTGATGTCGGCGTAGATCATGGCGAGATTGGGCAATTCTGCTGCGGGTAGGTACTCGAGGAGCTTCTTGGGCAGGGTATTCTGCCAGATGGCGGAAGCGATGGTGAGGCCAATTGCGCCTCCAATGCTACTGAAAAGTCCTAGCACAGCTATTGCGATGGCGATGTGCTGATGGGCTGCCGCGGCGAGCATGGCAATTTCGTCGCATATGATGATGGTGCCAGCAGCAAAGGCGATGAACAGCTGACACATGACGATGTAGCCAATGTGTCCATCAGCATTTCGAAAGTGGATCATAAGGCCCAGACCAAAGATGCTGAACGGAATTCCAAAGTAGAGGCACACCGGCTTGAATCGTCCTGTATGGTGAATCAGCCAACCGATGGTGATGCCGGAGAGAACCGAAGCAACGGTATACGTCTGGACCACGTAGGTAGCATCCTTCACGTCCAAGCCCTTGACCACCTGTAAAAACGAGCTGAAGTAGCTGTTCCACAAGTAGTAGCTGATGAACAGGACAGCAGAGAGCACACAGGCGCCAAACACGGTGCGGTCCATGAGCAGCGAGTATGGGAGCATCGTGGTGGGCGCGAAGAACTTTTCCCACACAACAAAGCCGATGATAAGAGTCACTCCGAACACCAGCATACAGATGATAAGAGGGGAGTCCCACCCCTTTGACTGCATGGTGTAGAGGTTAAATGGCAGCAGGAACAAAGCGACACCGGCCGAAAGCAGAAGCAAGCCGATGGCATCAAACTCGCGGCAGTAGTACACCAAGGCTTGCCAACGCGTGCGTTGGCTATCGCGCTTGGGCAGGAGTCCCTGCTTTTTTGCCTTGCGGAAGTTGTAGATGAGAAGACCCCAGAGCGGGAGCGTCACGGCGGGAACCATGATGGTGAACATGCCAAAGGCCCATCGCCAACCAGATCCGGCGAGGAAGCCTTCGGCAATGGGGCCGCCTAACCAACAGGTGATGAGGTTTGCAGAGGATGCGAATGCTTGCACCAATCCCCGGTTGCGCAGCGAGGACGTGTCGGCGACGAAGACACTCAGGCTATACTGGATTCCGTTGTTGCCAACCGTGTAGAAAACCTGAGCTGCAGCATATGCCTCCACCGTGTTGCAAGCGGCCATCATGATCAGGCCAATCGTCGCGATGATGACAGAGCAGAGGTAGCCCTGGGGCCGGCCAAAGACATCCAGGATCTTGGCGAGTGTGAGATTCGTCACACCGCCGATAACGCTGCTTAGGATGCCGACGGTTGGCGTGAGCGAATGCAACGCAAATGCCGACGTAACATAGGGCGACAGGGCGCCTGTCGTACCGCTGAGCATGCCCTCGACGAAGTCTGGCAAGGTGTCAGTCACGTCTCGGAGAAAGGAGTGTGTTTGGCATAGTTGGTTTACATGTCAGCCATATCATGACATAGGCAAAGGTCAGCGCAGCGCTTGTCCATGCCACGGTGACTGCTTCAATGTTCTGGACACCGGCCTGCGCACTCGGGTCAATCATCGATTCGCTTCCGTCGCGTTCATGACGGGCGTCAGCAGCGTGTTCGACGTCGGTCACGATGCCCGATTCCTTGCGAGGACTCGCTTCGGCTTGCTGTGTCATTCTTCGTAGATGGAAGGTGCAGAGAAGCGGCGTTCGAAAGGCGTGGGCGATGAGGCGCTGCGAGAATGCATAAGATTCTCTCTCGACCTAGGGACCGTGAGCGAGGAGCAAGCGGGACATGCGAGGAAAAATCGGAAGAATTTCTGGAGAAGTCAAGAGGTCGGCAGCTCATTTCTACTCCTGGGAACGCAGACCTCTCTCCACGTTATTCTCCTGGATAGCGAACATGGGAAAATGATTCGAATCCTTTGGTGCAATAGCAACCAGCGCAAACCTTCTCAGTTGCTTCTCGACTCTACGCCACAGAGTGAGAGCGGCTGAGGCCCCTGTCTAGCGTCCACCAAGCAAAGAAGGATCAGTGCGGCCACGCCGTGCTGATGATATATTCCGTCTAGGCAGGCGTAATATGCGTAATGCCATGGAGTAAAAGTCTTACTCGACCTACTACACTCCACCCCTCGTGAGACTTGTGGCCTTCTCTACTTGCCAGGTGAGTAGACGTCATGCTCAAGTAAGCAGACAGATTGTCTTGGCTACAGTCGGATTCGGTGTCCCTGACAACAAACATGGCCCGACTTCAAAGGCATGGATAGATTTCTGTAGAATCGCGGCGCGGTTGTTGGCCTTGAACTTGCTGCGGGACTCGCGTCCTATAGAACACGAGCCAACTACGGTCTCGGCGCGGACGCTAACCTACCTAGGTAAGGGTATCCCGACAGCTCTTTTCGTATACCTACCTCTCTCTGCCTATGCAGCTGGATGGTTACTGGGTGGGTAATACGAATGTACAGTAGGTTTGAGCGACAAACTGCCTGCAGGTACATCATGGGATTTGGGAGAAAAAATGCCAGCTCAAACCAGGACCAACAAATGGCCTCAAACGTTCTCTCCAACTAGGGCTGACCGACCGGCTTGCGTATCGGTCACTCGGTCCCACAACTACAAGCGAAAACAACCAGGATGTTCATTCCATCTTTTTCAGAAGTGTCACCAAGACAGTTGTGTACAAAAGGAACACCTCACAGCTCAGGGCGTCATTCCTGGGTCACGTTGCGCGATGCTTGCACTGATTTACTACACACCATGTACAATGCCATCCTCCCATGCCATGACTATCCACTCGGACCGCTCAGCAAGTATCTACCAGCTTCGCATATCTGGTGAATTCTTCGTCTGTCCGGAACATCTCCAACTCTTCGGGCCGAGTACCAAAGACCAATTCCACGCCCCCGTCAGCCCTCATGGGGAAGATGACGAGGAAACGAAAGCGTGCATTGCCGCGATCGATAAGCGGCCGCATAGCCAGGGGAGAGCCTCCGTCGCCGAAGATCCCATCGCCAAAGGAAATAACATCGGTTTGGAACAGCATTAAATTCGAAATCATAGCATGCATGTGATCGAGCCCCATGTTGGCCGTGGAGAAGCGGCTATGGTCCGGCAGCGACTGCAAAATGGTAAAGGCGTCATGGATGAGCGACGGGGTAATGCGTGCAGCGGCTTCCCGGAGGACGAACGCAATCTTGCCGATACTGGTATGTGGCGAGCACAGGGTCTCTACGGGCATCGTGGCGCGGTTCATGACGAGCATACTCCCCATGTATGTCGACGGCAGTAGCGACGAGAAATACGGTCGTCCGTCCACGGGCAGCTCCAGAATGGACATGTCGTCAGGACCGAAGCTTTCTCCACGGAGCTGCGTAGCTACTTGATACCGGGCTCTTATGGCAGAGCGCCAGAAAAATGCTTGCACTATATCGCTGACAGATGTGATCACACCTTTCGCTTCCGGATCGGCCATGACTTCGTCTTGAAGCTCTCTCAGGCTCCCCGATGAAATCAAGAACTGCGTTGTCTTCATGCGATCCGGGTGAGGATCGAGCGGCCACTTAGTTCTGAGTGGAAGAGGAGGTGGTGGGGGAAGTTTTCTCTCGTCTGTGTGGTGCAGGGTATATGTGTCATTGAGGATGGGGTGAGGGTAATCGTCGGGAGGTACAAAGGGCAGGAAGCCCCACACACCGGGATCAACCTCCTCCACTGGTCGAGAGTACCCCTCTCTTTCGTAAATGATCTCTGGGAGGCTATGGTTGAAGCTTTCTGGGTCGAACCAGCTGCACGTAGCTGTCAAATCTCCCTGCACATACCGGCAACTCTCAGCCCACACCTGTAGGGCTACCATGACACCAATTCCGTCTAAACAGCAGTGGTTGAAGTTGGTGGCAAGAATACACCCGCCTTGGACAAAATTGGCTTGTGCAACTAGGATATCGGCAGGGAGTTCTGGAAACGTGACATCGGAGAGAATGAGCGAGTCATCGATGGCTGATGGCACGAAACCAGTGCCTTTTAGCGCTTCAAAAGACGGAAGGACGGTAGAAAGGTCCTTGAAGATGAGCTGTCTCGGACCAACATGCTCAGCAGCCGATAGGACGGAGGACCGTAGAGGAGGTATCGTCACACAAAGGTCGCCTTTTGTATAGCCTATTTCTTGCTCCGAGCACGCCATAATCTTGCCCTCCAGTGCTGGGATAATTTCAAACGTACGTCGCAGGCCTTTTTGCAGTATTGCAAACGTTTCTTGGAAAGACCTGTCAGGGAGCGAAAAGAAGAAGCTAAGACCAATATAGTGTAATGGATTCTAGAGACACACGTCAGTACATTTTCCGAGATGGATTTTGTGGGGAAAGGCACTTACCACATAATCAAGAGGATTAAGCCTAAACGATTGCCGTGCCTTGTGCTGGTCGATTTGCTTTTTCATTTGTACAGCGGGTGAATCCTCCACACTACCGCCATTGGTCTGTTTAGACTCTGATAATTTTTGCAGCAAGTAGGCCGAGAACTTTCCGAGCGTAGGATTTGCATAGAGGTGGCGAGGGGCAAGCTGATCTGTCAGCTTCGTGGCAGACTGGATGATCTTCATAGCTTTGAAGACGTTCAGAGAGTCCAGCCCTAGACTGAAAACATCCGTGTCCGAGGAGGCTACCGCCATAGCTGGCAACATAGACTCTAGGATGCGACGGATGGATTCCGTGATGGACTCGAGTGATTTGGTGTCAACGGTGAAGTTGCCCAAGTCATCGCCACGGGAGTTGTAGAAGCGTTCTATATAGTCAGCATAGAGACTTAGCGTGGCATGGCGCTTGACAGTCCCCTTATCCGTGCGAATGAACGGAAGTTCAGGTTCAGCAAAGGCAATGTAGTCTCGACGAAGTCGGTTTTGCTGCAGAGCAAGCGCGTTGGACTTTTCAACCGTAGACCAAATACTTTCAAAAAGTGCTTCATCGGCTGAGGAAGCATCTTTTAACTCAATGAGTAGTCCTGGTTGCAGCTTTCCGGTTCCAATCATAAGACAACCTTCGATCGCCGGATGGGTCGTGACATAAGCCTCAGTGTCCAGCGTTGAGATTTTGTGCCCGGTCGATAGGACCACCGTATCATTGCTTCTGCCTCTGAAAGCCCAGAGGTTGGGCTTGGTGGGGTGTCTGATATAAAGATCCTTGAAGTTGTAGTGATCTTCCGACGGAAACGTGTGAAAAATACCCTGGAACAATGACCAGTGCTCGTTGCGGTGGACCCAATGCTCATATACACCGGGCTCAATTTCCCTAAACTCAAACCCGGAGTAAGGATGGAAAGCAAACCAATGCCAGTCTTCTCTTTTAGTCCAAAGATTTCCGATAAAGAGCCCTTCGGTGGTGCCGGTTAGGTTCAGTACGCGGATTGTCGAGTTCACCTTTCCAGCTACGACCGGGTTTACTGGTCCTTGTAGGTATTAGTTATTGACTCCATGCGGGGAACGATTCAGGAATAAGTCTTACCACCCGATGCGCAAATGAACTTCGATGATCTAAACTTTTCCAGAACGTCAGGCGTGTCGCCTAACTCATCGACCAGTGATGGTACCATACTCCATATGTCTATTTCGGCATGCGTCGCAAGAATGTCCATTAGATTCATGTTTGGAATTACCTTTGCAGGCCCAAGTATGCAGTGCAAAGCGAACAGCGCGGGTAGAAGAATGTCCATAATGACACCGGCACCCTAGAACGCCTGTCAACCATTTTCTTTTCATGTTTCGTACTTGGGCTTGGGTATAATACATACATGGCTCATGGGAAATGAAGAGTATATTCTATCGCCTTCATCCCAGCCGTGGCTCCATGGTGCCAGGCCATCGTCACCATCTGTTGGTGGAAGTAGCCGGACGGCGTCCATTGTTCCAATGAGCGCGTGGGACCATAACACCGGTTTGGGTACTCCAGTAGTTCCTGAGGTGTGCAGAATACAGAAGGGCTCTTGCGCAACTTCGTCAAAGGTCCTTGTGTACGGGAACGGTTTACTCGCTTTCGTATCAATGAGCTCATCAACTTCAGGAAGCTGGAGCAGACGCATGGTCCGACGATTCAAGAATTCCCCCACCAGCGGCACCGATGACTGCTCCTTTGACTGAATCCAGATGTTGCATTCAGCCGCATCGAGGACGGCTAGTGCTCCCTCTACGTTGTTTCTCGGAGACAGGAACAACGCCTGCAATAGCGCCTAAGTCAGCGAATTCAAGAAACGCAAGACCACAACTTACGGAATAACCCGCTTTAACGGATGCGTAAGTTATAAGTATATGGCGAATATCATCTTGGAGCGGTCAGTGTATTCCAGGGCGCGACTGTAGAATGAACTCACGCTGTCCAATATACCCAATTGCCTGGATTGACGTTGTAGTTCCCAGGTGATGGACGAGCCACCAAGCTGTCTTATCGACAGCATTTGCAAACTGCTGAGCAGTTATATGGCGGAAATTCAACGCATCATTGTCAAGTGACGTGATAGAGTAAATGATGCGCTCGGGATCGGTGGAGGCAAGATTGTCAATTATCTGGGGTATTAGCCTCCTACCAAACTCGGGCGTAATCGCCATATCTGGAGGCAGAATGGCAACAGAAAGCAATGCTGATTGAACTGAGGTATGGCCACCCCATATGAACAATCTTATAAGCTAATAACACTCCAGGTAGCGAGTTGAGAGACTTATGTGGAAGCCGAACTAGACGCCTTCTCTCAGGGATCATACACTTACTATCCCTGTAGCCCTGCTAGCATCGTGCTCCCAACCCGAGCATGTATCAGCATCCTACCGCTGCTGGGCCGACCACAGCTCGCTTCTTTAGACCGCTCTAGAGTACCCACTACAAACTTGCGCAGTTCGGCGTACCGTGTCTGACGTGGCGTCGCCTACCGTCAACGGCCGGCCTGGTTTGCCTGAGTAACTACATTACGAGAGATTCTAGCAGTCTCGGGCCGGTGTAAGCGCAACAGGCGGTATAGAATATTGTGCCGACAGGCTGTTGTAACCTAGGGCTGTTGGGGAAAGCGAGCAAATGCCAACAACTGACGCGATGCGACGATGGAGTTGGTGGCGTAGCGAGGGGTTTCTATCCAGTTAACGATCGTGCATTTCGAAATAGAAAAGTGGGTTCCGATGAGGCGCCTATTGCCGCAATCTTTCTCAAAACTTGGGAGTTTTCTTGCTCACGCCAGTGAAATAAACTGCGACACGATTGGACCGCATGGTGCAACGCCAAGCTCTGACGCCTGACATTTTGTCGCGCAGACATCGGCGATTATGGCTTATTCAATCTGTGCTAAGCGGAGTAAAGGAAAAATAAGATGGAAACTATGAACCAAGTCGGCATGCGCCAGTGCCGGTGGTCCTCACCTGGGTCGCGTTAGCCTAGGCACATATCCTTGCTGGGAAGTTGGTAGCGTATGCTCAAGGATTATCCTCAGGTCTTGGGTGACCGCCTGTCCCAAAACCAACACGTCCACGGGGTAGATATACAGGACCCTTCTTTCCTCGTATATCAGCTATCCATCCTTTACGCAGCTGCGCCAGCCATCGACCTCCTTTTCTCATTGTTCTTATACCAGTCCTCATCAACATGGCAGTGCTCAGACCTGTCGGCAACACTCCAAGTGAGATTAGACCGCACGATTTCAAGTCCTTCAAGAATTCCTCTGCCGCTATCGAAGTCACTGAGATGTCGAATGAAGTAGCCCACCTTTCCAATAGAATCTTGGACATCGTTTTCCTATACGCCCTCAACAAATTCAGCGATACGCAAGAACGACTCGTTGCGGGCAGGCCGAGGTTTCTGTCGGTAATCAGCGCATTTGTCGCCGCAGGACGGCCAGTCAAGATGTGTTTGCCAGCATTTCCGTTCAAGTCAGCGAACAAAGTCTACAAGGTTCTTGGAAGCCTTCCCGATAAGGCAGAAGAGTTGGCTCTTGCGAGATTGAACACTATGTGCTCGCGAATACAAGACTTGTACGCACCTGGCGCAAAACTTACAATCGTCTCGGATGGTCTTGTCTATAATGGTGAGTGACAGCTTCGGTTCACCCATCAGGAAAGAGGACATACTAACATGCCCAACCACTTTCCAGACCTCCTCGGAATTTCTGATCGCGATACTTGGAACTACGGCGAGTCTCTGAGACAAATGTGTGAGGAGAAGCAGTTCGAGCATATCGACTTTTCCAGATTGCGAGATCTCGCCGCTTTTCCAGGTCTACCTGACAAGCTTCATGAGATCAGCTACGTCGCCAACGCCACCAATTTTCGCCGTGTCATTCTGAACAAATATGGCAAAGATGATATCAATATTGACAATGAAATCGCAACGAATCCAGATACAAAATTAACCTACCTGGGGTATCGGCGGTTCCTCGAGTCTGACCTACAGCACATCTTTCCTTTGGGTGCAGGCAGAACAAGCAACGGCTACAAGCGAGACGTGAAGTACCTGGCTAAACAAATGTTGATCCGAGGATATGTAAGTCAAGGCATAATATTCTCTAAGCAACGATAGCGACAGACACTAACCAAGCTACCCCAGGCTTTCGCTGGAGCATGTAAGAATGCCTTTCCCCATCATCTACGTCTTTCCATCCACCAATCAGTAGGAGAGCAAAAGGTTTCAATGAGTCTCCTCAACACCAGGACCGGATATACGACGCCCTGGCATTGCAGCGTCGCATTACTGGCCGATGGTGAATGGATAAGCGCACCCATGGGTGATTTCCAGAAAGACCCCAGGTTCGAAGTTGTACATGAGAACGGACGGCCTAGCTACTTCGTTGAGACCACAGCCCAGTCTGGGTCGACTCCAACCGTAGAACAAGAACAGTGGGAGCCGGGCCCCGCACCACCCTCTGTTGTGCAAAGCGTCTCCACCACTGCAACAAAACCTTCCCCGAAGAAGACGAAGCTCAGCAAGAGGAACATCGATTCAGAACACTACCAAGATCACCGTCAACGGGGAAAGGGTGCCACTTTTATCCTTACTGGTTTTTTCCTTAACCTAGTCGTTGCTCTCCTCGCATCCATTCTTTTCTCCTCTCTTACAAGTACGACGAGTACTTTCAAGGGTCGCGGCCGTTGGATTCTTGCAGTATTTCTCTTAGCAGCTTTTTCTAGTGCGCTGGAAGCGCGTGTGGTTCGCCGGCTTTCCATCGTTTAGTTGAAGATTCTTATGCGCCAACGTTTTGATCGGATTTTTCATAGCTATTCATTGACCAGTAATGATTTAAACAAGGTTAAACTGCATGGCCCCACTCTCAGTTCTGGCAATATGTAGCCAGCCCAGGTGAAGTTCGGTACATAGCCCAAGGCAACGTCTAGGTAGGCCATGTTGCACAGAATCCATGTGATTATAATACGCTTATCCACGTATGGATCGACTGGAATCAGGGTGTGTTCGTTCACTAGCGGATTGCCATGACCCTTTTGTTTCGGAAGAACTAAGTCCTTTGACCTCGAAGCATGTGGTACATGATCATAAGACGAGGAGGACAATGATTACACGTCAGCCGCCACCACCACCACCACCACCACCACCAGACTTGAATGGCGTGACGGTCTACTAGGATAGCCGGAGACTATCTTGATTCGCTTCCATGCCATGCGATCCTTCTTACTTTACGGCCTCCATCAGCGTTACCGCCTCTCATGCGATGGCCTCGGGTTACCGATAGTGGACCCCCATGGCATAACTTGGTAGTTCCCAGTTTCTGCAGCTCTCAGATATCAACAAACTGGAGAAACTGCGGTCATTGGGTACGATCTCGCATCCTACGAGAGTCTTGTGTCCCTAACACATTGAACACTGCAGGTAAGCTCGAAACGGTCTCGTCCACATGCCATCATCTCGGGTTTTACAATAACGTAGGCGTATCGGCAAACGATAGATTCTCGGGGGCTTGCCTAGCCACCCAACTGGAGCAGGTACTGGAAAAGGTCATACAAAAGTACTTTTCGTCGAGCGCAGGCACAACGTGGAGTTGAGTGACGAAGACGACAAGGAGCTTGATACTCTCCTTCAAGATCAAGCAAATACCAACTTCAAACAAGAGCACGGGGCCTTGCCTTTTTGGCGCCTCAGTATACTGTATACGCGGGATAAAGAAGATGAATTCACTGCGAGTTTCATCTTCCGCCATGCCATAGGGGATATAGGATCTCCGGCCTTGTGTTCCACGAGTCTTTTCTAGAAAGTCTTCGCACTGCCAACACCACCATCACATCTAGCTCAAGTGGTGCCGTGACAGCGACCAGCACACTGCTCCTCCCACCCCTGGAGGAACTTTACCCGCTACCACTTCCACCCAACTCTACGCCGTCACATTCCGCAACCTACCAAGAATGCAAAGGCGGCCTCATCACCCACCCCTGCCAAACACTCTTCCACTCGGTCTGTCTGTCCCAGAAACATCCTCTTCCATCTTCTCCTCAGGAACACAGAAGCTTTGGCCTGTATCATCCCCGTCAGTCTACGGCCATGGCTTCCTCACGACATGACCCAGGGCGAAATCGGCATGTGGATCGACGCATTCCAAGTCAAACTACTTGCCAGCAACAGCAACAGCAACAACGAAGCGACGGCATCGACAGCATCGACGGCAGAGCACCATATCTGGCGCCAGGCACAAGAAACTGAATGGGCGAGACGTACCTCTTGTGAAGATGGCGGTAGCAACGAAACGACCTTGGTTGCGGCGAACCATGATAGCCAAGGCGCCGTGATACTATAGGTTTCCCAGTCTCCCAGCTTGACGCCAGTACCTGGGCCCTTTTGCAGAGGAAATACAATGGGAACAGGTCGAATTTCGAAAAAAAAAATGAGCCATGAACCTACATGCTCCACAAATTTAACAACTACTCATGCAAAAAATCCTTTCCGGTGTTTTTAGAAAAAAACAGACAACAGGACGAGCCAGGAAGAAAGCCAGGAAATCCCTCTATAAGAAGGACCAAAAAAACGCCGTCATGATTTTCCATCACCCGACAGGAATGGCCGGACCATGGAATAAAAAAGAAGAAAGGGTATCTCGGTCTTCTCCCCCTCCTCTCCATTCCCTTGAGAGCGCCTTTACGGGGAAATTGACGACCCCAAAAGGCCACCTAAAACAAGATCCAAAACGCCCCTGCCACCGTCAATACGGCCAAGATAATGGTCATAATTGCCGCGCCCGCCTTATCCCCGGTCGTGATGTCCGAGGCGTGCGATGGCAGTCGGTCGTCGTCGTCGCCAGTGCCCAGGTTCGGATTGCCCTGACTGGACCCACCCGTCTTACTAGAATAAGGCGGGGGCACACGGTCGACATTCAGCACACTAATCACGTTGAGCGCGGTCATCTGTGGGCCGACACCGCCTATGCCGTCGTAACCCGTGCTCCACCACTTCATGCCGCACTGGTGATCACCGCCCCCATGGGGGCTAGGCCCTTCGCAGGTTTGCGCCGCAGCTTTAGCCGAGACCTGGAGCTTGGGCATGATGAGGTCGTGGGTAAAGGGGGCCATTTGGACAGCATTGCCGAGCCAGCGGGCGAGGTAGGCTTTGAAGGATTCTTGGTCGGCGTTGCAGAGGGATTTTGCTTCACAGACCTCGACCATGACACCGCCTTTGTCTGGAGGGTAAAACATGTCCGTCTTGCTGATGAACTTTCTTAAGGCGGTTTCCCACTTGGCGGCCCCGTTGGTGTAATTATACATCTGCCATCATTAGCGTCTGGAGGAACCCTCTACAGGAAGGACAGGCGGTCTCACGTATGCTGCGCCTGCAATCAGGATGCCATAATTGTACGTCCAGGGGGTCATATCCGCATCCTTGCATGGGGGATTTGTGCTTATGCTAGTTCCATCGTACACCTGGCCATCGCCTGGGAGAATGGGACTCCGTGACAGCCATTCAAACGCCTTTTCGGCCCAAACCGCATACGTATCGTTTTTGGTGTACATGGCCAGTCTGGCACCAAGATGGAATAGTCCTCCGTTGGAGGCGGTGTTCTTGTAGTTCCAGCCGTTGAGCCAGGGGAAGATCTGCCAGCGCATACCACCCCCACAAGTGCCTTCGGCGACTTCTTTGCTGTAGCGGGTGACGAACTGGTTGAAGACGGATTGGGTCATGGCGAGCCATCCTGGCTGGTCAGCAGGGGGGTCGGGCAGTTTATATTCAGCGGCAGCGATCATGGAAAAGGCCCAGAAAACCTGGTCATCGTTGCCTTCGTTCTTGGATTGGTTGGCGGGCATCTGGAGACGTTAGCTTGTGTGTACCCAGTATTGGGCCCACGAGGCCTGCTAGACTAGGCGGCCACTGGGTCGTTCGTCTACGCACCAGGTCAAGATGCTCTCCGAACTGGTGGATGAGGGCATCGCGGATCAGGCCGTTGTATTGGTCATCGCCCGTGTAGTGCCAGTAGTCGAGCAGTGTGCCCATCATTGCGCCAGCCTGCCACCAGTAGTAGGGTGGGTAGAGAATACCAGGGTATCCTCCAAGAACGTGGACGCCTTTATCGTCGATTGTTGCATATTGCGCAACAAGCTGTTTTGCGACCTTGGAAGAGACGTCCTTGATCGAATCTACGGCGG
>Ga0182211_1000273_pt1 | contig 16517 bp, 6 predicted proteins | sample G5R1MG_20_FD_129660 | JGI IMG/M metagenome (GOLD analysis project Ga0182211, IMG submission 129660) | Switchgrass phyllosphere microbial communities from Michigan, USA - G5R2_MAIN_03OCT2016_LD1 MG | ecosystem: Host-associated > Plants > Phyllosphere > Phylloplane/Leaf | place: USA: Michigan... | reverse complement strand
GAGTTGGACGGGCCAGGCGGGGGCGGGGATGGGGCGGTCACGTGGCGGCGTACTCGGCGGACGGACGGGCGCGGGCAGCGGAGCAGGGGCGTGCAGGTGATGCGGCGGGACGAGGATGCGCGGAACGGGTGTGGTCTAGGACATGCGTGGACGTTCGGCGGCGAAGGCCAGACAGGCGGCGGTTAGGTAGTCGAGCCACTCGCACTAGTGGGGGGCGTAGCTACTATGCAGTTAGTGAGCGACAGCCTGTGCCCGTGCGCCCGACGACGAGCAAGCGTGAAGAGTGGAAAGTGGAAAGGGGCAAGTGGAACGCGGGAAGCTCAAAGTTGCGAGCCAGTGAGCAGTGAATAGCGAACAGCGAACAGCGAACAGCGAACAGCAAACAGCAAACCGCCGCCCGTACGCCGCGAACAAGTGCTGGGCGGCGCGTCGTGGGACCGAGCACGTGCAGTCGCGACATGGTCGTCTTCGCCTGCCAAACCACCATGGACTACGGCGTCACCAGATCCCCTCCACCCTCCCCCAGGCACCACCATGCATGGCGAGCCGACGGCGCCGTGGCTGCCCATCCCCTCTCGCGCCATCTCGGCCGTCGAGCACCCGTGTATCATCAAGAACATCGACAAGGGCATCGCCTCGCTCGGCGGGCCCGCCAGACTGAGCAAGGTCGGCTGAGCAGCGGCACGTCTCGTCCTGTGGCACCACTGACCCCGCCACAGGGCCTCCGTTCGCGTCTGGAAACCACCACCAACGCGGCTGGCGACGATGAGCTGAAGAAGGTCATCGCCGTCTCGCTACGGCCCGGCGATCCGTTTGCCAAGCGACTGCTGTCCACCCCCGTGCGAACCAACAACTTGCTCTTCAAAGTCACGGTCCCAAAACGAACGGGCCGCAGACGAAGGCGTGGCTCGTCAGGGCCCTTCTTGACCGAAGAGGAAATCGCTCAAGGCCGTGGCCATGATGCCGCCATGGGTCCGATTGCCCGCCACAGCGTCCATGTAGATGCCTCGACTATCTTCCGGAGCCTGCGGGACAATGCCTCCACGTACAAAGTGTCGCTCGCCGGGATTGTGGACGAAACTCACCGGTTTCGGAGTACGTGAGCCCCCAGCGGCCCCAAGAAGACACGCGATCCTCATCTACCAGGTATGCCGGATATACAGTATACTGCTTCTCGCAACGATACCATGATCGGCCTCATGCAGCATGTCTTGCCGCAACGACGTAAGACTTCCTCTCGGCAAGGCGAGCGATCTATAGCTCACACAGCACTAGACAGCCTGCTGAAGCAATACACCCCCAACACAGACGCTGGTGCCGACCTGGCGAGGAGCGTTGGACCTTCTGCGGAATTTCTGCAGATGCCAATCGCCTTCAACTACCGGTACGCGTAAGATCGGCCAACATGCCACCGACACTAATCAGGCACTAGGTTCCAGCAAAACACCTTTATCAAGTACACGGATCGAGGAGTGGTCAATCTGCAGAGGAGCATTGCATTCAACGCATACACCATCATCAAGCCCACAGAAGAAGCGGTGCCGTTGGGGCCCAAGGCCACACTGCCGCCAGAGGAGTCTCTCACCCCGTATTTGCAGGCCCTAATTAAGCAGATCAAAGCCGAGCTTGTAAAGCGGCCCATCATCACGCGACATCTCCTCTACAACAAGCTCGGTTGGGACAAGCGTACCAAGCTGAGACAGGCTGCCGTGTATTGTGGCTACTTTTTCGAGAGTGGACCCTGGCGAGAGGCGCTTATTCGTTGGGGCATCGATCCTCGCAAAGATCCTGCTTTCCGCAGATTTCAAACCGTGTCTTTCATGTCGTATCTCAAGTCCGGCAAGACCAAACACAACAAGACGTTCGACCAGCATGTCCATACACTAGGCCAGATGTCGAGGGAGGAACTGGAGACCGAGCATACCTTCGATGGCACCCATGTTTCCCGGACAGGCAATCTTTTCCAGTTCTGCGACATCACAGACCCGCTCATTGCGAAAATTCTGGCTACCAAGGACATACGCACCACGTGTGCACCAACTTTTCAGGGATGGTACCATGTTGGTACTTGGGCCAAGGCAACTGTCATTCTCAAGGATAAGATGAACACGATACTCGCCAAAGGAACGCCCGACGATTCTATCTATCAGCGCGTGAAGGCATGGCCCGAGATGTGGGACGACAGGGAAATGGCAGCCCAATACAAGGAAGAGATCAACGACCGCCTCACACATCAGCAAAGGCGAAGGGAACATGAAGTCATGCACAACGTGCGCTGGGCAGCAAGAAACCCAAGATATGCCTTTGAGAAGATGGAGTCCTCTAGCCAACCGAGAGGAAACGCGACCGAGGAAGAGGCTGCCGAAGACCTAGAAGAGCCTGACGTTGCCGAGGATCTCACTGAGACACCCGTCACAGCAGAAGCGATCCTCAACGAAGACAGTGGAGATTTGGAGGGCGAGGTTGATGAGGAAGAAGACGAAGATGGCCAAGAGGGCGAAGACGGGGATCAAAGTGAAGTGGACGATGACCAGGATCAAGCCATGGATGGTGTGTGGGAGGTCGACGACGACGACAATGACGATGACGATGACGATGACGATGATAGAGATACTCCGTTGTTGTCGGCGCGGGCTGTCTCAAAGGGTCCCATTCCATTTGGCGGACTCTACCGGGCCTGATTTCGTTTCGAGCGAGACAAATCGCTTGTGCGAGTAGCAAATGTCCTGGTACCACTGGATTGATTATTTGCGGTGGGCAAAGCGAACCCGTACATGTGTCGATCATGATCACTACGTAGTATTATTGTCCTTGCGCTCGTTGAGATGTTACCCAGTATCGTGTTATCTGGGTCGGTACTATTCGTAGCTATGGGTTCCTTCTCAGAACGGCGACGCACTTTTCCGCACTTGGCATGGGCGCCACTCGGATCCTGAGCTTTGGTTTTCCCATGAACCTCACCCAAAAGTCACACCATTCCCCACCGCCGCCCTACGACACAGCCGGCTACGCACGCCCAAAAGCCCCTCCCACCACCTCCGAAGCTTTCCACCCGCCAATTGACGACCCACACCATGTCCTTTGTGCGCGCTGCCTCGATTGTCAGCCGCGTGGGCGTGCGAGCCCCGGCCTACCGAGCCACCCCCGTTGCGTGGACCGTCCAGCGCGCTGCTTTCTCGCAATCTGTCGCCAGGAAGAGCGACGATGCGCACGGAGAGGAGACGTTTGAGGAATTCACGGCCAGGTAGGATACAACTTGGAGACTTGTGTGTGGGGGTGTGGGCTCGGGAAGGAAATGGCCAACGACCCGGGGGTGCCATTGGGTTCCGAAACGCCTGCCAGGAGCTGTGTCGCTGACGTGTGTTTCTCAAAACAACCCAGATATGAGAAAGAGTTTGAGAAGGTGAATGACGTGTTCGAGCTTCAGGTACGTTCCATGGCACCCGCGAGAGGCCCCCGTTGTTCTCATCCGCCCTGCAATGGAACCGAGGGCTGACAAGGTGGACAGCGAAACTTGAACAACTGCTTCGCCTACGATCTCGTTCCCTCGCCATCCGTCATTACTGCCGCCCTGCGCGCAGCGAGGCGTGTCAACGACTTCCCCTCGGCAGTCCGAGTCTTTGAGGGTACGTCTGCTTCTCGGCCCCGGCGCTCGTCCCGGGCGGTGATGCAGTCACTGGGTACTGACCGCACGCGGCAGGGATTAAATTCAAGGTTGAGAATAAGGGCCAGTACGCTGAGTACCTCGAGGAGCTTGCGCCGCTACGCGAAGAGCTTGGCATCCCGCTCAAAGAGGTCATGTACCCTGACGAGAAGTAGAAGGGCCTGGGAGGGAGAGGGAAGGGGGTTTCCCTACGACCTCGCGCCTGCATGCGCCCCACACGTGAACCTGAAGGGGCATGGGCGCGGAGGCAGGCCGTCGTTACGTGGTTCGGTATTGGCGGTGGGAGAAATCCAACTGTGTTAAGCGTGAAGCCCGCACAGCTGCCATGGCGAACGGGGTCTCTAGTGCCGTGTGGATTGATGGATTCATTGATTGATTGATTCATTCTTCATGCACGCATTCACCCAGCATGGGCGTGATGGCAGGACGCAGCCACTGAGACAGAGCGGAGGCTGACTAACGCCGACGCCGCTAGCTGCCGGTTTAAGCCGTGAGGAAGGCACGACCCTCCCAGCATCCAGCCAATCAGAGACTAGCGCAGAACGCTTCAGGGTTTTGGCCTTCCCCGGCCCTCGTTGCTCGTCGCTCAGTACTGAAGCGCTAGCTCCAGTCGCGAAAGACGGCCAGCACCGCTGCTGGGGACGCGACCTGCATTCATTCACACCACACTGCCCGCGGCCCTTTTTTCTTCTTCGCTGCCCGAGTGCCACGGCGCTCTTGGCGTGCCAGCCATTGCCGTTCTTTCCCCCTCCATCGCCATATCCATGACACGGGCCTGTTCCTGAGGGCTCGCACTTCGTTTGCTGCTGCCGACCCACGCGAATGCGCCTGCCTCGACCCGCGCTGCTCACACGGCAATCTGGATAGACACGCTCGCCGTCAAGACGGGCTGCACGGGCGCTGACCACCATGGCCGCCATGGCGACGCTCAACTTCGAGGCCATGGCCGCCAAGTTCGACGACTCGAGTTCCGGTACCCACACCTGGCTGCGCACCCATATGCGCCACGCGCCGAAACAACAGCTGACGGACACAGATGTACGGGCTAAAGGGGCCCAGGCAATCGAAATCCGGGACAACATCGAAAGCTACTGCCAGGGTCAGTCGTATGCCGTCTTCCTCCACCACATGGTCCCGGTCTTTCTCAAAATCCTCGATGGCAACCCCGTCTTCATATCCACGTCGCCAGAACAGGTGAGCGCCCCAGGCGGCGCCTAGCGCCCCACCCAGCTGTCTGACTTGCCTATAGCGAATACGAAACTGCGTCCTCGAGATCCTGCACCGACTGCCCATGAACCCAACCGAGGCCATTGAGCCGCACGCGGCCAAGATTGTCGACAAGCTCATGAGCCTGGTTAAGCTGGAAAACGAGGATAATGCGGTGCTTTGCATGAAGACCATTATGGATTTCCAGCGCCACCAGACCAAGGCGCTGGCGGACCGGGTGCAGCCATTCCTTGACTTGATCCAGGAAATGTTTGAGACCATGGAGCAGGCGGTGCACGACACGTTTGATAGCAGCACATCGGCCTCGGCCTCGGCCTCGCAGGGTGTACCGTCGACACCCAGTACCCATCAGTACTCCCAGTCTCCGCGCCCGAGCTCGCCGGCAACCGCACTCACGTCCGGTCCAGCAGGCGACGTGGGTTCCGAACATCAGCAAACGCGCATGCTACTCAAGGGGATGCAGTCCTTCAAGGTCCTTGCCGAGTGTCCCATCATTGTTGTATCGTTGTTCCAGGCATATAGGAACTGCGTGAATAAGAACGTGAAACTTTTTGTTCCGCTAATTAAGAATGTCCTGCTGCTCCAGGCGAAGCCGCAAGAAAAGGCACACGAAGAGGCGAAAGCCCAGGGCACCATATTCACCGGCGTCAGCAAGGACATTCGCAATCGCGCCGCGTTTGGCGACTTCATCACGGCGCAGGTGAAGACGATGAGTTTTTTGGCTTACCTACTCAGGGTGTATGCGAACCAGCTGAACGACTTCTTGCCTACCCTTCCAGACATTGTCGTTCGGCTGTTGAAGGACTGTCCACGGGAAAAGTCTGGGGCGCGCAAAGAGCTTCTCGTGGCTATCAGGCACATCATCAATTTCAATTTTCGCAAAATTTTCCTCAAGAAGATTGATGAATTGCTGGACGAACGGACTCTGATCGGAGACGGCCTCACGGTGTACGAAACGATGCGGCCACTGGCGTATAGTATGCTTGCCGATCTGATCCACCATCTGCGTGACTCGCTTTCCAAGGAGCAAATTCGACGGACCGTCGAGGTATACACCAAGAACCTCCACGACACATTCCCGGGCACGAGCTTTCAAACCATGAGTGCGAAACTCCTGCTGAACATGGCCGAGTGCATCGCAAAACTAGAGCCCAAAGAGGACGCCCGGTACTTCCTGATCATGATTTTGAATGCCATCGGGGACAAGTTCGCCGCTATGAACCGGCAATATCAGAACGCGGTCAAACTATCGGCGCAGTACAGTCAACCTTCCATCGACGCGGCGCACGAGAACCACATGGCTGTGCAGGAACATCCTCCAGACTGGGACGAGATCGACATCTTCAACGCAACACCCATCAAGACCTCCAATCCGCGCGATCGAAGCTCTGACCCCATCGCCGACAACAAGTTCTTGTTCAAGAATCTATTGCATGGCCTGAAGAATTTGTTCTATCAACTTCGGGCGTGCAATCCGTCCAAAATCAAGGAGGAAATTGATGCAGCCAATGCATCGGCCAATTGGCATGAGGTGTCGTTTGGCTACAACGCGGAAGAGGTCGAGGTCCTCATTAAACTTTTCCGAGAAGGTGCAAAGGTGTTTCGCTACTACCGATCCGACAAGCTCCCAGAGGCCCAAGGCTTGTCGCCAGGTGATTACATGGGTAACCAACACATGATGTCGAGCGGAAAGGAAGAGAAGGAGCTTCTGGAGACTTTCGCGACAGTCTTCCACCACATTGACCCGGCTACGTTCCACGAAGTATTTTCATCCGAGATACCCCATTTGTACGATATGATGTTTGATCACCCCGCGCTGCTCCACGTTCCACAGTTTCTTCTTGCTTCCGAAGCAACCTCGCCCAGCTTTTCGGGCATGCTGCTACAATTTCTAATGAATCGTATCGAGGAGGTTGGAACAGCAGACGTCAAGAAGTCGTCCATATTACTGCGGCTCTTCAAGCTTTCTTTCATGGCCGTCACTCTCTTCTCTGCGCAGAATGAGCAGGTGCTGTTGCCTCATGTCAGCAAGATCATCACCAAGTCGATACAATTCTCAACAACGGCTGAGGAACCTATGAACTTCTTCTTACTGCTTAGATCGCTATTCCGTAGCATTGGCGGCGGACGTTTTGAGCATCTCTACAAGGAGATTCTCCCGCTACTCGAAATGCTACTCGACGTACTGAATAATCTTCTGTTGACAGCACGTAAACCGGCGGAACGAGATCTTTTTGTTGAGCTGTCTCTCACAGTGCCAGCGCGACTCAGCAACCTACTCCCGCACTTGAGCTACCTCATGCGACCGTTGGTTGTGGCTTTGCGAGCGGGATCAGATCTTGTGGGGCAAGGCTTGCGAACACTCGAGCTCTGCGTCGATAATCTCACAGCAGACTACCTGGACCCAATCATGGCACCTGTCATTGACGAACTGATGGCTGCGCTATGGGAGCATCTCAAGCCTAATCCTTACAGCCATTTCCATGCCCACACCACCATGCGCATCCTTGGCAAGCTTGGTGGGCGGAACAGAAAGTTCATAACTGACCCCCCAGAACTCCACTTCAAGCCTTACTCCGACGATCAATCTTCTGTCGATATACGACTCATAGGCTCTACAAAAGATCGAGCATTTCCTGCTGAAATTGGGATTGATACCGCGATCGCGAAGCTCTATGAAATTCCCAAGCTACCGGCTGCGAAGAAGGCAGATGCATTCCACAAGCAGCAGGCATTTCGTCTGATAGCTGCACAGACCAAGCTCATGTTGGGATTTGATAGCCTACCCGAAGACTTCGCGCAGCTTGTCCGATTACAAGCCACCGATTTGTGTGCCAAAAAGTTCGATACTGGGATTGATATCCTCACAACAACTCAACGAGAGAAGTCTGTGACCAAAAAGGGCGTAGAACAAAACATTCTTAAAAAGTTGCTCAAAGCGTCCATCTTTGCCGTGTCCCTACCGGACCTGAAGATAGATGCGGAGTTGTTTGTGGCCAACCTGGCACGGCATTTTACTCTGCTTGAATTGGGCACACAATTCGCTACGCTAAAGCACAGAAGTAAACCATTTGATGTACATGCAGGTGAAGGGCCCGTCTTCATTGAAAGCGACGTCATTTCTGAGGCTATTGGCGAATCGCTGGCTTCCGAACACAGCGCAGTACGCGATGCTGCTGAGCAAGCGATCATGACAATGCGAGACACAATCAAAACAATATTCGGCGATGACACTCAACTCGACAAGTTCGCATTCTTCAATGAGCTTTCCGGCACTTTCTGCCACAACTGTCACGCCGAAGATTGGTTCATGAAGTCGGGTGGTACCCGAGGTATCGAAATCATGATCAAACAGTTAGGCCTCCCCCAGTCCTGGATGATAGCTCGCCACTACCAACTCATTCAAGCCCTCAATTTTGTGATGAAGGATATGCCCATCGACCTCGACTCCAAAACCCGCATCCAGGCCGAAGGTCTCATTGAAGATCTCATTATAAAATGTCACAAGAAGACCACCAAAGAAGAGTTTGAGAAGGGCAATAACATCACACTCAGACTCTGCGGTCAACTGGTTGGGGATCTTTCACATATGAACAAGAGTGTCCGCAAGGCAACGCAAAATGCCTTTCTCGTCTTGTCCCGGGTTACGGAGTTGGAAGTCAGTGAATTGATTACGCCAGTCAAAGACAGGTTGATTGTACCCATCTGGACAAAACCTCTACGAGCACTGCCCTTCAGCATTCAAATCGCCTACATCGACGCCATCACATTCTGTCTCAAATTGAAGAACAACATTCTTGAGTTCAATGACCAGCTTACGAGGCTGCTCATGGAATCTCTGGCGTTGGCAGACGCAGAAGACGAGGGTCTTGCAAGTAAGCCTTTCGAGCAGAGAAATGCAGAGCACATTGTAAACCTACGCGTTGCTTGCATTCGGCTTCTGTCCACTGCGCAGAGCTTCCCCGAGTTTAGCACTACGCCGCCAAATCAGACCTTCCTGCGCATCATCGCCGTCTTCTTCAAGTGTCTCTATTCGAAGTCACCTGAAGTCATTGAGGCAGCAAATATTGGCTTGTCTGGCGTTATTTCCGCCACCAATAAGCTGCCCAAAGACGTACTTCAGAGTGGCCTTCGACCAATATTGGTGAATTTGCAGGATCCGCGAAAGCTTTCGGTTGAAAATCTGGATGGCTTGGCTCGCCTATTGAAACTACTTACGAATTACTTCAAGGTCGAGATCGGCACCCGTCTCCTGGATCATCTGAAGAGCATCGCGGACCAGAATAGCCTACAGAAAATCTCCTTCACCATGGTCGAGCACAACGCTAAGATGAAGATTGTTACGGGTATCTTCAACATCTTCCATCTACTTCCTCCCGCAGCTAGCACGTTTCTCAAGCAGATCATCGAAAAGGTGATTGAACTTGAGACAGCGCTACGAAGGACGCATTACAGTCCGTTCAGGGAACCACTTATTAAGTACCTATGCATGTACCCCAAGGAGACTGTGGAGTACTTTGCAACAAACCTGAAGGACCAGATACAAGGCCGCTTCTTCGCCCAGTTACTGGAGAATGAGGCGAGTGCCGTGCTACGAAAGCAAGTCATGGAAGACGTACCGAGCTTCCTGAGCGCGATGACCCCAGAAGGCTCCGACAAGGAAAAGTGCCAAGCTCAGCTCAACGCAGTCCACATTGCCTACGCCCTAAGTCAATTTGATGACACCAACAAGTGGCTCATGTCGAACAACGATCTGCGAAAAGGCTTGTTTGAAGCTGCCCGGCTATTGGAGCAGAAGCTCCGGCAAAACAGCATTGACTCGGAACTACGCCTGGCTACTGAACAAGCTGGCGACCAAATCATGGTCATCTTCACGACCTATCTTAAGCACGAGCCAAGCAATCTGGACTTCTTCTTCGAGCTCGTCGACGCCGTCACCGGCGAAGAGTTGAAGGCTTCCCCAAGGCTGTATGATTTCATTTATCAGGAAATCGTGTCGAGCGAATCTGTTGAATACTTGAAGATGCTGGTCAATAAATGCATTGATCTGTACGTCTCGCGCACCACCTCACAAAAGACCAAAACCTTCATCTTCCGATACATTGTCAATCCCATCTTCGCTATGGATGTCAAGCGTAATTGGGACAGCTTGTTCGACGACAAGGCCAAGGGTACCAAGCTAATGGACAAAGCCATGACTGAGAGTATACACAATCGTCTTTGGACACCACAATTCCTGACAGACACATCGGAGGAGACTGCTCAGCTTGGCGTTGACCATTCTCGAATGGAGCTGCTACAACTCACGACGCTTCTTCTCAAGCATTATTCCGGTATGGTCAGTGAGGTCCGCAAGGACGTCATTAAGTTTGCGTGGAACTACATTCGCCTGGAAGATATCATCAACAAATACGCGGCATATGCGCTTATTGCCTTCTTCATTGCCCAATTTGAGACGCCAATGAAGATTTCCGTACAGGTCTACCAGACGCTACTCAAGGCGCATCAGAACGAGGGTAGGTCTTTGGTGATGCAGTCGCTTGAGTTGATGGGTCCGGTGCTAAAGAAGCGTATGAGTGGCGGCGATCCCAAGATGCCTCGATGGGTTCAGATGCCACGCAAGATTCTATCCGAGGAGAGCTCGAACCTACAGCAGCAAATGAGCATCTTCAGTTTCATTGTTCGGCACCCGGATTTGTTCTACGAAGGTCGCGATCATCTATCGCCAATCATCATCACGGCGCTCTCCAAGATTGCCCAGCCTCCGAATCCATCCACAGATGCCAAGAAGCTCGCCTTGAATCTGATCAGTCTTATTCGAACTTGGGAGGAGCGGACAGCGAACGAGGCCGACGGCACGATGGAACGCAAATCCGAATCTCCACACTCGCTCAAGAGGCGTGCCGACGGTTCGCTCGTCAACCCTGGCGCATCATTAGGTGGATTCGTTGCTTCGGCTGGGATGCGCATGATGCTGGTCAAATATCTTATCCAGTTCATCGCCTACTTGCCAGAACGCTTCCCCGTAGCTTCGCCTAAGCCAAAGGATGCAGTAGCGATATCCGTGACTCCATCGCAATCTGCAGAAATCTGCAGGAAGGCCGTACAGCTTCTCCACGATCTCCTTTCGCCCAGGTTGTGGAATGATATAGATCTGGATGTCATGCTCGCGAAGAAGATTGAAGAAATACTTCTGACGGAGCTAAAGCAAGAAGACAAGATCGAACCTTTCAATAGCCGGATGATCAATACCCTACAGATTGTCAAGGTCGTGGTCAATGTTAAGCCGGATGATTGGGTGCTGCAACGCATTCCCCAGTTTCAAAAGATCCTGGACAAGGCAATTCGGTCCGAGAACGCCGATATACAAGCTAGCCTGCACGCAACAGATGAATCCGAGGATGGAACAATGAAGCTAAATCCTATACTCAAGCGGATTCTCGAAGTCATGCCTGAGCCCATTACCGACGACGAGGGCAACGTAGAGGAATCACCATCGACGGATTTTGTCAACTTTATGGGTACTGTAGCGACAGAGGCCCTCTCAAACGGTTCTTACATCTGCGCCATCAACATTCTCTGGACGCTGTGTCAAAAGCGACCCGAAGAGATTGACCAGCATATTCCACAGATCATGAAGGCTTTCCAGGGTAAGATGGCCAAGGACCATCTTGCTGGCCACGCAGGAGGAGCCCCCGGCCAGCCTGTTCCGTCCGGTCTGCGTCCGGATGGAGCCAACGCACCGACCGATCCCCGAGAAATTGAGATCCAGACTGATCTGGTGCTCAAGACCATCGATATCCTCGCTGCACGGATGAATGAGTTGGGCGAGAACCGGAGACCTTACCTTAGTGTGCTTGCCTCGCTAGTAGAGCGATCGCAGACCAATTCTGTCTGCATGAAAGTCCTCGACCTGGTTGAAGAATGGATCTTTCACTCCACCGAGCCTGTACCTACACTCAAGGAGAAAACAGCCGTACTCAGCAAGATGCTACTTTTCGAACATCGACAGGATAACTCGCTGTTGACCCGCTTCCTGGACCTGGTCATTCGTATCTACGAAGACCCCAAGATTACGCGAAGTGAACTCACGGTTCGCATGGAACATGCCTTCTTGATCGGCACGAGAGCACAAGACGTCGAGATGCGGAATCGGTACATGACCATCTTTGACAAGAGTTTGAGCCGCACTGCGGCGAGTCGCTTGAGCTATGTGCTTGCGTCGCAGAATTGGGATACGCTGTCTGACAGCTACTGGCTGAGCCAAGTGATACACTTGATGTTTGGCTCAGTCGAGATGAACACCACGGCTCAGTTGCACGTTGACGACTTCCGCCTCGCACAGCCGTCGGCCCTGTTTGGATCGTACAGCAGAGACTCGAGAATCGGGGATGTCATAGTTGACGATGAGCTTGAGGCGCTGGTCAATGGCCACCGCCGCTTCTGCAATCAACTTGCGGATGTCAAAATTAGGGATATCTTTGAGCCGCTTGGCCATCTACAGCACACGGACACCAATCTTGCCCACGACATTTGGATTGCTTTCTTCCCATTGGCCTGGACAGCGCTGACCAAGGACGACCAGAGCGATCTCGAGAAGGGCATGACCGCGCTCCTTACGAAAGACTACCACTCCCGACAACTCGACAAGCGCCCGAATTGCGTCGCGACGATGCTGGATGCTATCGTGCATGCCCGACCACGGGTGAAGTTTCCACCGCACATTATGAAGTATTTAGCCCAGACGTACAACGCATGGTACACGGCAGCTGTGTACATGGAAGATTCGGCGATATCCCCTATCGTAGACGTGGAGAAGCTGCGGGAGAGCAATTTGGATGCTCTGCTGGAGATCTACAGTGGCCTTCAGGAGGACGACTTGTTCTACGGGACGTGGCGCCGTCGCTGCCAATTCATTGAGAGTAATGCTGCCCTATCGTATGAGCAGTGCGGTATCTGGGATAAGGCCCAACAAATGTACGAGGCTGCACAGATCAAGGCCCGAACCTCGGTACTCCCGTTTTCGACTGGGGAGTATATGCTCTGGGAAGATCACTGGGTAATTTGCGCACAGAAGTTGCAGCAGTGGGAGATCTTGAGCGATTTCGCTAAACACGAAAACTTCAATGATCTTTACTTGGAATCGACGTGGAGGGTGTTTGATGCATGGCAAAACGCCGAGACACGCGAACAGCTGGATGCGACCATCAAGGCGGTGAGTGATGCTCCGACGCCCAGGCGAGTGTTCTTCCAGACCTTTATGTCGCTACTTAAGCTGCACAACAAGCAAGAGTCTCAGCCTGAATTCCATCGACTCTGCGATGAGTCGATCCAATTGTCAATTCGCAAGTGGCATCAGCTCCCCCGTCGCATCACCCAGGCGCATATTCCACTATTGCAGCACTTCCAGCAGCTGGTGGAACTACATGATGCTAGTGTGATCTGCCAAAGCCTCGCACTCACAACGCAAGGCAATCTAGATGTCAAGTCTCAGGAGCTCAAGCTACTCCTTGGCACCTGGCGGGACCGCCTACCGAATTTCTGGGACGACATCAATGCTTGGCAAGATCTTGTAACATGGCGCCAGCACATCTTCCAGCTCATTAACGGCGTATACCTCAATCTCCTGCCTCCGAACCAGAACAATGCCAGCGGCAATTCCTTTGCGTACCGAGGCTACCATGAGACTGCCTGGATCATCAACCGCTTTGCACATGTTGCGCGCAAACACAATCTTCCCGACGTGTGCATCAACCAGCTCGGTCGCATCTACACTCTGCCCAATATTGAGATTCAGGAGGCCTTCTTGAAGTTGCGCGAACAAGCCAAGTGCCATTACCAGATCCGTGCCGATCTCAATAGTGGGCTGGATGTCATCAACAATACGAATTTGAACTATTTCGGTCCGCAACAAAAGGCAGAGTTTTACACGCTCAAGGGAATGTTCTTGGCCAAGCTTGGATATAAGAATGAGGCTGGCGAAGCATTTGGTACCGCACTGTACTTTGATATTAAGCTACCAAAGGCATGGGCTGAATGGGGGCGTTACAACGACATGCTGTTCAAGGAGGAGCCGCAGAACTTGGAGCGGGCTGAAGCAGCGCTGAGTTGTTACCTCGAAGCCGCGAGCCAGTTCAAGAATGCAAAATCGAGAAAGTTACTTGGCCGTGTGCTGTGGCTACTCAGCCTGGACAATCCGGAGCGAAGGCTGGCAGAGAAGTTTGAGGAGTTCAAGGGTGATACGCCGGCGTGGTACTGGATTACGTATATTCCGCAACTATTGAATAGCCTCTCGCGGCAAGAGGCGCCGATCGCTAGATCAATTCTAGGTAAACTTGCAAAGACTTACCCGCAAGCACTGTACTGCCATCTTAGAACCACAAGGGAGGATATGGTGGTGCTTAAAAAAAATTACGAGCAAAAGGAGGCGAAAGAAAAGGCAGCAAAGGCTAAACAACAACAGCAGCAGCAGCAGCAGCAACAGAGCCAGGGCTCTCCGGTCGTAAAACAGGGCTCCCCTGAAGCTCGCGCGGATTCGAGTGGCACCCAACCTACTACAGCTACCGGTGAGAGTAAGGCTGTCTCAGATGGTACATCAAACGCTACTGTCAAGACGGAGGGACCTGTCCAAGGCAGTCCTGCTATCAATGGAGCGCCTCAACCGGCCGATGCACCACCAGTCCCCAAGAAGCCGTGGGATCATGTGGAGGAAATTAGTGCGATCTTGAAGACTGCATTCCCTCTCCTCGCTCTATCCATGGAAACCATGCTCGATCAAATCCAGAAGAACTTCAAATGTCCTCCCGATGAGGATGCGTACCGACTCATTGTGGCTCTCCTCAACGATGGTCTGTCCTATGTAGGTAGGCAACCACAGTATTACGCGAGAGAAGTCAAGTTACCGCCATCGACCGAGGCCAATATAACACGATTCGCAGAATCCGTGCTCCCGCCACACATCCGTAAGGCCTTTGAACACGACTTCGTGACGCATAAACCCACCATGTATGAGTACATTCAAAAGCTCCGGACGTGGAGGAATCGCTTCGAGGAGCGGCTGGATCGTAGGAAGCTTAGTGTGCCGCTGGAGCAGTATACACATCAGCTCAGCGAGTTCCGCTTCCTCAAGTTTGATGACGTAGAGGTCCCTGGACAATATCTGCAGCATCGCGACAAAAACTCCGATTTTGTGCGTATCGAGCGCTTCTTGCCGGATGTCGAGCTTGTCCGGGGTATCGGTATATGTCACCGACGCCTCACGATCCGGGGCCATGACGGGAGCATCCATCCATTTGCCATTCAGTTCCCAGCAGCGAGGAGCTCCCGACGCGAAGAGCGTATGTTGCAGCTGTTCCGAATTTTCAATGGTATCTTGGCCAAGCGCAAGGAGAGCCGTCGGCGGAACTTGCAATTTCATCTTCCCCTTATAGTACCAATTACGCCAAGTGTGCGTATGGTACAGGACGATTCATCGTACATTAATATGCAGGGCATCTTTGAGGACTATTGCCGCAAGAATGGTATAAACAAGGATGAGCCGGTTCTCTTTAGCATTGAGAAACTCCGTGCATTACAGCCTGTACGTACCATGATGCTCGCACTCCTACCACCTGCCTACAAGAACACACGCTGACGATCCACAGAAGAATGTTGATCACCAGAACTCTATCAAACTCGAGACCTTCTCCGCCGTACAAGAGAAATTTGTACCCCCCACCATTCTCCAGGATTACTTCCGCGCCACTTTCCCTTCCTTTGATGACCTCTGGCTCTTCCGCCGCACTTTCTCCTACCAGCTCGCCGCCCTCACCTTCATGACGTACGTCATGCACATGAACACGCGCTTCCCGCAAAAGATTAGCATTTCGCGTTCGACTGGTCGCGTCTGGGGTTCCGAGCTGATTCCAAGCATGGCAGCCGGCAAGCCCATGCTTCACAACACGGAGCCCGTTCCCTTCCGGCTAACGCCGAACCTACAAACCATCATGGGTCCGCTCAACCTCGAAGGCATCTTCGCGCCTGCCGTTATGACCGCTGCGCGCTGCCTCATCGAACCCGAAGGCGAGCTCGAAATGCAACTCAGCATCTTCATGCGCGACGAAATGAACCACTGGTTCACGAGCCAGCACAAGACGGCCCAGCTCACGCCTGATGTCCTGCGCGAAACCGTGCAGAGTAACAGCGACTTGGTGGTCAAGCGCACGAGTGCCATGGGCAGTCTCCCTTCGGTCGGGAATAATTTGCCCGCCAATCAGACTGTCGTGGATAATGTCGCGCACGCGGTTAATCCGCTCAAGTTGAGCCAGATGGATGTGTTGTGGATGCCGTATTTGTAGCGCGGCAGGATAAGCCATTGTGACATTGTGAGGGAGGAGGGGAGGGGAGTCGTTTGTACTAGCTATCTAGTAGTAGCAACTCGTGCAAGTCGAGAGGGGACTGTTTGTGATAGATTTCCTTTTTTTTTTCAGTTTTATGCAAAAAAGAAAAACTTTTGGACGGGGAGGAGGGGTTCTTTTTTCAAGGGCGTATGCATGGGAAAGAGGACGGGCTTTTTTTTTTTTTTTTGGTGGGGAGGGGGGGGAAGGAAGGTTTTTTGTTTTTTTTTGTTTTTTTTTTCTTTTTTTTT
>Ga0182211_1000272_pt1 | contig 16528 bp, 16 predicted proteins | sample G5R1MG_20_FD_129660 | JGI IMG/M metagenome (GOLD analysis project Ga0182211, IMG submission 129660) | Switchgrass phyllosphere microbial communities from Michigan, USA - G5R2_MAIN_03OCT2016_LD1 MG | ecosystem: Host-associated > Plants > Phyllosphere > Phylloplane/Leaf | place: USA: Michigan... | reverse complement strand
TTGGTGTAGACGAGGGGCTCGGCGTCGCGGCGAGGGACTACGAACTTGGGCTCGCCGTAGATAAGATGGCCTGCAGGCAAGAGCACGTATTCGACGAAGCTCAGGACACCGTTTTCCTCGACGATTTTGGGGGGTGCAAATGCTTTTTTGAGCTTGCGTTTGACTATTTCGGCGTCGTCGAGGACGTCAATCTTTGAGTCTGGGTCGGAGGCGCTCATTTTGCCGCCTTGAAGCCCGGGAACCATAGGGTTCATTAGGTGGGCGCGCTCTTTGTAGCCAATCTTGGGGAGAACGTCTTTTGCGAGAGCAAAGATTTTTCGCTGGTCTACGCCGCCAAACTGTACGTCGACATCTAGGTATTGCTCATCGAGAGCCTGCATGAGTGGATAGATGAGTCCGCTTAGTGGCGCATTCTCGGTCTGCTTGACCACTTCCGCGCCTGCCTTCTTCGCAGCACTCTCGCTCGTTATGGAAGCCAGTCTCAGCAGATCCATTGTATAATCGGCGTTCAATTCGTAGCTTGACCCCAAAACAAATTCCAGCTTGTCAATCGGTACCTTCACGGCTTTCAAGAGCGCTGTGATGGTGTAGCGGTAGTATTCGGCGCGGAACTTGACGAGCTCGATAGGCGCTTTCAGGTTATCGAGGAAGCCGTGGATATCGGCTAGCAGGATCTTGACGTGACAGCCAGCGGCGAGGAATTGGGCTATCTTGAGAATGGGTACGAACTGTTCACCAGAGCGTTAGATAGATGTAACCTCAGGTGGGTCAGTCCAGAAGCAACTGCACGTACGTATCCGCAATGCGGCCTCCCTGTTGTTGCAGTGCCCCAGTACACCTTCAAGTGGCCTTGTCTCTTCAACGCCTCATCCATGATCTCCGGGTTCAGCACCTCCGCCAGGTTGACCTTGATGAGTGCCATCTTGTCTTCCTCCGTCATGTTCGCGCCAGGGTCGACAAAGGCAGCATCTTGCGCTTTAAGTAGCCGAGCTTTTGCGTCCTTGAGTTTTGCTTGCGCATCGGTAATTTGCCTCTCAATGCCTGCGATCTCCTCTTGGATCGCGACCACGTCCGCCATGGTGGGGTATGGAGGGGCAGCAACTGTGCCAATGGTGTGGATACGTGGTTGAGGGGGCCTGATAGCTAGGCACGAAAGCGTTCTATCGCCTTTCTATGCTCAGCTAAGCCGGGTGCTTTGTGAAAAGAGTAATCTTATGTACAGTGAGTCGAGTGACTCGTTGTGGGGCTGAACGGGCGACATGCGCTAGACAAAAAAAGTGGGCCTCAGTCAGGGTCCACGGATGCCTTACAGTCTACATACATAGTACATACCATCTTCACTCAATCTACCGTTAGTGGTACATTAATCTGCTGCCCGCTTCATGCACGGGGCTCGGGTACAAGCTTGCATAGCAACGATCTCGGCTCATATGCCACGATGAGCGGGTCGACATTCTTCGTCCGTGGAATCAGCTCCTGTTCACTTGGTTCCAGCAGATGCATTGGGGTCAGGTTTTGCGAAGTCAAATAGCATTCGCACAAGTCTATGGAAAACAAGAATACTACCTGATCTGAAGTGCACGAATGACGGTTGACAAATAGTCCCAAAGGCCGAAACGTAGACTCAGAAAACGCCATCGCCGTGCAACAATAGCAAAACACCATAGTCACCAAATCTTGTACTCATCTTAGACCTTGCACCTTGCTAGGCAGACATCCACATCCTGTGCCAGATTGGCTGGAATTACCCCACGGAACTGTTCGATGTTGCTTCCATCAATGCTTTTCGGGAAACCAAGTGTAGCGTTCACGACTCCAGCGTTGAGCGCAAAAAAACCCTGCGCAACCTGGCTCGTACCTGGATCCTCGGAGCTCAGAGAAGCGACGAAGACCGCCTTTTCGCAGTTGTCGTTAAACTGGTAGTGGATAGAGCCTTTGGGAAAAACGGTACCTTCGAATTTCGTCAGGGCACCCGCGATTTCGGGATTCTGGCCGGCTTTCACGAGCCCGTTCTCCAAAACGTAGCCAAATGCCAGGTTGTCACCCTCGACAAGTGTAAGGAACTCAGTCGCGCGGGGATGTACGTGGGGGGTATTGATGCCGCAGGGCTCTAGAAAGCCGAGAGTCGTAGAAATACCCAAATCGTAAAGGATGGGGAAAGTCTCAACAGTCTATATGCCCTGTTAGTTGCGACTTATGAGTTCGGTTTTTCATGCAACCTACAGCAGACTTGGTGGCCCCGCCCTTTGCACCCATGGCCGGCATTGCACCATTAAAGTTGAAGACCGTGAATTTCTTCAGAGCCGCTCCTGTGAGCAAAGTCTGTCCCTCGGTAAGAAGCCTCTGAAAGCGCTTGATGGCTGTTGGCGCCGAGAAGAGATCGCGGAAAAGCTGAGCATGGTCTTCCTTCGGAACCGGCGCGGCCAGAGCAGATAAATTTAGCATGGGTAGGGAATGGACTTGTGGAAGAGCATTTACAGCACCAACCGTAGCAAGAGTAGCTACCAGTGCTTTTGTGACAGTAAACATGGCTATTGATTTCGAGATAAGGAATTTGACAGTGAGAATAGAAAGAAATATGCAGGATAAGACGAGAAGAAAGACGCAGTAGTGTGAGTTGATTGATTGTATGCAATGAGAAGATAGATGTTTGAGAGATATTCACCGACATACTTATACTAAGTTTCAATAATTCATCCGGTGCTTACGCAATCCGAAAAAAGAATGGGCACGTTGAATGGCTGCCCGAATTACCAACCGGATTCATTTTTGGTGACAGCTGATCTCACTACCGCCTTCTAATTTGCGTGAAACATGATTTCTGTCACGTCTGCTATGCGTAGACGCGCTGACGGGGAAGGCGCAGTAAGGGAATGGGGGTAAGCCGAGTCGTATCCGCATCTGGCACAAACTGGTTTCGCTTCAAGTGTACACCAACTCAATTATATTTGAGCTGCACAAGCTGCTCCACATGCGCCAAAAAGTTCCTGTCACCGAACGAGTGCAACGGTGGGTACATGGTGAGCGAAGCCATTGGGTTCTCAGAACTTGCTTTAATTCAGATAACAAACAATGCCTTACTACTCTCAGCAGAGTCTGCGGTTCAGTACTGCCGTAAATAGAGTAGCAAAAGGCAAGGTATAGCAAACAGAGGAGATGTAAATAGCACCAAAGTAGACGTGGCCATGTTTTCACAACAGGGATTGTAATAGATCGGTAGGAGCGCTCAACTGCGGGAAATCAAACAATGGTATATTTGCACCCATTCAAACGCCACATTACGCCCGAAAAGAGATTCCAGCCAACAAAAAAGAAAAGACGGGTAATATGGTTTCAGGCTTAGGTAAGATCATTCTGACTGGATTTCGAGGTCCATTGACTCTGCGCCCCTCCAAAACGGCAACTCGTCCAAAGTGAATGCATCGTCACTGGGAATAGATGGCGGACCTTGCGAATGTTTCACGAATCCGTCCTCTGGCTCCTCTACCTCTGCGATATTGTTTGTGTTTGAGAAGCCCCGATCTTCGAATATAAGGGACCCCCGACGATCGGTTGGACCCCTCACGCGTCGTCGTAGTCGACGGGCGTTTGGATCCACGTCATCAAGAGGATCGTTATCGGAGTAGCTGCTATCTCCTTCGATACTCTGGCTATGACTGCGCTTGAAATTTCCTGCGCTCCATCTCTTCTTCTTCTGTCGGTATCGGCGTTCCTGTATTTCTCTTTCCTCTTCGTCGGAACTATCGCCACCGATTTGCAGGCCCTTCATTTTTGCAAGTACTTCAGACTTTGTGCCGCTCTTCTCGCTCTTGGCGTCTTCGCAGTGGCCTTGTATGACCTCAATATCACAATCATAACACAGGTCACTACTAAGCTCCTCTATTTCGAAGTTTGCGGATTCTGTTATGCACACCGGTCTGACCTCTTCCTCTTCGCTTTCGTCATTAGATTCGTATTCAGCCTCGGACGCATGAGATTCCGTTGCGCAGGCCTGCCCAGAAAGAGTAGACGGCCGGGAAGATGGTTCGAGTGATTGCGAACGTGTGTAGGTGAAGTGATGGTCCTGTCCAGTTGGTATGATGGACTCCAGCGGTGGAGTCTGGACAAGTTTGGAGCTCCCCACACGGTGATATAGCGTTGAGGTTTGGTTGGGTTGTGGTGGGTAACGAATATGAGTGTGAGGGCTCGGTGTCATGGGCGGAGATTCTAAATGGATGCTCATAGCAGCAACTGGTGGCTGGTTGAGTGTTGCCATGGCGTGGATATGAGTGGTGTATGAACGGTTGAAGGCTCGTAATAGGGCCGCACTGCTAATTGTGAGGTTGACGCTTCGAAAATGGTCAACTACGCGAAGTTGATACTGGTCTCAAGGATTGAATGTCCGACAGACGTATCTGGTCTTTGCGAGGTGGAGAAGTAGTTTCGTCGGCTGTATCATTCTGGAGGTGGCCGTGTGAATATTGACAGGGTATCCGAGCGGCGAACTCTAGCGGAGAGACAGAGTCTATAAGTTGAACCCTGCAACGCCTGGGCTTATCTTGCAGGACAAACGGGCGTGCTTTAAGCAGCACTGCGGGAAACGTTGGCTGGACGAGGAAAGGGCCGCAAAGAACGGGTCAGCTAAGAAGCAGTGCGTGTGTGATGGTTGAGTGGGGTTGTTGAAGAAAAAGACGACGAAGAAGGAAAAAAGAGAACTGGAGGAGAGGTCAAATCCTGCCGACTGAGAAATGTGTGCGGGCCTGTCGCCAATTATGGAGGTGCATGCCGGTGAGCTGGCGCCCATGGAACGGCTTAAGCTGCTGCAGCATGACTCCCATGCTCGCCACGATATGTGGTCGCGAACGATTAGTCGCAACAAAGACTCGGGCACTCCGCCTTGCGTCAAGCTGCAAAGGCGCCCAATGAGGACAGCGTCCAAAATTGCAGCACGCAGGGCGGGAAAGATAGTGCTGGCACTACGATGGCCAGCTGGCAAGGAGGGCGCTGGTGAGTCTCTGCGGGGCAGTGGTGCAGCGGTGCAGCATGCCGGCAGCCGGACTGACCAGGGGCAGCCGAGCCACGCAGCAGAGGAGAAGATGGCGCTGGCGTGGGCGTAGCCGTCGACGGATGAGGCTCTGCTGGCGGCATTACTCTGAAACTCACAGGTTTCTAAATTGAACCAAGTGGTCCGTCCAGTGAGGGTCCGGGTCACGTGCAGCAAACAGTGGGAGAATGGCCGCTAGCAATCGCATGTGGCCTAGCGCAGCGACCAGGTTAATCCGTTGCGTGGCATGTCGATGCTGGGTCAGAGCAGCCAGCTGAGCGGAGGCGACAATACCAGAGAGATACCACCAACGCCGTATTTCGACTACTGCCCCTGCATTCGTCTGCTCCCACACGAGATTTCTCTGGCATTGCGGTCGCATCAGGACCCCGTGAAGCTGCGGCTTCAGCCTCAATTCCACCATGGCTTCGTCTCCGTCCATGTTGACCAAGGCAGGTAGCACTCCTCCCATGCGCCTCCCCACGTAGCTAATGTGGAACCCAGTTTGAGTCCAAGTCTTCGAGGGCCAAGGGCATTGCCTTTCACCCTAAAAGGTGCCGCGCCCCTCGTCCATTCCGGCCCTATCCCCACTGACCGCCTCCAGACCATGGATTCTTGTATCGCTACACTCCTCTACAATACAATTATGGGACTACCGAATGGGAACCCTAATCGACCGCTTCGAAGAACACGACGGACCCGTCCGCGGCGTGGATTTTCACAAGACTCAGCCATTGTGAGCATTTCTGGTGTAGCTTGGGCCTGAAGCAGGCATGTACTGAGACTAGGCAGGTTCGTCTCTGGTGGCGATGACTACAAGATCAAGGTCTGGTCCTACCAGACTCGAAGGTGTTTGTTCACGCTGAATGGCCACTTGGACTACGTTCGCACCGTCTTCTTCCACCACGAGCTGCCGTGGATCGTGAGCAGCTCCGACGACCGTAGGCGACGCGTACATCAAGTCGGTAGGAAGCTAGCTAACATGGATCAGAGACCATTCGTATATGGAACTGGCAGAACCGTAAGTATTCTCTCGCCCACTAAGTGACGCAATGCTAATCCGCATAGGCTCTCTCAGTAAGTCTAACAATCGTAATGACGCCCCACCGCCTAATGCCACCAAGTATGTACTATGACCGGCCACAACCACTACACCATGTGCGCACAGTTCCATCCGAAGGAGGACCTAATTGTCTCCGCGTCCCTCGATCAGTCGGTTCGTGTCTGGGACATCTCCGGACTAAGGAAGAAACACTCGGCTCCCCAAGCCATGTCTTTCGAAGACCAGATGGCGCGTGCGAACCAGAACCAGGCTGATATGTTTGGAAACACCGATGCTGTCGTCAAATTTGTTCTCGAGGGACATGACCGCGGTGTCAATTGGGTCGCATTTCATCCTACGCTTCCATTGATTGTCTCCGCCGGTGACGACCGCCTGGTGAAGCTCTGGCGGATGTCAGAAACCAAGGCTTGGGAAGTAGACACCTGCCGTGGACATTTCCAAAACGCATCTGCATGTCTGTTCCACCCTCATCAAGACCTAATACTCTCCGTGGGCGAGGATAAAACCATCCGAGTATGGGATCTCAACAGACGGACCTCTGTACAGTCATTCAAGCGGGAGAATGACAGGTTCTGGGTAATTGCCGCGCATCCGGAGATCAATCTGTTCGCTGCAGGCCATGACAATGGAGTCATGGTCTTCAAGCTGGAGCGTGAGCGACCCGCTTCGGCCGTCTACCAGAACAATCTCTTTTACATCACGAAGGAAAAGCACGTACGATCCTACGATTTCCAGAAGAACATCGAGTCGCCATCGATGCTCTCTCTGAAGAAGCTGGGAAGCGCTTGGGTGCCTCCCCGCACCGTGTCCTACAATCCCGCAGAGCGCTCAATCCTCGTCACATCACCTGCTGATAGTGGCACATATGAACTCATCAGCCTGCCTCGTGATGCTTCAGGAGCAGTAGAACCAACAGACACTAAGCGCGGCCCTGGTAACTCTGCGGTTTTCGTAGCAAGGAACAGATTTGCGGTTTTTACCGTGGCAAACCAACAAATCGATATCAAGGACCTCAGCAATTCTACGACAAAGACTATCAAGCCTCCGCTCGGAACCACGGACATATATTTCGGTGGCACTGGCAACCTTCTTCTCATCACGCCAACTAATGTTGTCTTGTACGATATCCAGGCCAAGAAAAATCTCGCTGAGCTCGCTGTGAATGGCGTCAAGTATGTTGTCTGGTCGACGGATGGTTTGCACGTAGCGCTTCTCAGCAAACACAACGTTACTATCGCCAACAAAAACCTTGAGCAAATCAGTACTTTGCACGAGACAATCCGCATCAAGAGTGCGACCTGGGACGACACGGGGGTTCTCTTATACTCCACGTTGAATCACATCAAGTACAGCTTGATGAACGGTGACAACGGTATCGTAAGAACTCTGGAACAAACTGTCTACCTCGTACGGGTGAAGGGCCGTAATGTTTACTGTCTGGATCGAGCGGCAAAGCCAAAGATTGTCCAGATTGATCCGACTGAATATCGTTTCAAACTCGCGCTTATTAAGCGAAACTATGACGAGATGCTGAACATCATTAAGAACTCCAGTTTGGTTGGGCAGAGCATCATTTCGTACTTGCAGAAAAAGGGCTACCCCGAGATTGCCCTCCAATTTGTGCAGGACCCACAGACACGTTTTGAGCTTGCTATCGAGTGCGGTAATCTTGAAGTTGCCGTAGAAATGGCAAAGGAACTTGACCGACCGAAGCTCTGGCAGCGCCTCAGTACCGAGGCTCTCGCACATGGCAACCATCAAATTGTAGAGATGACTTACCAGAAGTTGCGCAGCTTCGATAAGCTATCTTTCCTGTATCTCACTACCGGCGATCAAGAGAAGCTCAAGCGTATGGCGAAGATTGCGGAGCACCGTGGTGACATGACAGCACGATTCCAGAATGCGCTATATCTTGGCGATGTGCAGAACCGGATAGAGATGTTCCAAGAGCTCGATCTTTATCCACTGGCTTATGCGACTGCCAAAGGCCACGGACTCGACGACCAAGCACAATCTATACTTGAAGCAGCAGGTGTAACAGAAGACCAAATCAGTATGCCATCGATAGGAAACACTCTCACCCCCGCTAAACCCATTGTGCCCACTCACAAGACGAATTGGCCAACGCGAGCAGCGTCGTCCACCGTTTTCGAAAAGGCGCTTCAAGGCGAGGTTGATGGTGTCGGGTCTGACGAGCCAGTAGCCAATGGGTGTGGAAACGAAGATCTCGCAGGCGATGCCGAACCCACAAGTGCCATGGCCGAGCTTGGAAATGATGAAGAAGACGATGTGGGCGGATGGGACATGGGCGACGAGGGCGACGTCGAAGCTGAGGATGACTTTGTAGAAATTGAGGGTGCGGAGTCAGGGGCTGGCAGCAGCGAGGCTGACGTATGGGCACGCAACTCTCCACTTGCTGCTGATCACGTGGCTGCAGGCTCGTTCGAAACGGCCATGCAACTTCTGAACAGGCAGATTGGTGCTGTCAACTTTGCTCCGCTCGAGGACCGATTCCAAGAGATCTACCAGGCAACCCGGACATTCCTGCCTGCAACACCCAACATGCCATCGCTAGCTAACTACGTACGACGAACTATCGACGAAACGGACTCACGCAAAATTCTGCCGATCATTCCACGCGATCTGGAATCTATTCTTTCCACGGACCTAACAGCTGGCAAGCAGGCGTTGGTCAAGAACAAACTGGAGGACGGTGTGGCGTCGTTCAAGAAGGTGTTGCATCTGCTGATCTGTAACGTGGTCGCATCGCAGGCAGAGCTCTCTGAGGTATTTTATGGTTACTCTATACACTCTGGAAACCCTCACTGACTCCCACTAGGCAAAGAAGGCCATTCATACCGCAGCACAATACACGCTGGCCATGAACATTGAGCTCGAGCGCCGAACTCTGCTCCAAGGCGCAACGGACATATCAGCCCTTTCTCCCGAAAGCAAGAAGCGTGCTCTCGAACTTTCGGCCTACTTCACCATCCCCGAGCTGGAAGGCCCTCACAAGTCCATACCCCTGTCCGCCGCCATGAACTTTGCGCACAAGAACCGCCAACTCAACACAGCCCTCAACTTTGCAAACGCGCTGCTCGATCGCACGGGGAACGCCAAGATGAAGGAGTCAGCCAAGCGTGTGAAGACGGTTGCCGAGCGCAATCCATCTGACGGGATTGAGATTGACTTTGATCAATTCGCGGACTTTGAAGTGTGTGCGGCAAGCCATACGCCGATCTATGGTGGCTCTCAGAGCGTGAGCTGTCCGTACGACGGGAGCAAATACCACGGTAAGTACAAGGGTACGGTGTGCAGGATTTGCGAGGTCTGTCAGATTGGGGCACCGGCTAGTGGGTTGAGGTTGGTCGGCTAGGGTTTGCGACACTGGCACCGGCCGAGCCGGGTGGTGGAACAAGAGTTTGGAAGCGAAGGGTTTGGGTTGTAGGCTTAGCGTTCATGACATACGGTGGTAAAGGAGCAACACGCTACGCTCCTCTGAAAAGACAGAAACCGAACAATGTTCTATGGTTGTTACCGCGGTGGTGCTGTTGAGGTCAAGCGGTACGGCAGATCTATACTGTACTATCGCTGCTCCAGGAGGTACGTTGATGGGGTTGTCCTCCTGGGCAATTCACTCGTGAAAAGCATGGGCCGAAGGGTTTGATACTTTGTTCACTACGCGTTTACTAGGAGACGGTCAGCGCGTGTCCACAATGTTCTTTTTTTTTCGTATACACGTCTGATGGCCATGCTGGCTTCCGTCTTTGTGCGTTGTTTGAAATGATGTTTGTTTTCCACTGCATGTACTGTATGTAGGTAGATTGGCTGTGGCAATTGTGTCATGCGTACATGGCTGCTTCCTCCACATGCGGCGGCGCATGCATGGCCGCGTCGTGGTGATGTGGCGCGGGCTCGGGCCTCTTCAAGGCAGTGCCCTCCTTCAGGTAGCGTACCAGGCGGAAGGCAGCGTTGCCGTTCAAGTAGTACCTGTGCAGCCGTTTGCTCCTCAAAAACCCCAGCCGCTCGTACAGCTTCAGACTGGCTGTGTTGGAGGCCTCGGTCTCGAGGACAATCTCATCGGCATCGCGGGCGGCCATGGCGTCGATGGCCATGCGCACGAGATGCGAGGCGATGCCGCGTCCGCGGTGGGCTTGTTGGACGGCGAGCATGGCGATGTAGCCGCGGAAGGTGCCGGAGCGGTGGGGTTCAAGCTTGGAGATGACGACGCCAAGGAGGGCCTCGGTTGCCGGGTCAAGGGCCTGTTGTGCATCAGTCGTGGAGGCACGAAAGAAAGAAATCAAGCGGCGCCATGGGCCTCGCACCAGGTAGCACAGGTCCCCCCACTGGTACAAGAAGTAACGGTAGACATAGATGCTGTAGGGCTCGGACAGGTCTTTGGAGATGAGTTGGCGGATGGCGGGCAGGAAGCGCTCTTCCTTGGCGGCGTCGTACGGGACGTAGAGGAGGCCAGGCAGCGCGTCCTCTGGGCCGAGTGCGGGCGGCATGGCGGGGTTATTCCGTGTGCTGTGAGAATGAATGCGAACGGAAAGAAGGGACTCGACAAGCGGCGGCGGTTGGCGCGGCGGCTGCTCTTGGCCCGCCGGCCCGAGGCACCTCCCCCCCCATCTGCATACTGACACCGTCCTACTACACCCGCACCCCAGGCCATGGCTTTCCTGAGACGCCGCTTTGGCAGGACCCCCCGCGACGACTCGACCCCTGACCTGTCCCGCGAGCCCTCGCCGGCGCCCGATGGAACCACACGGCCCGCCCACCTGCGCGTCATCACGGCCGAGCAGCTGCACTTGCTCAAAAAGAAGAGCAAGAGCGGCAAGCGCCGCAATGCGTGGGTCTTTGGCCTGGGAGGCCTCTTCGGTCTGGTGCTGGCCGGCTTCTTCGCCAGCAGCAACGACATGATCGACTTCACGGCCATGCAGGACGTCAACCTGGAGAGCATCATGGAGGCGCTGCCCGCCAACGTGGTCAAGGGCGCACAGCAACTGCAGGTACGACGTCGTCCTGTCCGTCGGCGCATGCGTGCCATGTGGCTGATGCTCCCTCTCGCGTAGAAGACCGAGCGTGACGCGGTCGACTACGACTCCTTTGCCGTCGGCCTCTATGCCCGCAAGCAGGGCATCAAGGCCAAGCACCCCGTCATCATGATCCCCGGCGTCATCTCGACGGGCCTCGAGTCGTGGGGCACCGAGGAGGGCTCGCGCCAGTACTTCCGCAAGAGGCTGTGGGGCTCGTGGACCATGATGCGCGCCCTGGTGCTGGACAAGGCCTCGTGGAAGCGTCACATCATGCTGGACACGGACACGGGTATGGATCCGCCCGGCATCAAGCTGCGCGCCGCCCAGGGCTTCGACGCCGCCGACTTCTTCATCACCGGCTACTGGATCTGGAACAAGATTCTCGAGAACCTCGCCACGATTGGCTACGATCCCGGCAACGCCTTCACTGCCGCTTACGACTGGCGCATGAGCTACATGAACTACGAGATTCGCGACCAGTACTTCACCCGTCTCAAGTCGCATATTGAAGTCGCCGTCAATGTCTCGGGCAAAAAGGTCGTTCTCCTGTCTCACTCCATGGGCTCGCAGGTCCTCTACTACTTCCTCCACTGGGCTGAAGCCGAAGGCTACGGCAACGGCGGCTCAGACTGGGTAGAAAAGCACGTCGACTCCTGGATCAACATCTCAGGCTGCATGCTCGGCGCACTCAAAGACATGCCCGCCGTTCTCTCGGGCGAGATGAAAGATACAGCCCAACTCAATGCCTTTGCCGTCTACGGCCTCGAGCGCTTTCTCAGCCGCTCCGAACGCGCCGAAATCTTTCGCGCTATGCCCGGCCTCTCCTCCATGCTGCCCATGGGCGGCAACGCCGTCTGGGGCGACGAGAGCGGCGCCCCGGACGACCTTCCTGGACAGAACGTGACCTTTGGGCCCTTTATCCGCTTCCGCGATGCCAATTCTACCCTTACCAAGAAGAATCTGACCGTCGACGACAGCCTCCCCTTTCTCTTCAAAAACACGGAACCTTGGTTCAAACGCATGGTCCAGTCTTCTTACTCCCACGGCGTAGCCCATACCACCGCTGACGTCGAGGCCAATCAACTCCTCCCAGCGAAATGGGTCAATCCACTCGAGACGCGGCTCCCGCTGGCTCCAAGCTTGAAAGTCTATTGCTTCTACGGCATCGGCAAAGAGACGGAGCGTGCCTACTACTACCGTTCGGACGAAGATCCGACGAGCGGGCTGAACGTCACGCTAGACACCATGTATACCAAGGATAATGTGGACCACGGGGTTGTCATGGGAGAAGGAGACGGCACTGTGAACCTGCTGTCCAGTGGGTATATGTGTGCCAAAGGCTGGGGGATCAAGAGGTACAATCCTGCAGGCATCAAGGTTACGGTGTTTGAGATGAAGCATGAGCCTGATGCGCTAAGTCCCAGGGGCGGGCCTAACACGGGTATGTTTAGTCCCAGCCTGCACCAGGCGGTATTTTCTAACAGAGAACTAGCGGATCACGTGGATATCCTTGGGCGATCGAGTTTGAACGACTTAATCTTGCAGGTTGCAGGGGGCAGGGGGGAGCTGATTAACGAGACCATACACTCTAATATACGAGATTATGCGCAGAAGGTCAAGATTTACGAAGAATAGGTAGGATTCATGAGGAATGCAACGTTCGGCACGTATGCTATCGCAAAGGCCTGTACTCGGCAGCACTACCTCAAACGCACAAAGAAACGTCAAGGAAGCATGCAGTACCCACGGTTAGACCCGCGCAGGGATAGCACGGTACGCCGCACGCGGGTTTATCCTGGCCCACATACGTGCCGAGCGAGCGGTAGGCGCGGGGTTGGTTGGTACCGGGAAATGCTACTTCTACCGGCTCCTACAAGCACGAGACGTGTGTCCTACAACTCGCAACGTCACTGGCCCCGGCAACGCTAGTTAGTTAGTATCGGGGGTCAACTGCACGCAAATTCGAAGCTGCTCACGGTACCGGGGTACTAGAAAAACTCAATGGCGGCACCGTTGGACATTGCGCAACCGGAGGCACGCGGCTTTTATCCTATTTGGCGCTATACGTACGTACTTGCGCACACTGCACCTCGCGTGGCAGGGTAGAATCCACTACACGGGAGCTGTACCTACCAATGCCCCCCCGATCATTCAGGCAGAAATGCGTGCGACACTTCACGAGCGGGCTACGTAGGTGCCTAATTATCATGAGCGAGCAGAGTAACGTTTACCACCTGTACGGTACAAGCCGCAGACTCGCTTGAAAGGCTGGCCACCTCCAAATCTCGACTAATACGACCTCTTTTAATGCCCCGCGGCACCTCTGGCTCTTATTTCACAGCAGAGCGTTCTTCCACACCGGTCTGCGTCGCAATTCATTCCGCGCCGCGGCGGTATCCGGCAATACACGAAAGCCATTTCCCCCCATTCTTACGTGGGCCCACTATCTACCGCTCTCATTACTCGCGTTATCCTACTTCTACTTCTTCAAACTAGATCTTTCTGCTCTCACCAGAAAATTTCTCTTTTCTCACTTCTTTCCCGTACTTGCAGGGCCAAGGCAATATGGTCCAAGGCAATATGGTGTATCGTTATACTTTTACGTCTCTCGCGTTGCTAGCGCAAATTACGTTTCTAGGAACTAATGCCCAGACCAATGGCTCCCAGCTCATGGATATTGTTCCCAAGCGAGAGGTTTTCTATGTTGGCGGACGGTACACGTATCCCAGCACGGCAAGTTCCAACCCTTATTAGCTGATCCAGATGTGCATCGCTGTTAATCACAGGAGAACAGGATCGTTCGAACCAGTCCACAGCAACAGCCATGGTAGAGCAGATATATGTTGAAAAGCTCTCGCCTCACCCAGCCCCAGCGAACCCACCCCTTCCACTCATCTTCATTGCTGGTGCGGCGCAGACTGGTACCAATTTCCTTAGTACTCCAGACGGACGCCCAGGGTGGGCACATTATTTCATCTCCAAAGGCCACACAGTCTACTTGTCCGACCAGCCTTCTCGCGGCCGCTCTTTCTCGTTGCCTGGCCAAGGGAAACTAGGGTCGATTGGCAGTCCCCAAACCGTCTCTGATATTTTCACCAACTCACAAAACAACGGGAATCAATGGCCGCAGGCAAAACTTCATACGCAATGGCCTGGCACTGGTCGCATAGGCGACCCCACTTTTGACGCGTTCTACAGGAGCCAAATGCAGTTCCAGACTGACCGCTTTATCAGCGAAGAACAGAACGCACAGGCTTATTCAGCTCTAGTCGACCTGGTGGGCGCCTGCTATGTCATCACCCATTCGCAGGCAGGTGCATATGGTATAGATATTCAGCCAAGCCCATGCAAAATGTTCAAAGTAGCTGATGGGTTTCCTAGGCTGGAGGGTCGGAGACATGCGCCCAGACCTTGTCAAGGGACTTGTACAGCTCGAGCCGTCGGGTCCGCCGTTCACGACCCGACCTCCTTTTGGAACTACCCCGGCTTTTGCTTTCGGCCTTACCGACCTTGCGATTGGATACGAACCGCCGGCAGGCAAGTCTGCCGAGAAGCTCGAGACGATCGTCGAGTCAGCAATCGATGCTGATCATAACGAGTGCATCATGCAAAAGTCTCCAGCGAAGCAAGTGACCAACTTGCGCAAGATTCCAGAGCTTGTTGTATCGGGCGAAGCATCGTTTCATGCGCCGTACGAGTACTGCACCGTCAAGTATCTGCGGCAGGTTGGCATAGACGTAGAGTTTGCGGATCTAGGCAAGGAGGGCATACATGGCAACGGGCACATGTTTTTCATGGAGAAGAACAATCTCGAGATTGCAGACCGCATTTATCGATGGATCCAAAAGCACTAAGCGTGGTAAGGTTGTGGGTCCGTCTTTTGCCGTACTCCATTGTTCATTGGTGTGCGTCCCCCTGTAATTTATCCGCCGAATCCTGATCCTTGCGGAGAATTTGCGTACATACATAGCCGTATGTATTTAATTACTATCATGGTAATGTTTACTTCAAGTAGCATGTATATTGCTCTCATGATGGGGCACATGAAAGGACTGTGCGATAAGCTCATCCGACCCTGCTTACCATGTGTCGTCTACACAGTTCAACTGTAATTTTTGCTTCAGGTATTCATGTACCTACCGCGACGAATATTCAACCCCAGTTTAATCGAAGGAAGGCAGAGAACGCCCAGTCCTCCCAGGCCCTGTGATTGAGGGCCTTTTTTGGAACACCCTTAATAACACTACCTTGTACCTACCTACATACACACTACAACTAGTATGACCACATGGTATAAGCAATGTTCCTAGTCGCCGAAGAAAAGGTTTTAATAGGACCGGACCGCCACGTTGATCAGAGCCATTTTCTCGGACGACCCTAGGACCTTTCCCTTCATAGTATATCGGTACCAGCCAAAAGCCCGTGAAAGAGAGCCCTATAACTGGATTGGGATTATAGAAATCTCATAATCGTAAGATGTTCTGGAGAGAGGGTTGATTTGGGTGGGCACAGGCCTCGGGGAGGCTATTTTCGCGCAGCTCGGTACATTTACTTACCAGAATAATACCGTGTACAGTTGGCGGAGTATGGCAAGATTTTTGGGGGGATTTTTTCTTTTTGGCCCCAGCGATCAAACAGAAGTCCCGCATATACCAAGGGTGCCCCCCGCCCAACTCGCCGCAAAGCCCTGTCCAATTCTCGGCCCGTTAGGCCAGAGAAACAAGAAGTCTGCAGTCAGCGCCGCGTAACTGCCGTGAGATTGTGCGAATGATTACGCTGCATCTTTCAGCGATCATTGTATGGACTATGATTCTTCGCATGTGTCTGAGATCTGGTGGTGTGCTGGGGTTGGGGAAGGGGGGGGGGGCACTTATCCACTACTCAAGGTCTTGCGCATCCACGACACATACATACCTACTATGTAGTAAGTCGTATGCGTCACATTTCAGCTAGTCCGTTGGCAGAAACACCCATTGTGTCTCTCCTTCATCCACCATGAATGGCTCACGTGTGGGCTCGCCAGAATATCTGGCTGAGACTAACCATCCACACCGGGCGCTGCGAGTCAGCATCGCGTTCATTGTGATCGATACATTCTTCCTGCTGGTGTTCTACCTGAGTCGGCGCTATAATCCTACGGCCGTGAGAAGGCCAATGTTGGTTTGTAACACGCTGTGCTATTTGTTTTGCTTGGGAAGTGCGGTGGCGGGAATCTGTAAGTTTCATCCTTCCTATCTCCTTGGGTTGGTAGTTGGCCTGAAGACATATGTGAATGAGTTGGAAGTAATGGGCGCTTTTCTCTGTTTTGAGAGAAAAGTCCGAGTATGAATTCCTGGTTTTTGACGTAAAGCCAGCGGTTCTGGTGAACATTGGAGGGAGAGAAGGAATGAAAACCACTAACACTTG
>Ga0182211_1000271_pt1 | contig 16536 bp, 11 predicted proteins | sample G5R1MG_20_FD_129660 | JGI IMG/M metagenome (GOLD analysis project Ga0182211, IMG submission 129660) | Switchgrass phyllosphere microbial communities from Michigan, USA - G5R2_MAIN_03OCT2016_LD1 MG | ecosystem: Host-associated > Plants > Phyllosphere > Phylloplane/Leaf | place: USA: Michigan... | reverse complement strand
TTTCATATACCCTCTCTCACACATACTACTACTCAACACACCCACCCGCACCATACACGCTCTCTACCGCACACGGCTCCAGTCACACAGCGGAGTGCTCACGCTGTTTTATGCGATAGCGGATACCGCGTCTCAGCATAAAAAGGCACCATGGACGCCGCACAGAGGATACTCATGAATGAGTTCAAAGACCTGAACAAAGAGAAGTGGACGAATATCGAAGTATGCACTCGACATGTCCCTCGAAAGACCCTGTCCTGGCCAGTGGCGACTCACAACACAAGAGCACCAAGCTAACCATCGGTCTAGCTGATCAACGAAAATATCTTCGAGTGGAGTATAGCCATCATCGTCCTCAACCCGGACTCCATGTACTATGGCGGCTATTTCAAGGCCAAGATGACGTTTCCACGGAACTATCCTCACAGCCCGCCAGGTACACTACTACATCCATGCAGGGTCCGCACCACACAGTAGCTAATGGCAACACAGACTTCAAATTTATCCGCCCCCTCTACCACCCGAACATCTACCCCGACGGCCGCCTGTGCATCTCCATCCTGCATCCACCCGGCGACGACGCCATGTCTGGCGAGACCGCCGCTGAGCGCTGGTCACCGGTGCAGCGTGTAGAAACTGTCCTCATCTCTATCCTCTCCCTGCTCGACGACGCAGAAGTCTCGTCTCCCGCCAATGTCGATGCCGGAGTCATGTTGCGTAACAATCCAGTGGAATACCGCGAGATGGTGAGCAGAGACCTGGAGTTGTCTAAAAAGGACATACCCACCGGCTTCGTCATGCCCACACACGAGACTGCGTGGAGGAAGAAGGAGGAAGAAGGCGATTTCGATATGAGCTGGGAAGACAGCGATATCGAGAGCTTCGGTGGCAGTGATAGCGATGCTGACAGCGACCATGCCATGGATTCTGATTCCGAAGGCGGAGATGAGGATGCCGAGGCAACAGATCAGGACGACAATTGAGTGCTAGGCACTTGCTCAGCCAATCGATATCCTTTATCGACGAAACTCTCATGGCTCTCATCTCCGGGGAGCAGACTTCTTCCAGCTTCTGCCGCGGTTCCTTCAACTCGCCGGTCGCATCCATTTCGTCTTCTCCCCGAACAAGGCTAGAAGACATTGCATCGCGGCGCACTCCCTACGGCTGGTTCCCTCAATGGGCAATGTACATAGCGCTCTCTCCTCCTTGTTCCACATTATATTCTCCTTCATTTTCTCGCGCGTTTCTCACAAGCGGGGCGTTGGGACTGTGTGCGATTTTTGGGTTTCAATCATTCAAGAGGAGCAGACGGTTACGACCTTATCTGCGTTGCATTGGGTCGGCGTACCGAGGCGTTTTCCACACATTACTACGGAGGCCTAGACGCCCGGGGTGTTTAGCACTAGGATTTTCGGCCCAGCTGCTACAGCATCGGGGAAGAAGATTGTAGAACTGAATCGGCCTGGACGTGGGGCATTTTCCACCGTGCATGCATGCTCCAAAATAATATACAATGCTCAGCGGCCAGCCCCCTACGCCATCTCCTCTTTTGCTACCTTGTCCTTTCTCTCTTTTTTTTTCCCTCCCATCAATACACTATTTCCAACCCCCGCTCGTAATCAAACCCGAGGCAACTCTCGCAAACTTCACTCCACCTATCCCATCCTTCTCTCCCGACCCCATTGCCAAGTGGGCGCTATGATCTACGTGCCCGCCTCCATGGTCACATTCTGCGGCCTTGTCCAGACTTGGTTGGGGGTGCGCGCCTGTGTTGTCACGTGCTGTGCTTTGTGTGCCGTTGATCTAACCCCGTGATCTACTATCCATTACTATATATATATAATACAAGTATACAAGGAATTGCACTGCCCATGGTATAGGCATACATTGTATATACCGGTAGTGAGCGTAGCCTGCCTGACCCACCCTTTCGCACCAGCAGGAAAGAACAAATACATACACAAACACATAGAAGCGCACGCACGACGAAACCACAGTGTTGAATTGCGCTGGTTGCATGAAAAAAAAAACAGGCGCAAACAAAAACCCCCCCGTCCATTTGATTCCCAGAAAAGCTTCATTACAAGAGAAGAGAGATGCCCACACATCCGATGCCAGAAGCTACCAGAAACAAAACAACCCCCCATCAGAATGCCCCCAATCGCTATTCAAATCCGCGCGGGTCATTATTGGGAGCGAGGGATGGGGGACGGGCAGGTAAGAAACGGAAGGCACCTTTTTGCTCTTCCAACGAACACAATGCACGGTCGTCGCTGCGCAAGAAGTACAGTTGTTCAATTGGCGCTCCCTTCCTCCTCGGCTTCATCGCAAAGCAAGGCGAAAAGAGCTATGCAAAAAGTGAGAAGAGAAAAACCTCGGGGTTTCCTTGGTAGCGGAGACAAGAAGGTTGCTGGCTGTGTGGCTGAGCGATCCAACGAGAATTTATCCAGGGGTTGCAATGTGGAAAGAAAAAGCTAGAGATTTTGTATGCGTCAGAGAAGAAGAAGAAGAAGAAGAAGAAGAAGAAGAAGAAGAAAAAAGGGTCAAAGAGGGAGGTTTCTTTGGTTGGAAATTGATGGTTACAGTGAAGTTACAAAGGAGTCGTACCGCTCAAACACACACACACACATAAGGCTAGACAGACGTACCTTGAGGGGAATAGCTGGAATCCATGGCCCTGTAATCATTCGAGCCGCCCAGCTGCTGTGTTTCAGCCGTGCCACAGCAAGTGCGTCAAGTATCAAGTATGCATCAAGGTAGAGAAAAGGCCGACTCGGTTCGTAAGATTTACATGAAAAGGGTATCGACAAGACGGGAAGGCGTGCCGGTCAATATGAAAATGCTTGGTGGACAGTGCGCTATGGCCTCGTAATCAATCTTCGAGGTGGATCTAGTGGCCGCCGTTCTTCCGGAAATTGAGCAGTTGAGCAAGACTGTTCAAGCTACATCCGCTCTTCAGGAAGTCATGGCTTATCAACTCAGACGCACTGGCACGAGACTTGACGTCCACGCAGAGGCAGACTGACAGGAAGGCCTTGAGCTCTTTGGAGAGCCTGTCTGGCTTCTTCAAGCGAGGCGTACCGTTGGTGGCGATGAGGAATAGAGCCTTGAGTGGTTCTTCGTTGAGATAGGGTGGCTCAGACTCAATCATCTCGATAGCCATGATGCCCAAAGACCAGATGTCGACCTTATTTCCGTACTCTTTTTGTTTGACCACTTCAGGGGCCATCCAATAGGGCGTACCAACCATGGTTGCACGCTTACTACGTTGCTCAGTGAGCTTGGCGCAGAAACCAAAATCAGCTAGGACGGGTCAGCGCAAAGTAAGGCACACGAGACATGCAGGAACATACTGATCTTGACATTACCACGTCCGTCAAGCAAGACGTTGTCACTCTTGATGTCACGATGAATAATGTTCTGGTTGTGCAAATGTTCCAATCCTTTGCAAGTCTGTACAAGATTAGCAAATGGGCCACCTGGAGAATGCATGAAACCTACTTCGAAGCAAATGGTGGCAATCTGATCCTCGCTGATCGACGAGTTGTTGTCAATGACATCTGTCAAAGCGCCTCCCTCCATGAACTCCATGACTACCCAGAGTTCCGATTGCTCTTCTTGCAGGAAAGCATCGAGGAAGTTGACAATATTTGGGTGCTTGCTGTCCTTCATGACGATGATTTCGTTCACAATCAGCTCCTTGCGGGGCTGATTGCGAAGATCCATCTGCTTAATAGCAACCTGCGCGCGAGGGCCGTTCTCCTGCATGACCCTTCGTGCCGTCGGCGATGTGGCGCCTTCACGAATACGAGCAACATAGACTGATCCGCTAGCTCCCTGACCAATCTTCTTCTGCTTGTTGTATGAGTCGAGCGGACGCTCTTTTGAAACAACTTCTCGGAGCTTGATCATGACTTCACTCTCCGACATGCTAGACATGCGAACATCTTTACGTGGTGTCTCTTCCTTGGGCTTGCTGGTGAGCACCTGTTCAGCCTTCTTTACCGGATCGCTCGAGGCAAGGGGCTTGGCCACGTTTAAGGGCTTAGGCGCTGCAGAGGAGCCTTGGTACTGCTTGTGCTGCTGGGACTGACCATTGGCGGGACGAGCTACTGGGATCTGACTGCTAGAACCCGCCGTGTAACTGTTGCCTGTCTGGTGTGGCGGACGTTGCTGCTGCGCTGAACCCTTTGCCGAGGGCGAAGAGCTGTAGCTAGCATTTGGTTGCTGTGGTGCTGAAGGTGCAGGACGCTGCGCAGCCATTTGACGCAGCGAGCCAGGGGGTTGCTGCGATTGCTGCTGGTTTTTCATGGCGCCTGGGGTAGACGGAGCGGGACGACTAGGGTTGTAGCGCTGTTGGTTGGAAGGGCTCGGGTCGCGCGCGTCGTAGCCACCGCCTCCAACTTCTTGCTGAGCTAGCGGAATTTTCTTCTGCGGGAGCGAAGCATTGTAGGCGGCCAGTTCCTCACGCTGCTGTCTCTCGTACTCCTGCCGCTGCCGATCTCGCTCACGTTCGCGCTGCATTCGCGACTGCTCCTCCTGCCTTCGCCGTTCGTGATCATATCGATCTTGTTGAGACACGCCATTCTGAGGGGGCGCGTAGCCTGCTGCCGGTGGGGTGTTCTGGCGACTGTAGCTGTCCTGTCGTTGAGCAGCGGAACTGGGAGGAGCCGGGCGTGGGGGGGCAACCGAATTGCCACTACCACTATAGCCGAGTTGTTTTTCCATGCCCCCGCTCGTAGACGGAGTCGGTGTCAGGCTTGAGTACTGTTGAGGATCGTCGGAGCGCTTGACAAGCTTCTCTGTGTAAAATTCGAGGACCTCGAGGACAGCCTTGGGGTTCTTTGCGTAGTCATCCTTGGTGAGGGCAGACGCAGTGAGCAGTTTTTCCCACTCGACGGGCAGGCCAACAAATGCACCGCTATTGGGGTCGAAGCCGACATGCACTCTATGAGTAAAGTTGGTGGGGTTGCTGACGCCGCCCATGCTGGGGCAGCGTTGATAGATGCTGTCTATCCACGAGTAGACATCATCATCTGTCTCGACCTTGCAGGTGACAACTTTGGTCGGCCCGTCCCGCGGCGGTGACGAGCCTTTGTTGGAGTTGAGGGCTCTGGTGATCTCAAAGGACAGTGCTTGGGTGTCGGATCGCTCGACGCCGAGGATGTCTCGCAGCGGGATTGTGTTGGACACCTTGGAGGCGTTGGCGCTCTTGTAGAAGTTGAGCTCAAACTCGCGCAGCACCAGCCAGCGGTCGGCCCAGACGAGGGATTTGAAGAGGCCTTCATCCTTGACCTTGACCATGCCCTCCTTGACCATTGCTGTGGCGGAGAGCGACTTCTCGGACTGCGTGCGGACCAGAGACATTTGCGAGCTGTTGGACAAGGCGGGCGACTGCAGGCTGAGGCCGGCCATGTTGCCTGGGAGGGTGCTGCTGGTGTTGGGGGTGAGGGCCAGGCGGGGACGGTCGGTGGGCGGTCGTGGCGCCGGGCCGGGGTTCATGAACTGGTCACGGGAGTACATGCTGGCGTGTCGAGGGGAGCAGGGTTGTGTGTGAGACGGGCACTCACTGGCTGTGACGACAATGGACACAGAGCGAGCGGGATGCAGAGCGGTTACCAGGCGCTCGCGGGGGCTGCCGAGCACGCGGTGGAGGAAAACGGGGTGGAAATGCGGTGAATGGCGGGGTGGGCCGTGCCGTCCAGGAGACAGTGGACACAAAGTGGCGGGGCGCTACTAGTGAGGCACAGACGGGCCTTGGTCGTCGCGGTGAAGCGCTCGTCGAGTCAGCGGCGCGCGGCTACACGCTGCAAGCAGAGCGGAGGGGCAGCAGAGGAGCAGACGTACAAGCGTGCATGCAGTGTTGAGGAATCAAGCGGTCGCAGCGGTCCCGTGAAGGAACTTGGGCCGCCGCACGGAGAGATGGAGGTTGGGCTGGATGGTCACGTGACGGGGCTTAGGGCGATCGGCGGCGTCTTGCCCCTATGCACGAGGCCGCATTCATTGACGAGGTACCTTTTTCCTTATTCACCGGTTCACTTGAACAGTCCTACATAGTATTCTACCGAGCCTACTTGACATACTATAGGAAGTACTACCTATGGTAGGTATGATAGCAGCAGCGGGCTGATGGCGACGCACAGGGCTCGGGGTGACATGGATCGACCCAGCGCAGCGTTTCAACTTTCAGCACACAGCGCCTAGAACTTCTGAAACCCTTCGGTAGCACCTGCAGGAAGGCAACCGCTCGCGCTGATTCGAGGGCTGCATGAGCGCGTGGGCTGGGTAAAGTCCCGAATATGCGCAACTGTGCCCTGGCGTGCCACGCTACTGTGCGCCCCAGACGCCTAGCACCTTTCGTCCAGCGCCGACCGTGGGAGAGGACAAGACGGCAGTGTGTACAGGGTCCCTTGATTTCACCTCTTCGCCTCTTCACTTGATGTAGATTGACGTTTCTCGAGCAGAGAGGGTGGATGAAGTAGTCCAGAGTTCCACCAGCTTATGCTAGCCCCGGCGACATAGGCAGGCCGCGAAGAGGGTCGGGGTTCCAGCGTACGTTGACTCTGTTATGTGTCCGGTGTGAAGGAAGAAGACAATCTGTGGCTTGATCAAAAGGAGGTTGCGTCTCGCGGCTGGTTGAATACAGGCCGTATACGAGCAGTAGGAGGCCAAGATAGCCCAACTGAACCGTCGTCTCCCGTGCGGGTCGTGAGCCATTGGGCGCCCGAGGTTCCCCACGCAATGCCGGTCCACACTTGGCCCAACAGGCCACCGTACAGGAGCCGGTGGAATGCAGCGTTGACAAGAGGGAGCGAAAGGAGAAAGGATGTGAGGGTGAAAGGCTCCCTCAGGCCATGGCGAAAGCAGGAACGGACGGCACAACGCGCCTGGCTGGTTCTGGGGGATTTCGCGCGCCACAGCGATGAAGCAAGTAATACCAACCTGGCAATGGTCGCAGTAGGACTGGACACGGCCGACGAGGATTGCACGTGTGTAGAGAATTGGTGTTGCGTTGCGAAGCGCCTCTCCAGCCTCTCCTAGTCGACCACCAACGGCTCGGCTGCCTAAGCGACGCGACAGGGGCCCCCGCTACCTCGTGCAGGCGCCCGCTGCCCGTCAACTGTGGTGGCCGACGAAGACAACCCCCCTCAGCGCACGACGGCGACATCTTGAGGCCCGACCACCCATTATTCCTATCCGCATGTGACCGCCCTGCGTGTAGCACGGATGCACGCCAAGAATGGCGCCTCTCGAACAGCAATGGGTCAAGGTCCAGCAGAAGACATTCACCAAATGGTGCGAAGGCCCCAAGGCCCCCCGCGGTGGTTGTGCAACACTGCTAATTGCGTCGCTGCAGGCTGAACAGCAAGCTTAAGAGCCGGGAAGTTCAGATCAACGACCTCATCACAGACCTCTCCGACGGCGTGCGTGCCCCTCTCCCACCCACGCCAGCCCCACGTGCACTGACGTGGTGCAGATTATACTCATACACCTCCTCGAGATCCTCAGCAACGAGTCGCTCGGCCGCTATGCCTCCCGTCCCAAGCTGCGCGTGCAGCGATTCGAAAACGTCAACAAGTCGCTGGACTACGTCCGGAGTCGCGGCATCCAGCTTACCAATACCGGTGCCGAGGATGTCGTGGATGGGAACAGCAAGATCATCCTCGGCCTCATCTGGACCCTGATTCTCCGCTTCACCATCAGCGACATCAACGAGGAAGGGCTGAGCGCAAAGGAGGGCCTGCTACTATGGTGTCAGAGGAAGACGGCTTGCTATGACGAAGTCGAAGTACGCGACTTCTCGACAAGTTGGAACGACGGACTGGCATTGTGGGTCACACCATCGGTTTCCAAAGGCAGGCGACTAACCGTGCAACAGTTGCGCCCTCCTCGACATTCACCGCCCCGACTTGATGGACTACGATAGTCTCGACAAGAGCGACCACCGTGGGAACATGCAGCTAGCTTTCGATATCGCCTCCAAGGAGATTGGGATTCCGGACCTGCTGGATGTGGAGGACGTATGTGACGTTGCGAAACCTGACGAGCGCTCTCTCATGACCTATATTGCGTATTGGTTCCACGCCTTTTCGCAAATGGAACGTGTTGAGAATGCCGGCCGACGAGTGGAAAAGTTTGTGGCCAACATGCAAGGAGCGTGGCAGATGCAGAATGACTTCGAGCGACGCATGCGCGAGCTTCTCGCGCAAATAGTACAGCAACGGAAGCAATGGGAAGAAGCAAAGTTCGATGGAACATATGCCGACGCCAGGAACCAGTCCACTGAATTCACAGCATGGAAGCGCAAGAGCAAGCGAACATGGGTTGCGGAAAAGTCAGATCTGGTCGGACTGCTCGGCAACATCAGGACCAAGTTAGCCACGTACCGTCTGCGTCCATACGATCCGCCTTCCGAACTAAGTCTGGAGTCTCTAGACGCAGCATGGTCAGGACTGATGAAGGCTGAACGGCAACGCTCCCAAGTCATCAACGAAACTATCCGAGACATCAAGAATTCACTGCGCAAATCTTTCGCCGACAAGGCAAATGATTTTGCACTTGCACTGAACACCTTATCCACATCCATTTCTGCTCTGGAGGGCGATGTCGAGGACCAGCTGGAACACACGACGGAGATCAGCAAGTCGCTTCAGCCACTAGATGAATATTTGACCTTGATTGCCTCTATTGACGAGCAATGTGCCGAGGCCAACATTGAAGAGAACGACTTTACAACCTATACATATGACGAACTGGAGTACGAGCTCGGTCTAGTGCGCAATTCCGTGTCGAAGAAACTTGCCTTTTTGGAGAATCAAATGGTGGCTCGCAACATGACAAATCTCACACCAATACAGCTGGAGGAATTCGAATCAGTCTTCCGACATTTCGACCGCGACGTGTCAAATTCGTTGGCAGAATTGGAGTTCTCAGCAGCCTTGGCTAGTCTGGGTTTGGTATACGACGAGGAGGAGATGCATCAAAGATTCCGCGAGACCAGCGGTGGAAGAGATTATGTGACTTTTGAACAATTCATTCGTTTCATGGTCGACGAGACGGAAGATCAAAACACGGCAGAGCAGGTGTTTGAATCGTTCAAGGAGGTTGCAGACGGAAAGGTACATCATATTTCCTGGATGATTCTCCACTTGGTAATATCAACTAATATGTACAGCCATACGTTACCGAGCTTGATTTACGACATTCTCTTGTTCCGGACGAGGTGATTGACGACCTGATTTCTCAAATGCCCGAGCACAAGGGCCCCGATATGCAAGAAGACCGCGACGTCCCCAAATTTGACTACATAACTTACATGCAACGTTACATGGGCATCGACAAAGGAAATGGTGACCACGTCAATGGCGAGTAGAACCCGTCAAATCCTTGGTGTCGAAATCTCCTCACGCCAGCTTTTGTGTAGCGCACCTGTGCTAACCATGCCGCTGTCGAATCTTGAACCCAGATCACATTCTGGGCTTCATTTTAATTAGCGTTTTGCTCTTTTTTCAGGGGCGAGCTTTTGCATAGCGATCTTTTGGCTTTGGCTTTGGCGTGGACTCCCTCCTCTTTGGAAGATTAGCATGGAGAATGACGTGGAATGGGATGACTGGAGTACAGGATTCATTTCGTCGACGGGAAAACTGGGATACCATAGCGTGTGTCAGATTGGTAGGATTTGGGCCTAAACTGATGTCTTAATACAATGCTTTTCTCTTCCCGTCTCAGCATGGCCTGATGGAGCGAGATGGAGGTTAGATTGGAATCTTACGTCATCATTGCGACGATCCCTTGACCATGCAGGTACTTCATACGACAGAACACGACCAATGCCAATAATCAAGTCACCGTGACAGCCAAGGGCCTACCTACATGGATGCTCCAGTCCATCAGCCTTTTTAGTGGCCAGGCTGATCCTCGCATCGAACGAATACTCTAGTCGCAACACAAACCTGGCTTGACCATGGCGTCTTCCGAAAAGCCGGCCATATTTCGACTGCCAGAGGAGCTTCTTTTGCTTGTCGCATTACAATTACCCGATTCTGGTACTGTCAAAACCCAAAGGGAGTAAGGTATCTTGTCTGATGAACCCTACAGGCACACCTCAACACCTCAAGAATTTAGCTCTGGTGTCACGCACGCTCCGACCCTCGGCCCAGGAGGCACTCCACGCCATAGCAAAGCTCACCGTAACGTGTGGCTGCCACCTCAAGGTTAACGCTGTGGTGAAGTTACTGCGTACCTTGTTCGACCGCCCCGACCTTGCCACCAAGGTGCGGCAGTTGCGATTTAGAGCAGTACGCAAAGACATTGGAGAGTTCTACGAAGGCCAAGGCTTTGATTTGCCGTCATTACGCACCCGATGCTTACGGAGGTTACAAGAGCTAGGCCATGTCAAAAGCCATCCGTGGTGGCGGTCGATTGAGAACTCGATAGAATCCGCATTTGCTGGCCTGTTGCTCGTACAGCTCCCAAACCTCACTCACGCCGACTTCTGGGTGAAGGACCATCTCCACGGTCCTCCCTCAAGCGAATGCATTACTGGATTGTTCGGCAACACATGTCCGCCAGCTATTTTAGCCCATAATTGGAGAGGTATCGGACATCTGACTTTGGGCGATACGAATATGCTAAAGTGCGGTCTTGACCTTCCTAGCCTTACCAGTCTGGACTTGAAGACTGTCTCGCTAGGAACGCTCCTCCGTCTGAACGGATCAGGATGTCTCCAGGGGACTCAAAATCTGCGAAAGCTAGCCTTGACCTGTTCCATACAATTCGCAGACCGTATTTTGGTAGAACTGGCCTTTCTGGCGTCCAAGTGTATTGGGATGCAGGCTGATTTTTCAACAGGTAGAAAAGGCCAATGTTCAGCTTGGCGACATCATCGACGCCCTCGGTTGCCTGCAACTGTCTGAACTCACGATTCTGCTGATCAATGACGGCATTCATATCGGCGATGCCCTCTTGCCGCAGCTGGATACTGGCTACTTTATGGATCAATTGTGTAAAGTTGAGGAGACCCTGGAAATCCTTGCCATCAACTTGGATATATCGGACGATGAATCCGAATTGGAATCGCTGTTGAACATGTGCAGGAATCCAAAAGAGTCCTTGAAGAACTTCACCTCCCTTAAACGGCTGATAATGCCTGAGGTGTTTCTATATGCTATGGGCACTGGCTTTCTGGACTCCACATGTCGACCTCGGGTACGCTTGAAGCATGAAACACAGGCGGTTCATCGTTGAAAATTTCTAATTGCTTAATCAGGACTTGCCCGCGACGCTGATATCGCTGGAATTACTCTTCCCGTCCAAGTTCGTCCAGGGGTGGCTACATGATCTTTTCACCATGGAACTCAACGAGGACTCTGCACCACCGAACCTGCGAGAGATCGTGTTGACATGTCGAGACGATGTTGGTGAGCCCTCTAGTCACTTCAATGGATTGGTAAACAGACTATGGCCGGATTTGTCAAATGCATTCGGGATCGAAAGCATCATCCACAACCAACATGACGGTACCCGAGATAATTTGGCCAAGCTGTACTACGATCAAGACCCGACAAACAGCGGCCTCGACAGCAGCGACAACGAAGATGACTACATGCAGAACCTTGTTGACTCCACAGCGTAAATCGCCACTGGTCAGTGCTGGATCACTTCGAGTGCAAAGAATGACAAGACAAGTCCGCGTAGCAATACGTACATAGCGCACGAATTCCATGAATTGCCAGTTTTTTTTTTAAAAAAAGAAAGAGAACACACAAGGAAAGAAGACGCCTTTAACTGATCTTGGTAGCTCGGTTCGTAGGATTGCGTGCGCACGTACTTGTCGAACTCGTTTCCAATCTGCTTGGCTGTAGGCGCTGGTCCAAATCAACCCTATTGCCTTGCTTGTACGTCAAATCTTGTGCCTCTCTTGTACTGCGATGACTGTGCCATGCTATATGATATTCTCCGGTGTTGCCATGGTTTACAGTGTGATCAACCGGGCGGAGAATTGCTTCCTTTCTATATATGTTATCAAGCTACTTTTTGTAAATACTTTTCTTCTCAGCGCACTGATAGTGCCACGTATAAATGCTGGAAAAAAAAGCTGGACATTCCAGATGATCAAGTATATGCATAGAGCGGTAGTGTTTTGGCACATATACATCTGTACGAGCACGCATTGAATGTCAGACGACGGTCCCTCGAAGATACAAGAGCATTGAAAAGAAAAGCAGATAGCAATCGAGAGTATAAATCACTTTCACAGTCCCGCCAATCTATCTACAGTCGTGCCATTCTGCTCGACAAATCAATCCGTCTTGTTTCGGTTCACCATGGTCTCTTCCGAGGTCGCGGGACTCTCGTTTGCGACGCTGCTTAGTCGCAGCGACCTCCGATCGAGCTGATGACGCTGTTAGCCAGACATGCAAAACGCTGGCAGAAAAGCGAGCGGGCGCATCGTACCCATTGCACGGCCGCCGTTGCGCCAAAAAAGGCAAACACGACAACAATCATGGTGATGTAGCCCTTCTTCCAGTAGGGCGAGTCGGTGGCGGGGTAGAAGACAATGCCCCAGAACGTATAGAGTCTGGATTACGATGATCGTTAGCAATGCGATAGGTACAGTACGCACAGAGTGATATTCATGGATGATTCGGGGTCTGTAGTAATGTTGCTCGACTTACATAGACTGCACCATGCTCATAACATACATGATGACTGATCGGGAAGCATCATCACCCCCGCGCTGACAGATAACGCTTGCCCATCCGTAGATGATGGGATTGATAATGTACGAAGACCCAGCAAGGTAAAAGGCAAACATGACGCCCGCAGTTGGCAGGGTCCGTATGAGCAGTAAGATTGATACAATCAGCTGCAGGATTCCGGCAAGCGCGACCATGGGTATGCGCTTGTCCATCATGTCGATGACGTATCCAGCACCTATGTTCGAGACAATGGAGACGGCTTGAATACCCAAGGGATACGTAGTGGTGGCATAGGACGGGAAGTGTTTGATGTTCGCTTTCATCCAAAGGAGGAAGAGGCCTTGCAAGACGATTGCTTCCAGTGCGCAGGCAATCATTGCGTAGGCGGAGAGAATGTAGAGATCGGGTTTTGCGAGAAGTCGTTTCGTGAGCGACTTGAGGGAGATGTCATGGGCCCAGGACTTCTTGAGCGGCAGCCGGTCGATTGCTAATTGCAATTCTTCCTTGCTGAGGTACGGCACCCGTGTTGACTCGGGAAGATTGGGAAAGAACATGAGGCCGAATACTCCGAATGGGATGCCCATGGCGCCGTCTTGGGCTGTGTCAGTCCCATTCAGTGTCAGCAGGAATTCGGATACCTTACTGAGAATGAAGACCCACTGCCATCCCTGAAGAGAGGAATGACCGTGCAGGCCCTGGTTCATCGCGGTCATCATTACCCCGGCGAACATGCTGCCAATTTGACCAACGGCAGTGAAGATGGCAGTTCGTTTTGCAATCTCCAACGGCTTGCTAACCATGGTCAGTACGTCGTCTCAAGCGCGATTGCGTCGTAGACGCACTACCAAGACCCCAGGATGTAGATGGTACCCGGGTACAGACTCGACTCAAAAAAGCCCTGCAAAAACCGAATGACACAGATTTGAGAATAATCGTGGCACGCAGCAGAAGACATAGTCAAGCCTGACCAGATTAGCAGCGTGAAGGGCAGCCAAAAGCGCGGAGACAGTTTCTGAATGATGAGTGCATGTGGGATCTGGCCGACACAACTGCCTGCTGTAAACATAGACAGTACGATGCTGTATTGGTTGCCCTTGAGCCGGAGCGACTCCTTCATCCCCGAGACATAGGCATTGGCAAATGCACTTCCTGCAATTCCGGCATTAGTTCTACAACGACACGGCTAGAGGAATGCCATCCTCATCTCATCCTAGGTGCGACGAACGGTCCAGGTAGTTGAAGAAGTACGCAGCGCAGCAGTACGCCAGGATGAAGCAATCGAGCTTGCGCACCAGGCGCGTTTCCGCGCTCAGCATGGCGATGGGGGGTCATGAATCGAGCAGTGGGGGGGAAATCAACACCATTCTGCGGGGAGAACAAATCGGCCAATGAGGGGCTAGCATTTGATCAGCGGCCAAGGAGCGTAATAGGTTAGTTCGGTTTTTGAACTTCGGTCCTTGATCGCTCGTGGAAAGGTAGATGATAGACTCCAACGACCAGCACTCGCACTCTAAAGCGACATCTTTCCATCCCTCAGCAGCGACAACTCTGCCGCTGTAAACCTCACATAGGTGTCTGCGCCCGGCTTCGTCCACATAACCGGGTCACTCCCACCTCCCACCACCTTGGAGCCGTACTTGTCGATATCAATGCCCTCTTCTCTCAGCGGCGCCTTGTTCTGCTTATGGTTGTCGGTATAACTGCCCACACTCGCCAGCCTGATGAAGATCGGGACGGCATACTTGGGCAGCTTGTTCTTGGCGTGCTGAAGGAGGCCCCTCCAGTCGAACGACTCCAGGCTCATGCCATCAACGAGGCGCACAGCAGCACATCCAGCGCGACCGTCGTGGTGCGGAACCAAGGTGCCATAGACAATAGCTTCGCCAACGCCAGGGTACTTTCCAAGCACTTCAGCCACTTCGGCCGTAGACACGTTTTCGCTCTTCCACCGAAATGTGTCGCCCAGTCGGTCGAGGAAGAACCACCGTCCATCCGCATCTCTTCGTAAGGCATCGCCAGATCTATAGTAGAGATCACCCTTGACAAAGACATCTCGCTCAAACTTCTTCGCTGTGGCTTTGGGGTTATTGTAATACCCGGCAAAAGCCTCTTCCCCCGGTACCCCCACGAGGATTTCCCCACCATCTTCATACGCATTGCGCTTCACGAATCCAGTCTTGGGGTCACGTACCAGCTCGCCCGTCTCCGGGTCAATAGGAACAGGAACGTAAACGTTCTGCAGCACCTTCCGGACGAGTGCGCCGTGCTGTGCCACCGTCGTGGCTGTGAACGGTCCTTTGGAGTAGACATGTAAGGCGAGCACACCTTCTGTCGAGTTGAAGAATTCAATCACCCTTGGTACATGGAAGCGTTCCCTGAATCGGTTCCAGACATCAGGACGCATACCATTGCCATACATGCAGCGCAATCGATGGTCCTTCTCGCGCGGGTGCGGTGGTGCCATGAGCAAGTATCGCGCAGCTTCGCCGACGTAGACAAACATGGTCGACTGCGAGTCGTGGATGTCGTCCCAAAATGTGCTAACGGAGAACTTGCGGCCGATGGCCACGCTCATGCCACACGTCAACGATGCCAGAATCGCTAGACCGCCCGTCCCATGGAATAATGGCATGCTACAGTACCACCGATCGCCGGTTGGCCCCGGTTTTTGATCGAAGAGAAGTTCGTCTGGGCTGATGCGCTCATAGTACCGACTCACAAAGAACTTTGCGGCTTTGGGGAGACCGGTGGTGCCGGAGGTGTAGAGCAGACACATTGGATCGGTTCCCACGACCTTCTCCCGAAACTCGTCTCCGGGGACGACGACAGCGCCGGAATGCACCTTATCCAGCAGCGCAGGACCAACCGTAAACGATATCACACCAAGCTCTTTCTCCACCTGCTCCCTGCACGTCTCGAACCGCTCTAAACACTCTGCATCAGAATCCACCAGGATCACCTTGACCCCTGCGATGTTGAGACAATGGACCAAGCTCTCGCCCTTGAGGTTGTAATTCAGATGCGCAGGCGCGCACCCAATGGCAAACAAGCCCAACCAGATGACCATGAAATCGGCATTGTTCATCAAATATGTCGCCACCAGGTCTCCCGGCTTGACGCCGTTGGCGAGGAAGAACTGCGCCCATTGCACCGCCTGGTCGTGGACCTGCTGCCATGTGTACGTTTTTTCGCGCGACCAGATGCACAGCTCGTTGCGGTACTTGGGTACCTGTTGGGCAAACGGGTACCAAAGCGATTGCCGCTTCTTTTTCACTGTAGCCGTGGTGTCAATAAGTAGACCGCTTACCCTTTTACGACATGTAGTGCCATAGACAGAAATATAGGGTGTGTGTGTGCGAGAGGGAGAAAGAGAGAGCGACACATGACGTACCCAGTTCAGCATAGAACCTCTCCGACTTGCGCTTGAACCTCACAGTTCGTAGATCCTGCACGAGATGATACTTTGCATTCACGTACGCCGCCAGACCCGAGACTACCGCCGCCGTCGCGACTGCAGCAGTGCTGCTCGTTTCCATCCTCGTCGTCGTTGTCGTACGTTGGGTAGGGGAGGTTATATGCCCTCCAACAGCTGCCCAAACCCCTAGAAAAAGAAACCGATACGCCTACCGCGCAGATTCTTTTTCCTCCCCAGGCTTGCGGGGAAAAGCAAAAGCACGAGAGTCAAACGATAAGGTCGGGAAACAGGAATGAAGCCTCTCCCCTCCTCCGCGAAAGCCGAGGCAAAGTTTCAACGCCGGTGATCCAAGTTGGTCGGAGAGGGGGGGAGGGGGGGGGGGGACCCTAGGCAAGGAATCTGGGGAGGAAGCGCTGTCGT
>Ga0182211_1000270_pt1 | contig 16544 bp, 10 predicted proteins | sample G5R1MG_20_FD_129660 | JGI IMG/M metagenome (GOLD analysis project Ga0182211, IMG submission 129660) | Switchgrass phyllosphere microbial communities from Michigan, USA - G5R2_MAIN_03OCT2016_LD1 MG | ecosystem: Host-associated > Plants > Phyllosphere > Phylloplane/Leaf | place: USA: Michigan... | reverse complement strand
GCCCTCGCCCTCGGCCCCGACGCACGGCTCGACCCACTGACACCAGCGGGAGGCCTTCCAGATGGCCTTCAAGAACCCGACAGGACCGCCCTCGACATCAGAGCGGTAATGCTTGCCCATGACGCCTTTGATGGCCTCCGTGGCCTCGTCGGCGTGGTAAAAGGGAATGGAAGAGATGTAGTGGTGAAGAACGTGCGTCTCAACAATTCCGTGGAACAGTTGACGGCCAATGAAGCCAAACTCACGGTCAATGGTCGCAGCGGCACCGCGGGTGTAGGTCCAGGTCTGGGCGTCGTAATGCGGAAGCGATGGATCAGTGTGTTGCAAGTAGGTAATGGCAACAAGCCAGTGGTTGACCCAGAGGTAGGGGATAATGTACCAGACAAGGAGGTTGTTGAAACCATAGTTCTTGTAGATCCAGGTGAGCCCAGCGAAGACGATGGCGAGACCAAGATCGCTGAGCAGGATAAGGTGCTCGTCACGCTTCTCGTACAGAGGACTGGAGGGGTTGAAGTGGTTGACACCACCGAACATGCCGTTCTTCTTGCCCTTGCCCTTGCCCTCAGGTTGACGGTCATGGTTGTTGTGGCCGGTCACATTGGCCATCAAGTACATGGGCCATCCACCAATCTGTTGGCCGAATGTGTGAATGAGGGTAGCAATGGGGGTTTCCTCGGTCAGCTCGTGCAGCTCGTGGACCGCGCGGCGTACGCGGGTGGCGTACACCTCCCTGGTCTTGGGGACGAAAACCATGTCGCGCTCCATGTGGCCCGTGGCCTTGTGGTGCTTGCCATGGGAGATCTTCCAGGAGAAGTAGGGAACGAGGAGGATAGAATGACAGATCCAGCCAACGGTGTCGTTGAGCGCCTTGGAGGGAGAGAAGGCTTGGTGGCCGCACTCGTGGGCGAGAATCCACAGCCCAGTGCCGAAGAGGCCCTGAAGGACCGTGTAGAGAGTCCACAGGACGACGCGAGCGGTCATCGAAGGCACCGTCTCGGGGGTGACATAGTTGTAGAAGATAAAGAAGGTGGCAGCGAGCGACGCGAGATCGCGGGCGACGTAGCCGAGTCCGCGCACGGCAGAGCGCTCGAAGCAGTGCTTGGGGATGGCATCGCGGATGTCTTTGATGGTGAAGTCGGGAATCTCGAATTCGTTGCCGTAGGTGTCCAGGAGAACGTCCCGGGCGTGCTTGCCTGCCACGGGCGCCTCGTCCATGGAGGAGAGAGAGGTGTTGGAAGCCGAGTTGGCGGGCGAGTCGAACGGCGAGTTGGCAACCGTGGAGGGCGCCGAATCGGCCGTCATGTTCCTCCGCAGGTTGGGCTGCTGGGAGCGGGCAGTTGTCGTGGCCATGATTGCTAGGCGACGGATGCAGTGGCAGGGTGAGGGAGAGGGTGGAGGAGAGAGCGAGGGGGCGAGGGAAAGAAGACAGGCCAAGCTCGTTGCACAACCAAGGCTACGAATTGTTGAGATGCAGGCTACTGGTGGGGGCTTGCCAACAAAAAGAGAGAGGAGAGCCTCGAAGACCGAAGACAGCGAGGGGGTGAGGTGAGAGCAACGGGGGCGGGTGGTGTGTGGAGCAGATTTTAAAGCTGGGCGGTGTCTGTGGACCCTGGATGGAGTCTGGGCAGGGGGCGTTTTCGCCTCAACCGCTCGGGCTGGACGCTCAACGGACTCTCTCGCAACACTAGCACCTGTTCACTGACTCTGCTCCAACCGGTCCTCGTCCCGTGGACCCATCGGCTCCTGTCTTCGCACGCAGCACGGGGACGCAACGGCGATGAACAGCAGCACACGGCACTGGATCTACCTGCCTACTCCCTTCTACAAAATGTATGCACCCATGTATCCAGCGCAGCGCAACCAGCACGCCTCGCTGCGGCTGCCGCCGCCCGCGCTTGGCCTGGGGCCACAGTTTTTTCCAGCAGATCCCTTCCTCCGCCATCTTGGCGCATATCGCTAGGACAGGCAGACCGCCAGTCTGCGCCCACGAAAACACACCCGCCATGGTCAAGCTCAAGCGGCTTCCGGCCCACGCTTCGAGTGCCCTCCCGGCCCCCGGGCCTAGCCCGCCGAGACGGTGCGTCGAGCATTCTTTCCACTCGGCGCTGTGGGCCGCTTAGCAGCATGAGGTCGGCACGGGTGCGCGAGGTATGCAATTGCGCCTCAACGGTGGTCATCCTCGTCGTAAAAGAATCCAAGACGCAGTTGCTGCAGGGTCTCGGTTAGACTTCCAGGGCCCTTGTGTCCGTCTTCAGCCCCATTGATTCGCCCGCCGCGAACGCCGACGCGCCTCTGTTGAGCGATCAGCAAGCAGACCAGGCAGACCGTCGACTTTGCACACGCTCACGACCTCTTGAGCGTAGGTACATAGCTACACCTGTACGCACGCAGTAACAGTCTGCATTCCTACTCTTCTGCAAACAGTCGTGTACATGGGCGTCCTATCTATCTACTAGGACTAGCGATGTACGGTATCGTATCCTATCCGGGCCGCTGGTGGCATGGGAAGCGAGGGCAACCCATGGCCACCATGCAATGTGGTTCGTCATCCTTACTCCAATATCAATCGCTCTACCTACCTAGTACCTACACAGCATCCTAGTAGGTACTGCCTTACTGCCATTGCTGCCGAACGAGGCACATGCCATTTGGCATTCCAGGCTACTGTCAGCTGTCGGCATGGGTAGTACCCGGCTCTGGATACGGTAAATTGATTGATTGCATCACTCCGGCAGCATTATCCCACCGGTAATGTCAAAACACTGGTCGTCGCTACATACAAAGAGCATGTTCCTCTACTTGCGTGCTAGCGCAGCATGCTCTTCGCGTTTCACACTTGATGGCTGTTGGCGGTCGTTGAGGGTTGCAAGCTTTGACGCACTTCTCCATGTTTTCACATGCCGAATCGCCATCATCACCGTGCATCCCAACGCCAAATCGATCGCCCCTAACATCTGGCAACAAGCCCTTGGCGGTATTGTGATTGAGCCAACGGAAACTGAAGATCGCCGTGGGGTCTGGACACGGCTTTGTCCAGGTAGCGTAAGCGCCGTAGGTCGTTGCGGTCTCCGAGGTCATCTGGTCTCTCGAACCGTCCTCCAGGCCCAAACTGCGAGAAGGGTGGCCACGCTCAGCCTTCCCATCAGTGCCATTGCGACTGCCTTGCCCACGAGCGGATAGTAGCCCTCCAAGAGCGAGGGCACCGCCGCACCTCGAGTCACCATCTTTGCCCGCCCCGTCTGTCCCCATTCTCTTCCGACTCCTAAGCCGCTGATGCCAACCTCGCCGGGCTTCTCGTACAATGCACCCATTGCCTCGCTGCCTATGCCGGGAAAGTCCTGCACTGGTGCGTTGCCAGAGTCCTTGCCAATAGTAGTATAGGAGACGCTGGACGTGACCGTGGACATCTCCAACGCCCTCTGTCTTCGAAAGCGATAGGACATGGCCCACATGATGAACCGCACGTCCCAATTGGTGAAGGTGGGATACGTCCAAAGCTCCAGCGCATTATGTGGTGGCATGTGCTCCAGGAAGTCGCTTAGGACACCAAGTGTGAGCCCCCATAATAGAAGCGGTGGCTTTCTATCCCTGTGTCTAGCCTTGGGACCCATCAAAGCGTCCTTGATATACCCACACCACCCGTCGGCTCGGTCAACGCTCTCAGACATAAAGTCGGGTATGGTAGCGCAATGCGTCGAGTTCGTGGGCAGCAGGCGAATAGCAGCGAACATCATCTTGGATAGCATGGCTTGGAGGAACCATCGCTTGATTCCTAGTTCGGATTTGGCGAGACGTGCGCTGACGTCGGCGTATTCGTAGGTGCGGAGACCTGGAGAGAGAAGCGCGCGGACGGGTACCCAGTGCGATGATGCTACTTCTGTTGGCTGAAGACGCTGAGCGGGATAGGCGGGCGACGTGAGGAGGTATAGGTACGGGCAGAGTACCATGAGCCTGGATGATTGAGTCATTGCCCTTCGATGGGTCTTGATGTGGAGCTACAACATACGGTACTTTTCCCCAACTTGTGGTCACAATTCGTTGGGGTAGATTACCGATCGCAATCGCGTTCTCGTGGCCAAGGTCAATTCCCACCTCTTCCAATGCTTCCCGCGCCGCTGTCGTCTCATCATCCTCATCTTCCGGGTCCCGCTTCCCCCCTGGTAGCGCCACATGTCCATTCCACTTATCGCCAGTTCTCGCTGCTCTTTTTATGAACAGCACCTCCGGATCTCCATGCTTCACCCAGTCTTGCTCGAAGAAGGCATCCAGGCGGGCCTCGAAATTTGATTGGCGGCTGGCCGTCGAGTTCTGGGAAGACGGGCGACGTTGACGAGGGACCAAGGGGGCTGGGTGGGCGGTGTCTACCGCCTCTGGCCAGTGTGCATAGTGAGGTTGTATGCGAAGGATCAGCGCAACCGATGCGCGTTTGGACAAGTTCGGGGGGCACGCAACGTCGGGGTAGGGGTGGGCGTTGAGCTCCACGAGGACGGCTTTGAGATGGCTAACCACCTCTTCTGCGGCTGTCATGATTCGAGGTCGTTGGGCGACGCGTCACAACGGCTGGACAGCGTACCGATGCCAGCGCGCGTGCAGGCCAAGGGGGTGATGGAGCACGGGAGCCGAGGAGGTGTGTGATGCTCGACATGGTTGGCCTGCGCTGACGGCGCGTGGAGCATGGCTGGCAGCACGATGCAGAAGGCGAAGAAACACGCACGGATGGCTCTCCCGTGCAATTTGCCATGGCACCGCTGGCAGAAGCAGTAGCGGTATGCTTGCTTGCCGACAGCATTGCCGGGCGTTGTACTGTGGTATGTTCGAGGTCCAAGAGCCGTCGTTGCCCCGAGCTCGGCCAATCACCGGCGCCCGAGAGTCGATGGGGGAGGGGCAGCGTATGAGGTCGGCGGGGCTGGCGCGCCTGGAGAAAAAAAGAGGACGACTGCGAAGCCGCGTACGAGTATTGCGGTTCTTCAGCACGCCCTCTTGCTTCCTGTGTGGTTTCAATTGAATCGTGGGTCGTCTACATCAGTCACAATGACCGGCCAAAAGACAGGTAAGGCGTGTTCGACCGCAGCTCATGGGCCGCAGCGCTGATTGCGACAGCCATCCTCTCCGTCTACGACAAGACAGGCCTGCTTGACCTGGCAAAAGGCCTCCATGAATGTGGCGTCCGACTTCTGGCGTCCGGCGGCACAGCCAAGATGATCCGCCAGGCCAACTTCCCGGTCGAAGACGTCTCGGCCATCACCAAGGCACCCGAGATGCTCGGCGGCCGCGTCAAGACGCTTCATCCCGCCGTCCATGGCGGTATTCTCGCGCGCAACCTCGATTCCGACGACTCGGATCTCTCGGCCAACAGCATCGACAAGATTGACTTTGTCGTCTGCAACCTATACCCCTTCTCCGAGACGGTTGCGCGCATCAACGTTACCATCCCCGAGGCGGTGGAAGAGATTGACATTGGTGGTGTGACCCTCCTCAGGGCTGCAGCAAAGAACCACGCGCGCGTCACAATCATCAGCGACCCGCACGACTACCACGACCTCCTCACCGAGCTCAAGAAAGATGGCGAGGTGTCCGAGAAGAGCAGACAGCGCTACGCACTCAAGGCGTTTGAGCAAACCTCTTCGTACGACAGCGCCATCTCGGATTTCTTTTGCAAAAAGTACGCCGGCGATGGCGACCAGTACCTCACCTTGCGATATGGCGCAAACCCTCATCAAAAGCCAGCCACCGTGTCTATGCAGGCACAATCGTTGCCATTCACGGTTCTCTGCGGCGCGCCGGGATACATCAATCTCTTGGACGCGCTCAACGCCTGGCCGTTGGTCCAGGAACTGAGCAAGGCCCTCGATTCCCCCGCTGCCGCCAGCTTCAAGCATGTCTCGCCAGCGGGCGCAGCAATCGGTGTTCCTCTCAGTGAGCAAGAGAGAAAAGTGTACATGGTGGACGACATTGAGGGCATCGAGGCGTCCGGCCTTGCACAGGCTTATGCCAGAGCACGTGGTGCGGATCGCATGTCGAGCTTCGGCGACATGATTGCCCTGTCGCACGAAGTGGACGTGAGTAGCCAACGACCAGTACAACCATGGTTGGAGCCCTACTGACATGACACAGGTTCCCACCGCTAAAATCATCAGTCGCGAAGTCTCGGACGGGGTCATTGCTCCCGGATACAGCTCTGAGGCACTAGAGATCCTTAGAAAGAAGAAGGCCGGCAAGTTCCTCGTCCTGCAGATGGATCCTGAATACATTCCATCGGCAGAAGAGACACGAACAGTGTTTGGCATCACATTGAAGCAGCACCGCAACGATGCCAGGATTGTTCCGTCGGATACTTTCAACAGTGTCATTGTACCCAAGAATTCAGGGCCTCTACCAGAGCCAGCCCAGCGCGATCTCACTGTCGCGACAATTGCCCTCAAGTACACACAATCCAACAGTGTATGCTATGCCCTGAATGGCCAGGTCATTGGTCTTGGTGCGGGACAACAATGTATGTGCGAAAGCTCATCACAATGTGCCGGATACTGACGAGGATAGCTCGCATTCACTGCACGCGTCTGGCAGGTGACAAGACGGATAACTGGTGGATGCGCTTCCACTCCCGAACGCTCGGCCTCAAGTTCAAGAAGGGCACCAAGCGCGCCTCCAAGTCCAACGCTATCGACCTCCTCTGCTCTGGCCTGGTTCCGGAGTCGGGCATCGAGCGTGATGACTTCGAGGCCCATTTCGAGGAAGGCGAGGTGCCCCGGCCGTTCTCTGCGGAAGAACGCAAGGACTGGCTGTCCCAGCTGGAGGGTGTTGCCGTCAGCTCAGACGCTTTCTTCCCCTTTATCGACAACGTCTTCCGGGCGCAGAGGAGTGGAGCCAAGTACATTGCCGCCCCCACAGGAAGCCAGAACGACAGCGCGGTATTCGAGACGAGCGAGAAATGCGGCATCACCTTTGTCGAGCAGCACATCAGGTTGTTCCATCACTGAAGGCCTTGGCCTCGAAGCTTGATTTGGAGGCGGCCGGTTTCTTGTGCAAATCGATGGGAAAACGAGGCGAAGGCGCTTTAGCTTGTGGCAGATAGATCTATGGCAATCGTATTTTGCTCGTGTTCGCTGTGGCGGCGGGTGTATCTCTTGCCGGACATCCAACGGGTCAGGTTGTCACTAGACAGGACTCACCACTGTTTGTGGGTCATCAATTGGTTGCTGCGGAGATCGACAAGGCCATGCCTACTTGGGGCTAGCGCTTCTGCTGCTTCGCAACGCACCGCATCTTCGCGGTTCACCTCTACCTGTCTACTCGTCTACCGTCGCGATCGCAAAGAATCTACCCGCACGCCAATTGCTCTACACTAGACGCTTCAAGTTTGACCTCTTGTACACCGGCATCTCCTGTCGTCAACATGTCCGCTCAGCCCGAGAACGAGCCGATGGAGGGCGTCCAGGACCCCACTATCGAGAGCAAAGGCAAGGGTAAAGCACAGGAGGGCGATGGCATGGAGGAGTCCAACGACGACAACGACGACTCCAGCGATGAGTCGGGCGTTGAGGATCAGGTAGGGTTCTTCCTCTCCCACTTTTGCATTTGGGCGCAAACCGCTAACCTACCGCACTACCTAGGCGGGCGAAGGTACAACAGCAGCGCTTCCGCGAGCGTGCACAGGATGGTGACTAACATGACCGCCAGCCGAGGAGCCAGACGAGGACAACATGGAGGAGATTGAGACGGGGAACATCCTGGGCAGCCGCACACGCGGCAAGAACATTGATTTTGCCAAGGCCAACCAGGAGCTCGGTGACGAGGACGAGGAGGAAGACGACGAGGACTTTGTGGACCCTGATGAGGAGATGAAGGATTAAATGTGCCCATGGCGCTCTCTACCGCTTCTGGTACGTGATATCCGCGCTGCACCGCCCGCCCTCGAGCGAGAGCGGGCCGTCGCTAACCGGTGCAACCAGTTCTTTCCCTGCCCGTTTCACGTGTCGTCCTCCGCCCGCGTTTTCGAAAGAACGGGTAGAAAAAGGTTCACGGGGATTGGGTAGCGGCATGGGCCAGAAGAGGACGGGAGTCATGGCACCATGGTTGGACGGAAATTGCCACGCATGCCGGGTGGGTTTTGTCGGCTACGATGCGCCTCGGTGTCGGAGCGGTATAGGGTTTCGCTTGGGATGGATTGGAAAGCTGCTCGTGTAGGTACATACATAGTAGTACGTATTGCCGGCATACCCAATGAACGCAAACACGCGGCGACGTCCTGTGCCTCTCTCGGGGGCACGCTGTGGCTTCTGTGTTGCCCGTCCCATCCAGGCCCTGCCGTATCTGCCGGCACATGCAAAGGCGACATCGGCGTGGCTGGGGCCCGTGACTCGGGGACATGGTGTTCCGCCCCCCCCACCCCCCCCCACCGCCTGGGTTAGGCGGGCGGTCTGCTGTCCCGGTCTGCTCCGACATACTCGGTAGGTACGGTGTCATCGTCCTTTTCTCCCGCCCCCTTGTCTGCGCCAGCCTCGATACCTAGCTACTACCTAGATAGTACTACTACCTACATAGTACGACTACGTATGTAGGTATGTCGATGCATGCACGCATGGCAGCGATCAGCCTGGAATCAGCCGGGGGAAGATGCTTGCTGCTTGGTCCTACCGGCCGACGTCGCCGCCACCGGGGCCAATCGGGCGCTAGCCGTTTCCAAGCACGGATGCCGGACCCTGCGAGGGCGCCAATGGCCGTCCCGCCCGCCAGCATCGCTGACCGCCTTGCTCTGCCCCCGCCAATCAGGCCTTGCTTATGGTAATAGCGCGGCAGAAAAAAAACGGTGGGGTACGTACCAGCGCGCCGGCCGCTCGCTCCCCATGGCCCATGGGCACAATGGACACGGCACAGTAGAGATACGACAGAGTAGGGACAGAGTACGCAGGCAGCTGGAGGCACACCACAAGACTCGCGGCGGGTTAGCACCACCGCCACGCGCCAGGCGGCAAGACGCCCAGGGCAGCTGGGCAGGTGAGAGAGGCCAAGGCCCTTCTAGGCCCGTCATGGGAGATGCGAAGGGAAGGACATCCATCCACCCCACCCTCCCCACGCTTGTCCATAAGAACTCGCCCTCGATTCTGCTTCGTCCCTTCGCTCCCTCTGCTTCTCTCCGACCGGCCCTACCCGTGGAATCCGTTCGTGTGGGAGGACCACTGCAAAGCCCGCTCTGCACGCCCTGACCGAGTCCCCGACTACCTGGCAAGTAAGTGGCATACCTACCGGCTCCCTACCACCATGCAATTGTGCGCGGCCAAAGGTAGTAGCCCGTCGCCATACTGCACATCGTGGGCATGCTTTGTCCCCGGCGCCGTGACGGACGCTTGTGAAGGCCCATCCCGCTCGCGGCACTGGCTTCCCGCATGCATTCTTTTGCTTCGAGTTAGAGCGCTCGGCATGCCTACCTGCGACTGTGTCTTGACCGCCGCGTGCCAACCGCTCGACCCCCGCCAACCTTGCTCCTTCGGCCCCGACCGCTAATCCAACGACTTCTCAGATTTCAGTACCTGCCCCAAGAGCGTCAGCGCCCGATCAAAAGCGTCCAGCGACCCCGCCACCCATCACCCACCCACCACCACCTGTCGACAGCCCGACCTCCACCCACCACCACCCACCACCACCTGTCGACAGCCCGACCTCCACCCTTGCGCCACGCACGATCCCACCACTTCGGCCTTTTGCCGATATCATGGGTCGGGTCTCTTTCACCGAGGATACAAAATTGCCAAAGGACACGCAGATTGAAGAAGAGGACGAGCACGCGCCGTCGGTGTTTGCCTATCAGGATGGCCCGGAGAACAAGTCCTGGGCAGGCGCGCTTCCCTTGAAGCAGGGCCTGTATGATCCTGAGCTTGAAAAGGATGCTTGCGGTGTCGGATTCGCTGCGTGCGTGGCTCCCACGGTTGGATTGCGCGCGGGCAAGGAGGGCTAACAGCTGGACAGCCACATCAAGGGCAAAGCGAGCCACAAGATCGTCTCCGATGGTATGCGCACACGCCCAAATCACTGTGCGACCGGCGACTAACAGCTGCGCAGCGCGATCATTGCTGTGCAACATGACCCATCGAGGTGCCGTAGGCTCAGATGCACGAGACGGTGATGGTGCCGGCGTCATGACCTCCATCCCACATCGCTTCTTCCTCAAGGAATTCGAGCGCGAACAGGGCTACAAGCTGCCCGCCCTTGGCCAGTATGCGACGGGGAATCTATTTTTCAAGCCGGACGCTACCATTTTGGAGGAAACAAAGGCCATGTTTGAGGATGTGGCAACCCAGCTGGAGTTAAGGGTGCTTGGATGGCGAAAGGTCCCCCGTGACTCCACGCTTCTTGGGCCCGCGGCACTTTCGCGAGAGCCCATCATCCTCCAGCCATTCGTTGTTCTCAAGACGGCGTACGGTGAGGGCCGAGAGCCCAAGCCCGACTTCGATGAGAAGCATGACAACGGGTACTTTGAACGGCAGCTATATGTCATGCGAAAGCGGGCGACCCACGTTATCGGGCTACACAACTGGTTCTATATTTGCTCGCTGAGCAACAAAAACATTGTCTACAAGGGGCAATTGTCGCCCGTCCAGGTCTACGAGTACTACCACGATTTGGTCAATGTCGACTACGAGGGCCACTTCGCATTGGTCCACTCCCGATTTTCCACCAACACATTTCCTAGCTGGGACCGTGCCCAGCCACTGCGATGGGCGGCCCACAACGGCGAGATCAACACATTGCGCGGAAATAAGAACTGGATGCGGGCACGAGAGGGTGTCATGAAGTCCAGCCTATTCGGCGAGGATCTGGATCTCATGTACCCGATTGTGGAAGACGGTGGGTCCGACTCGGCAGCGTTCGATAACGTTTTGGAATTGCTCACCATCAACGGTGTTCTGTCCCTCCCCGAGGCTGTCATGCTCATGGTACCAGAGGCATGGCAAGGGAACCACACCATGGATCCCGCCAAACAAGCCTTCTACGAGTGGGCAGCATGCATGATGGAGCCATGGGATGGCCCGGCTTTGTTCACCTTCTCCGACGGACGTTACTGCGGAGCCAACCTTGACCGAAACGGTCTTCGTCCTTGCCGTTACTACATCACCGACGATGATCGCATCGTCTGTGCATCCGAAGTCGGTACCATCTCCATTGAACCCGAACGAGTCGTTCAAAAGGGTCGTCTCCAGCCCGGGAAGATGTTGCTTGTCGACACTGTCGCCGGACGCATTGTCGATGATGCCGAGTTGAAGCAGACAGTCGCTCAGCGGAACGACTTCCGATCGTGGATTGAGAAAAACCTTCTCACGCTCCCCACCGTTGTGGAGCAAGTCTCTGCAAAGGGCGTCGATCTATCCTTCTCATTGGATGAAACCAAACTACACGAAGATCCCCGGCTACAAGCTTTTGGATACTCTTTGGAGCAGGTCAGCTTGCTTTTGGGCCCTATGGCTGCCGATTCCAAGGAAGCGCTTGGCTCCATGGGCAACGATGCTCCTCTTGCATGCTTAGCCACACAGCCGCGTCTGCCATATGAGTATTTCCGCCAGCTCTTTGCTCAGGTCACCAATCCTCCTATCGACCCTATCCGAGAGGCTATCGTCATGTCCTTGGAAGCCTATGTTGGTCCTCAGGGAAATCTTCTGGAAATGGACGAGTCACAGTGTGGTCGTATGCTGCTACCTTCGCCCGTCCTCTCGATCGAAGAATTCAAGGGTCTGACGAATACTCAGACACTTTGCCCACAGTGGACAGTGAAGAGCATCGACATCACCTTTGCCAAAATCGAGGGGACCGAGGGCTATATGAATGCTCTCGATCGCATATGCGAAGAAGCTGCTGTAGGAATCGAGGCCGGTGACAGCATTATCGTCCTGACAGATCGTGCTGCATCTGCTCGTCGGGTTCCTGTGTCTGCATGCTTGGCTACCGGTATGGTGCACCACCACCTCGTCCGCAACAAGTGGCGATCCAACGTTGCTCTTGTCGTTGAAACTGGGGAGGCCCGTGAGGTGCACCATATGTGTGTCCTGGTCGGCTATGGTGCCGATGCTGTCTGCCCGTATCTTGCCATTGAGTGTATCCTTAAGATGCACCGTGAGGGTCTTATTCGAAAGAAGCTTACCCCTAGCCAGCTGATTGATAATTACAAACACTCCTGCGATGGGGGAATCCTCAAAGTTATGAGCAAGATGGGTATCTCGACTATCCAGTCTTACAAGGGTGCTCAAATCTTCGAGGCTCTTGGCCTCGATGACACCGTAGTTGACCGATGCTTCACCGGAACCGCGTCCCGAATCAAGGGCATGACCTTTCAGCTGATCGCCGAAGACGCCTTTGCTCTCCACGAGAAGGGCTATCCGTCCCGTCCCATAGTTGAGGTTCCCGGCCTTGTTGAGACTGGTGAGTACCACTGGCGTGACGGAGGCGAGCCACATGTGAATGATCCTACTGCAATGGCCAACATTCAAGATGCTGTCCGCACAAAGAATGACAAGTCCTATGAGGCTTACTCTATTGCCGAATATGAGCGAATCAAGGACTGCACGCTTCGTGGTCTTCTGGACTTTAACTTCGACGATCGCACACCAATTCCAATCGATCAAGTTGAGCCATGGACCGACATTGTTCGCCGATTCGTCACTGGCGCTATGTCGTATGGTTCCATCTCAATGGAGTCACATTCTACCCTTGCTGTTGCCATGAATCGCCTCGGCGGCAAGTCTAACACGGGCGAGGGTGGCGAGGACCCTGAGCGCAGCTTGCGCATGGAGAATGGTGACACCATGCGCTCTGCTATCAAGCAGATTGCATCCGGACGTTTTGGTGTTACCTCTAATTACCTAGCCGATGCCGACGAGCTGCAGATCAAGATGGCCCAAGGGGCCAAGCCCGGCGAGGGTGGCGAGCTTCCTGGCCATAAGGTCTCTGGATCCATTGCAAAGACTCGTCACTCCACTCCCGGTGTTGGCCTTATTAGTCCACCTCCACATCACGACATCTACTCCATTGAGGATCTCAAGCAGTTGATCTACGATCTCAAGTGCTCTAACCCACGTGCCCGTGTCTCTGTCAAGCTCGTCTCCGAGACCGGTGTGGGTATCGTTGCTTCTGGTGTGGCGAAAGCCAAGGCCGACCACATCCTCATTTCGGGTCACGACGGTGGGACTGGTGCTTCCCGATGGACTGGCATCAAGTACGCCGGTCTTCCCTGGGAACTAGGTCTGGCAGAAACTCATCAGACGCTGGTACTTAACGATCTCCGTGGTCGTGTGATTGTCCAGACGGATGGTCAACTTCGTACCGGACGCGACGTCGCCATTGCCTGTTTGCTCGGAGCAGAGGAATGGGGCTTTGCTACCACCCCGTTGATTGCCATGGGTTGTATCATGATGAGAAAATGCCAGTATGCTTCGATTGTGCCCTACCGCTTTTGCAGATGATTCACTAACCGGTTACAGTCTCAACACTTGCCCCGTCGGCATTGCCACCCAGGACCCCGAACTCAGGAAGAAGTTTAGCGGAACACCCGAGCACGTGATCAACTTCTTCTACTACATTGCCAATGAGCTCCGGGCAATCATGGCCAAGCTTGGTTACCGGACTATCAACGACATGGTCGGTCACTGCGAGAACCTGCGCATCCGCGATGATCTCCGTACGCGCAAGACTGAAAACATTGATTTGTCCTTGATTCTCACTCCCGCACACACTCTCCGTCCGGGCGTTGCCACTTTCAACGTCCGCAAGCAAGACCATCGGCTCCACGTGCGTCTGGATAACAAACTCATTGCCGAGTCGGAGCTTGCGCTTGAGAAGGGTCTTCCAGCCCGTATCGAGTGCGATGTGGTCAACACGGATCGTGCACTGGGCGCCACGCTGTCCTATCACATCAGCAAGCGCTATGGTGAGGCTGGCTTGCCGCAAGATACCATTCATGTCAACATCCGTGGCTCCGCCGGCCAATCTTTTGGTGCCTACCTAGCTTCTGGCGTCACTCTTGAGCTCGAGGGCGATGCCAACGATTACGTTGGCAAGGGCCTCTCTGGAGGTCGTCTGATTGTCTACCCTCCTCGTAATGCAGTCTACCGTGCTGAGGAGAACGTTCTCATTGGCAACGTCTGCTTGTACGGTGCCACTCGCGGTACTTGCTTCTTCCGTGGTATTGCTGCCGAACGTTTCTGCGTTCGCAACTCGGGTGCGACTGCGGTAGTCGAAGGTGTTGGAGACCACGGCTGCGAGTACATGACTGGTGGTCGCGTGCTCGTTCTCGGCTCTACCGGTCGTAATTTTGCTGCCGGTATGTCAGGCGGTATTGCCTATGTGCTCGACATTCATCAGGACTTTGAACAAAAAGTCAACCAAGAGATGGTGGAACTTTCTGGGATCGAGGAGCCAGAGGAGATCGCCTATGTGCGCGGCCTCATCGAGGATCATCACCACTACACTGGCTCTGAGCTGGCTGCACGTATCCTCCTGGACTTCACACGCGCTCTTCATCGCTTCGTTAAGGTTATGCCTGTTGACTATAAGCGTGTCCTTATGGAGGAAAACGCCAAGGCTGCTGAAAAGAAAAAGTCGGCGTATCCCCTGCCGCTGCTTGCCGGCAATGCAGTCCGTACAGCACATGAGCACAGCCGCAAGGCGGAGGCAGAGGCTGATTCCAAGGAAAAGAAGAAGGAGAAGAAGAAGAGCGACTTGCTCGATATTGAGGAGAGCGTCACGGATGCAGAGGCCGAAAAGAAGAAAGCTCTTGTGCTTGATAAAACTCGGGGTTTTATGAAGTACCAGCGTCGCGCTGAGAAGTACCGCAACCCTAAGACGCGTACTCGTGACTGGGCCGAGCTCTCACAACGCCTCAATGAGGACGAGCTGAAGTACCAATCTGCCCGTTGCATGGACTGCGGTGTGCCCTTTTGTCAGTCCGATACGGGATGCCCCATCAGTAATGTGATACCCAAGTGGAATGAGCTGGTCTTTTCCGGACAATGGCGCGACGCATTAAATAAACTAACACTAACCAACTCGTTCCCGGAATTCACGGGTCGCGTCTGCCCCGCTCCCTGTGAGGGTGCCTGCGTTTTGGGTATCAACGAGGACCCGGTTGGCATCAAGTCTATCGAATGTGCTATTATTGATCGTGGATTTGAGAAGGGCTGGATGGTGCCAACCCCCCCTCAAATCCGCTCTGGCAAGACTGTTGCCATCATCGGATCCGGTCCTGCTGGCCTCGCTTGCGCTGACCAACTCAACAAGGCAGGTCATACCGTCACTGTCTTTGAGCGTGCAGACCGCTGTGGTGGTCTGCTCATGTATGGTATTCCCAACATGAAGCTTGATAAGAAGATCGTACAGCGCCGCCTCGACTTTATGGCCGCCGAGGGCATTCAATTCAAGACCGGCATCACTGTTGGCGAGGAGGGCCAAACCAATCTTGAGAAGCTGCGTGGGGAGTACGATGCCGTGGTCTTCGCCACGGGTGCCACTGTTGCCCGTGACTTGCCCATTCCCAACCGCAACCTGGATGGCATTCACTACGCCATGCAGTTCCTGCATAAGAACACCAAATCCCTTCTTGACTCCGAGCTGGCAGACAATGCATACATATCGGCCAAGGACAAGCATGTTGTTGTCATCGGCGGAGGCGATACTGGGAACGACTGCATCGGCACCTCGGTTCGTCACGGTGCAAAGTCGGTCGTCAACTTCGAGCTGTTACCTCAGCCTCCACCTGAGCGGGCCCGTGACAACCCGTGGCCACAATGGCCTCGCATCTTCCGAACCGATTACGGGCACAACGAGGTCAAGACGCACATGGGCAAGGACCCACGTGAATATTGTGTCATGTCCAAGGACTTTGTCGACGACGGTAACGGCAAGGTCAAAGGAATCAACACTGTCCGCGTCGAGTGGACCAAGAGTGCCAGTGGCGGCTGGGATATGAAGCACATTGAGGGGAGCGAGCAATTCTTCCCAGCCGACCTTGTACTCCTGTCCATGGGATTCCTGGGGCCTGAGCAGCGCGTCATGAGCGACGCCATCGAACTCGATGGCCGCAAGAACATCAAGACCCCACCAGGCCACTATACGACCAATCTGTCTGGCGTTTTCGCTGCTGGTGATTGCCGTCGTGGTCAGTCACTTATCGTCTGGGGTATCAACGAGGGTCGCCAGTGTGCCCGTGATGTTGATTCTTTCCTGACTGGTTATGGCACTTCACTCCCGGTCACCGGTGGTATTGTGAAGCGACCACAGTACGACGCTATAAACGCATGCGTTGGCGCACCAGCACCCAAGATTGAGGTCTCCGCCTAAACAATACTCACGAAGCGACAACGGGTATAAAAGATACTGTGATGCATGACTTCAAGAAGGAAGTCTGCAGGAAATTTTGTTCTCGTTGTGATGAACTACACTCTACAAGCGTTGTTATTGTTGTTGAGAGAAGGGGGGGGGGGGGGGGGGGGGGTTTTTGGGTTTTTTATTTTTTTTTTTTTTCCCCGAAAATCCTTTTTTTTTCCTTTGGGTGGGGTTTT
>Ga0182211_1000269_pt1 | contig 16558 bp, 8 predicted proteins | sample G5R1MG_20_FD_129660 | JGI IMG/M metagenome (GOLD analysis project Ga0182211, IMG submission 129660) | Switchgrass phyllosphere microbial communities from Michigan, USA - G5R2_MAIN_03OCT2016_LD1 MG | ecosystem: Host-associated > Plants > Phyllosphere > Phylloplane/Leaf | place: USA: Michigan... | reverse complement strand
GCGTGCTGGCCTCGTTGCTGCTCCCAATCTTGCCCCCCCCCCCGTCCATTCTCGCGGCCCCCTTGTGCCGCCAACCCTCTTCAGCCTGCGCCACTCACCCTGGGCGACCTACCCGCCGGGACCTCCCTCGCCTATGGTCGATGACAGGCCTAACCGAGTCGCGACACCCAACTACCGTCCATCTGCCCTGCTCGGCGCCTGGGAGCCGCCCCTACCTTACCTGGCCCTCCGACGCTGCTCTCCCACCCTCGATGCACACCTAGCACGCGCCCCGCCTGTCCTTCCCCGCCCTCGCGATGGCTGCCGCCGCCTATGCGGGCGTGACTGCTCTGATAGCCACTATTGCAAGACCCGACAACCCGACCCGCGCATCCGCCTTCAGCGCCTCCATCGCCGCGAACGGCGCCGACACGCGTGCCACCGCCATCTCTTTGCCGGGGCCCGACTGTGCCGAGAAGACGGAGCTGGAGCAGCAGCTCGCCGCTCTTTGCGCCCGCGTCGACTTCCTCGAACGCAAGAACCGCGCGGCGGCCGACCCCAGTGCCCTACCTCCCACCCCCGCCCAGGACCCCTCTGAGGATGCCCCAGCCTACACACCTTCTGGCGCCATCGGCGACCGAGGCTCGCCCGGTCATGGGCGCCGAGGTTCGAATATGGAGCGAGCTCAATGGGTCTCGAACTGGCTGGCTGCAAAAGAACCCAAGGGCGGTGCCGAGGAGCCTGCCGCGGCCTTGACGGAAGAGCAGCTGAACCATCTTCGCGCCCACCTTAACCAGCAAGCGGACCAGGCAAGTCATTCGACCGCCCCAAAAGCCTCGTGTACCCCACCCACTTGCTAACTTCGCCTCCAGATCAAGAACCAGCGCGAACACATTGAACAGCTCTCCTCGGAAGTCAAGAATCAACTCACGACCCAGAATATGGTCTTCGAGCATGGCATCGAGGATATAGGTGCCCTCAAGAGGGAGCTGGGCAAGTAAGGACTCATGCGACAAGCCTACCCTTGTTCTGTGCGCTGACCACGTCCTATTCACCCTACAGACACCAGCAAGCAAACTTGGCCTTCCAGAAGGCGTTGCGAGAAATCGGTGCTATTGTCACAGCCGTCGCTATGGGCGATTTGAGTAAAAAGGTCTTGATACATGCCAAGGAGATGGACCCGGAAATCACCCTCTTCAAACGCACAATCAACACCATGGTCGACCAGCTCCAGGAATTCGCCAGTCAAGTTACATTTTTGGCCAGAGAAGTCGGCACCGAGGGCAGGCTTGGTGGCCAAGCAAACCTGCCTGGAGTTGACGGAATATGGGCAGAGTTGACCGATAGTGGTGCGTCGTTATGATCAAGACTCCCTTAATCGGCCCGATCCTAACGTCGTTGCAGTCAATGTTATGGCCAAAAACCTCACTGAGCAAGTGCGAGAGATTGCTGTCGTCACTACCGCTGTCGCCCATGGCGATTTAAGCAGAAAGATTGAACGTCCGGCCCGAGGAGAAATTCTTCAACTGCAGCAGACGATCAATACCATGGTGGACCAGCTTCAATCATTCGCAACTCAGGTCACCAAAGTAGCCAGAGATGTCGGCACAGAAGGCAAGCTCGGTGGGCAGGCCGAGATTGCTGGTGTGCAGGGCATGTGGAACGAGCTAACGGTCAACGTCAACGCCATGGCGCAAAATCTGACGACACAGGTGCGCGATATCGCTCAAGTGACTACGGCAGTGGCTCAAGGAAACCTCACACGAAAAGTCGAAGCCGAATGCAAAGGCGAGATTCTTGAGCTGAAGTTGACGATCAACCGTATGGTGGACCAATTACAGCAATTTGCACATGAAGTAACCAAGATTGCACGAGAAGTCGGATCGGAGGGTCGGCTCGGTGGACAAGCTACCGTGCATGGAGTAGAGGGCACATGGAAAGACCTTACGGAGAATGTGAACGGCATGGCCATGAATCTGACAACACAGGTGCGAGAGATCGCAGAAGTCACGACAGCTGTGGCACGTGGAGACTTAAGCAGGAAAGTCAAGGCCGAAGTGCAGGGTGAAATTTTGTCTCTCAAGATTACCATTAACACCATGGTAGACCGGTTGAATACGTTCGCCCAGGAAGTTAGCAAAGTCGCTCGCGAGGTCGGAACCGATGGAATACTTGGAGGCCAGGCCCAGGTCGACAATGTCGAGGGCAAGTGGAAGGATTTGACTAACAACGTCAACACAATGGCCCAAAATCTCACACTGCAGGTGCGAAGTATCTCAGAGGTCACACAAGCCATCGCCAAGGGAGATATGAGCAGACGCGTTCATGTCGATGCTGAGGGAGAAATCCGTCTATTGAAAGACACAGTCAACGACATGGTCATGCGGCTCGACGAATGGTCGCTTGCCGTGAAGCGTGTAGCCCGTGACGTTGGCGTCGACGGCAAGATGGGTGGCCAGGCCGATGTGCGCGACATTGACGGCCGATGGAAGGAGATCACCACCGACGTCAACACCATGGCCCAAAACCTGACGTCCCAGGTGCGCGCGTTCGGCGACATCACCAACGCCGCCATGAAGGGCAAGTTCACGCAAATCACCGTCGAGGCCTCGGGCGAGATGGACGAGCTGAAACGCAAAATCAACCAAATGGTCGCCAGTCTACGTGAGAGTATCCAGCGCAACACGGCCGCCCGCGAAGCTGCAGAGCTCGCCAACAAGACCAAGAGCGAATTCTTAGCAAATATGAGTCACGAAATCAGGACGCCTATGAACGGAATTATAGGGATGACGCAGCTGACGTTGGATACCGACCTGACCCACGCACAGCGGGAGATGCTGACCATTGTGCATAACTTGGCTGGCCAGCTGCTCACCATCATTGACGATATTCTGGACATTTCGAAGATTGAGGCGAACCGCATGGTGATGGAGGAGATTCCATTCTCCATGCGGGGGACGATTTTCAACGCGCTCAAATCGCTGGCGTCGCGGGCGAACGAGCGCAAGCTGAACCTCGCGTACGACGTCAACCACAAAGTGCCTGACTACGTTATTGGCGACTCGTTCCGGCTGCGCCAGATCATCCTGAACCTGGTGGGCAACGCAATCAAGTTCACTGAGCTAGGAGAGGTCAAGGTCGCAATATCCATGGCGCAGGATCAAGAGTGTAGTCCAGACCAGTATGTGTTCCAGTTTGCGGTGTCGGATACTGGAATCGGTATCCGTGGCGACAAGCTCAACCTCATTTTCGACACATTCCAGCAGGCGGACGGATCAACGACACGCAAGTTTGGTGGCACGGGTCTTGGTCTCTCCATTTCCAAGCGTCTAGTCACACTCATGGGCGGTCGCATGTGGGTTGAGTCTGACTTTGGTAAGGGCAGTATCTTCTACTTTACGTGCAGAGTCCGTCTCGGCAAGCCCGATGTCAGTGCTATTCAACCCCAGCTCGTGACATACAAGGGCCATTCGGTTCTGTTTGTCGACCAAGGCAACACCAAGTTCTCAGAGGAGATCATCGAACACCTCAAAGCGCTCGACCTCGTGCCCATGATTGTCAACGGCGTCGACGAGGTACCCGACACGGAGACAGGGGCGGATATGCCGTTCGACTGCGTCATCGTCGATAACGAGAGGATGGCGCGTGAGCTCAGGATTGCCGAACGGTTCAAGTACATTCCCCTTGTCATGCTTACGTCGCATATCACTGTCAGCTTAAGAGTCGCTCTCGAGAACGGCATCTCCAGTTACATGACCACACCGTGTCTGCCAATCGACTTGGGCAACGCGCTTATTCCCGCCCTTGATGGTCGAGCAGCGCCGCTAGTATCTGATCACTCAAAGTCCTTCAACATTCTCTTGGCAGAAGACAACGCTGTCAACCAAAAACTCGCCGTGAGGATCCTGGAGAAATATCACCACCGTGTCACAGTAGCCAACAACGGTCTGGAAGCTTTGCAGCACATACAAAAGAAGCGCTATGACTGTGTGCTTATGGATGTACAGATGCCTGTCATGGTAGGAACTCCTTGGAATTGATTGTTGAAGGCTACTAACGCAAGAGTGCTAGGGTGGATTCGAAGCGACGGCCAAGATTCGCGAGTGGGAACGTGAAAACGGTATTCCATCGACATCCGTCATTGCATTGACCGCTCACGCCATGGTCGGCGATCGCGAGAAGTGTCTTGCAGCGCAGATGGATGTAGGAATGGGTCCTTTGGAAATGCGGTAACCAGGCTGACTTTCTCAGGACTACCTCTCGAAGCCTCTACGCCAAAACCAGCTCATTCAGACCATTCTTCGCTGCGCTACTCTTGGTGGCGGCAGTCACGTCCCAAGAGATCACTTACCCGATCTTCAGCTTCCCGGCAGTGACAGTCCGGCTGCTAAGAAACGCCCGCAACTAGAAACCAGAGGCTACACGGAGAGAGGTGGCGCTGATAGCCCTCGACTGCTGGCCGTGGATCAGACGGATAACAATAGTGTCGAGAGAGTACGTTCCTTGTCCGCTTCGTTGTAAGTTACATTCCTGACGGATTTCCAGCTGTTACTTCGCAGCCACAGTAGCTGAAGATCGGCAAGGAAGAGGAGAAGGCTGGATTGAGCCAACTCCCTGGACCACCAGAACCACGTCTATTTTCGCGGATACCCATACCGGCTCTGCGCCCCATTCGCAAGCCTATCCACCGTGGCCAACCCGAACGATGGCTGTCTTGAGGGATTGGACATTGGCGTTTATAAGGAGGTTTCTTTTTTTTTTTTTATCCTTGGACCAGAAGATACTGAACCTTGGGGGAGTTTCATGTGCCTTGCCCTATCTCTTATCCCTACTCGCTGTTCTTTTCACGTACACCGACTGTATCATTGCATATTCAGGAGTTTCTGTCTCGTGGGCTGGTCATTTTGTAGTCTATCCTTTTGGGGACTCTGCCGGAGAAACTAGTTCTCACGCCCGCACGTTCGTTCCTCGCCCGCGCACGCCTTCCGCAGACGACGACTTGTACTGTTTGAATACTACTCTGACTGGAATCTCTCCACGTATGCTGCCAGGGCGGGTGATGTTTCGTGCCTTGGGCCATTGGACGCTGCATCACCACGCACCAGACTCCGAAGTAGGGGTGGTGGTGCTGACGTCGTTGTACCTAGGCGGTTATCGATAACCAACAAAAGACGCGATCAGACGTGCCGTTCACTGCCTCCCCTCTTCTTTTCCCTCTCATCCTCCGCTGACGCGGCCACTAATGCCTAGCATGGGAGTGTAGGCTCCAAAACTATTGCATTGATCTTCCGATGCTGTCTCCTGCATTTCCCGCTGTTCTTCTCTGGTTCCGTGGACCATTGTCCGGGCAACAAGGTTGCGCGGCGCGTCCGTGATTGCGACAGCCTCTTTTCACCAGCTGCACATCCTCTCCATCCGAGAACGGCAAGCACAGGGTCCGCCTGGCACGTGCTACACGGTCGATTGTCACATTTCCTTTCACTCTCCTCTATTTCTCGCACCATCGCGAGGGTTTCCCACGCTTATATAACAGCGGCCCCGTATCCCGCCTGCTGCAAAACGCCACGCGCGCCTCGGTCGACCTCGTCTGTATCACGTCTAGTCATAGCCCGGATGAGCCCACGGTTCACCTTCACCTCCACCTTCGCAACATTTTTCCTGGCCTGGTGATTTTAGGTGGTGAAAAAGATCGCCATGGCCGCGCCAAACCCACCTCCCACATTGAGCGTGACCGAGCTGGAGCAGCAAATCTGCGCATTCATGGGAGTTCTTAGCAGTACAGTTAGCGCAGACAGCCCACGCCATCGAGCGACCCTGCGGAACCTATACCATCAACTAGGGGAGGCTCGACGGCGGGAGGTAATGGCAGGTCCGTCCGGTACCTCTAGTGTACAGACACCGTCTGGGGATCTGGGAACGACTACAATACCGCGCTTCAGCAGGAAAACCACTGAGGCTAGCCGCAAGCACGGCCTCGATGCTGAATGGCGCGAGCCTAAGCGTGTGAACAGCCAGCCAAGCCCAACCTCGCCCAGGTCACCAGTCGAGTCATCGTACTGGCATACGCTGCCGATGCGTACAGTATCCGAGGCTGCACCAATTACAGACCTCACGAGACCGAGCATCGAGAATCTCACAGAGCCAAGCCCTTCTACACCAGACCCGTTTCCAGAGCTTGCCCATGCGTATCCGGCGGCCGATGATGGAGGTCGTCCGCAATTGACTGATGCGTTCAACCAGGACTGGATGGGCGAGAAGGATTTGGCCTCGTTCCTTTTAGAACCTGCCGCGCCAGGGGACGACTACGGCTTTCAGCAGCAGCCATTGCCGCAACTGAAAACTGCATTCGACTTTATGAAACGCGAGGTGCCCTACTTCCCAGGTCCAGATCTTCCGCCATGGGCCGCCGCGGAAACTGATTCCGAGGACTATGGCGAATTCCCGCTTACGGAAGTTGAAGCAGATGCCATAGAGAAGCTCCTCGAGAACATCAAGGATCATGGAGAGGTTCCAGCGGAACGAGAGGCCACGCCGGCGATTATGACGTGTGTCCTGAAAGAGTACCAGAAGATTGGCCTTACCTGGCTGCTAAAGATGGAGCGCGGGAATGTCAAAGGCGGTATTTTGGCCGACGAGATGGGCTTAGGCAAGACAGTGCAAGCACTTGCACTTGTGTGTGCCAATCGTTCGGCAGACCCACTTTGCAAGACCACCCTCATTGTTGCCCCTGTTGCGTTGATGCGTCAATGGGAAAAGGAGATTGAAAGACATGTCCACGCTCGCCACAGATTGAGTGTATATCTGTACCATGGTAGTGGAACGAATGTTGATTTCAGTCGACTTCGCACATATGACATCGTTTTGACTACCTTTGGCACGCTCACCTCGGAGTACAAGAAGGAGAGTCGAAGAGAGTCGAGTTACGTTCAGCGGGAGCTGAACAATCCCAACTTCCGTCGTAAGGCCAAGGAAAAGTTGGCGTTGTTGGGACGAGAGTGCATGTGGTGAGTATCATCTTCCTATCCGCTCACCGACATATCGTAACTTCTTCTAGGTACCGCATCATCATTGATGAAGCTCACAACATTAAGAACCGTAACACAAAGGCATCAAAAGCGGCCGCTGATTTGCAGGCCCGCTACCGTTTGTGCATGACAGGCACACCGTGAGTCTTGAGCCTGAGGCGTGCTCCAACCTTGAAACGCATGTGTACTAATTACTGCTAGTATGATGAATTCCGTCGACGAGCTATATCCCCTTCTTCGCTTCTTACATGTTGCACCTTATAGAGAATGGAGCAAATTCAATTCTGATATTGGCAAAGTACGTTATCCTAGAATGTTATCATTACATCTCGCATCCTTGATATGCTGACTTGAAGGTCAGCCGGTAAAGCATTCAAACGCATACACTAGAAATCAAGCCATGAACCGCGTGCAGATACTACTTGGATCCATGATGTGCCGACGATTGAAGACTTCCAAGGTGGACGGCAAAGAAATATGCACTATTCCACCCAAGCACACGGAGACAACCAATGTCAAATTCTCAGATGCGGAACACGAACTGTACAAGGCTCTTGAGACCAAGTCGCAGCTTCAGATGAACCGCTTCATCGAAAAGGGGTCTGTTGCAGGTAAGCCCGCTCTTACAGCGGTGTCCTTGGCAGCCTTACACCCGCCTCGTAGAAAACATGCTAATCGATCTCAAAGCCAACTACGCCAACGTTCTGGTTCTCTTGCTGAGGCTGCGACAAGCTTGCTGCCATCCTCACTTGATCAAGGACCTCAGCCAACCTGCCACTGAAGGGATCGATGAGGGCGATCTACTCGAACGTGCTCGAATGCTTGATGAGAGTGTCATCAACCGGTTACAGTCGTTTGATTCCTTCGAGTGCCCTGTTTGTCTGGAGGCTGATCCCAATCCCACCATCATTATTCCATGTGGACACACTGTATGCGGCGCATGCGTGCAAAAGTTGGTTGATGCTGCTCGACAAGAAGTGAATGAAGGTGTCCGAACCGCGAAATGTCCACAATGTCGGGGAGAACTCCACTCCAAGCTCATTACCGACTACAGACATTTCTGTAAGATTCACTGTCCCGAGAGGCTTGATCCATCTGAAGTCGACAACGAGGATGGGAGTGATGATGGGAGCTACGATTCAGACTCGGATGGTGATATTTCAGATGACGGTGAAGAGATCAATGAGAAAGGCGACCTTGCTGGCTTCGTTGTATCGGATGATGAAGACGACACTGTGGACGATTTTGATGATGGCGAGAAGTCTGACTTTATCAAGGAGGAAGAGTCTGGCGCTGCAATCCCCCCAAAGTCCAAAGCTAAGAGTGAGAAGAATTCCAGGAGCCGTAAAGGCGAAGACAAGGGTAAGAGCAAAGGCAAGGCGCGTGCTGAGCCGAAAAAGACACTGGCTCAACTCAAGAAGGAGTCACTTCGCAGCAAGGCTGCCAAGAAAAAGTATCTTCGGCGCTTGGAAAAGGACTACGTGCCATCCGCCAAGATCGAGAAAACCGTGGAATTGCTCGCGTCCATTGCCGAGAACGATCCAACAGAGAAGACTCTTATTTTCTCTCAGTTCACTTCGTTGTTGGATCTCATCGAAGTCCCATTGAGCCAGCAGAAAATTCGCTATCAACGCTACGACGGCAGCATGAAAATGGACGAGCGTGCCGATGCTGTCAGTGCTTTCATGGATGACCCCAACGAAAACGTCATGCTTGTCTCGCTCAAAGCAGGCAACGCAGGTCTCAACCTTTGGAAGGCATCCCAGGTCATCATTCTCGATCCTTTCTGGAACCCCTTCATCGAAGATCAAGCAGTCGATCGTGCTCACCGCATGCCTCAGCCGCGCGAAGTCACTGTCCACCGTGTACTCGTTCCTGAGACCATCGAGGACCGCATCTGCGTTTTGCAGGACAAGAAGCGCGAAATCATTGGCGCTGCACTCGATGAACAGGCCTCCAAGAGCTTGACACGTCTTAATGTTCGCGAGCTGAGATATCTTTTCGGTATGAACTAACCGCTAGTTTCGGTTCCGCTCAGAGAGGCTCGCATCTCTTCTTCTCCTATATCTATCTCTACCCTGCAACGTAGCCACCAGACACATCATGATGGTGTTTTGCTTTCTGCCCCGCGACAGGATTTCTGGGCCCTTTCTTTGTCTCCTTTTCGTACTCCAATCGACACCTGCATGGGATCCTGGCGTCTACGGAGATGGGGCTGCAGCGCACCTATACACACATACGCACGCGCGACGTCAAGTGATGGAAATTATTACACATTTGCTATTCCTTCACGCTTGGATTCTGGGGGGAAAAAAAGGCGTTCTTCGTAGTCGTCTTCGTTGCCGTGCGCAAATCCATGTCTCAACCTGATTAGTGCATTTTTTTGTGGCGACTGTGATGATCATGTGATAATTGAGCTATCTACTAGATGTTGTGCCTGGAAGGGAGGAAACGTTGTGTATGCGTGTAGTCAATGCAACAGGGCAAGGCCGATACAGACTGCATTTGTTCATGGATCAATTTGCTAGGCTGTGCACGATGCCTTTGGAGTTTCAACGAAGGACCGGGGGGTGTAGAAACCCTCAATATTACTCATTTTGAATGTGGAATCTGTGTGCTATGACGCTATCTATCTGATTGAGTAAGAACAAGGCAAAACGACATGAAATTGACAGCCACGTGATTAGGTAGAAAGAACTTGTATCTAGGCTGCGGTGTGTTCTCAAACGCCAGCCAGATACTATGGCTCAACAAGCTGTCGGTCCACTACTCTCAAGCTCGCGTAACGCGCTATGAGGGCTTCCAACCGATGAGTCATCCACCGGCGGCGGCTTGCGGTGTCGATGCTGGTCATCCTTTGGCGCTGGTGGAGGCGGAATTTGTGCAACCCAGAACTTGGGGTACTGTCGCTGGATGTTGTTGGTCATCAAGGCAGTAACAAGTACCACGGCAGATGACAGTAGCAATACGGGCAGGAAATACCATCGCAGAGCCCAGATGTTCGGATCAAGACACGGGAGTAGTGCTGTTGCACCGGCTGGAGGATGGGTGGTCTTGGTCAGATGCATGACAACAAGAGCAATAGCGGTTGCGAGACTACATGCGAGCCATTGCAGTCGTGGAAACTCATCGTCCTGGAGGTTAAACTGGAAGATGGTGGCGACAATGATGCCAATCAACCCGCTGAAGAAGTGGCCGAAAACGAGCGAGCGAGGTTGAGCAAGTGGGACATCAATCGCTCCGTAGCAAAGAATTGCAGAAGCGCCCTGAGGGGCCATTGTCAGTAGCCGCAGGCCAATGTGATCGATTCGGCAGACGCACAAATGAAGCAACGATAGGTGGTACAGCGCGGCTGGTGAAATAGTCGGTATGTCCGAAGATAGCAAGAATGACGCTCAGTCCGCAGAATGCACCAAAAAAGCCATACACACAGATGATCCATGTTGGAGAAGATGATGGAGCTTTCGCACGGTAGCCAAGCCAGTGGCTGACTGGCGCTGGAAGGCGGGCGAGTCCGCGCTGGATGAAGCGTTCAGCCGGGACCAGAGGATCCCACAGCGGCATGATGAGCGAGCGCTCGATGAAAGGTGAATTTAGGTGTGCGAGGATGGGGGGTGAAGTTGAGAAATTGTGAGGGAACGTGTTGTGAAGAAGTCGGGGAGGCAGGGTAAACATGAAGCTAGGAAGGAAAGATCGATGACCGGAAGGAACCTAACACGCATTGGGCCTGTACCAATGCACCCCGGACTGCCGGCTGGCTGGCTCATACTCTCCGTTTAGTGAAGATCACGAGTGTGGCGTCTACCCTCTAGAGATCTGACTGCAGGAGACGAGGGCTGCATTGACGAGAGGTCGGTCGTGAAAACTCCATTTACCGAGATTTGAACGAGTTTCGGGCGAAATCAACCGCGCAGGATTTGTACCAGGACGGCGCTGCTTAGGTGCTTGGATCTTCCAAAATCACGGGAAAATATAAAGAGAGACGCGATCGTCTGTGCTTGGCGGGCGGGCCATGTTGATGCGATGGAAAGACATGCCCCTCTTTCCCGCGAATCGCTGTTTTAGGCTTGTGCTTTCCAAGGCTTCTCACATCCCAATCCTCTCTTTCCCACGCCTATCATCGCTGCCGCAAATTACGCAATGGTCGAATGTCCCGAATGTAGCGCTCACGCGGATGTGACAAAGGACGGCGCTTGGGCGCACTGCGCATCCTGTATGTGATCGACGGTTATCGACGGTTATCAACCACACAAACTTACTTAGCTCTTAGGTAACACAGTCTTTGAGCCTGGAAAGGAGGGAAGCCAGTACAAGGGTGGCGGTAGCGGTTCGGGTGACAAGGAAGAGCAGCCCAAGGATGACAAAGACAAGAGCGGTAACAACGCCTGAGGAATCATGCGCAGAATTTTATTCAAGAACAAACCATCCACTCAACCAGGCCCGCCCCACAGCCTCCTGTAGAAATGTAGATAGCTTGAATAAACGAAGGTGAGATTGCAAACTCGACTCAATTCTGCCATCCTTGCTGATACTTGATCCACCAGTCTGCGACTCGCTCCTTGACCGTGAGCATAACAATGCCTGGTTGCCATTTCACGTCTCCATTCCCTACCTCTCGAGTCTGTGCATGCAGTGTCTTTTTAGGAAACTCAGAAGAGATGACCGTTTTTTGTTGCCACTTTCTGCTCAATTTCGATTTTCCCTTCATGACAACATCCTCTCGACCCCCGACCAGGACGGGCCATGATCTCTTCCGTTACCCCGAAACTGCTCTTCGTCAGCCGATGTGGCTGGTCTGCGATATAATGATACTGATTGAGTTAAAATAGGAAATAATGGCAGCAACTCCTTTCTAGGTAGAAATAACTATATCAAAAACCGTGCTTGGTAGTACTGTCTACCAAGTAACTTGGACAAATCTTTAGACAAATCTTCTGACAACAGCATCTACCTTAATTTCGGCGCGATAAACAACACATCAGCAACCAGTTCATCTATTCCTGATCTTTTACAATCACTCGCATGCGCATCTCAAGGGCTGAGTAATATCGCCTTGAATACGACAAATTAAGCGATAGATACGATTAAGACAACGTTTACTTTCTTCTATCATGGAAACGCACATGAGTAACTCTTCCTCAGCATATTGTAAATTGCATGAAACTATGAGTATACCGATAACAACATGCATCCTCTACGATTTGTACCTCCTTCATGTGCAGAATTGTGTTGTGTGAATGTAACCTATAAATAGCGAACAATGAAATTTTCAAGCAATACAATGTCTTCTTGTACATAACCGCATGAAAAAATTGAGTGGACTTGAGATGGTGGCGGCCTGGTGACGGTCCATCTCCTGGCCTCCGGTTCCACGGAACGAAGCCGCGTCATACTCCACTGTAGTTCCCTGCACCTGCAATTTCAGCTGCTCACTTCCACGCTAGATTGTGGAGATAATTTGGAATGAGCAGATATCCGTTGACTAAATTGTATTAGATTATATACTCATCTTACGCTTGCTGCAATGCATTTGCTGCCATTGACCGAGTAGTATGTAACGACAGAGCGCTATCTCTGAAAAAAGCATGCATTATTCAATTATTATAGGGAAGTATGACAGAAATGAAGTAAGACCATATTGTGTGTTGATCCAGCAGTAAATGACTTCTCGGGAATGAAGAGCTTTCGGGCAATGCAATTTCTTCCAAATCACTGATACACGAATGCTATACTCTCGTCCAACTCCACCCAAGAGCAAACTCTGATGTCCTTCCAGATCTATGTAGTCAAATCATCTCCCCAGATACTCTTCGCAATGTCTACACTCAGCCTCACCTTTTCCCACTGCTCCTCCTCACTCAACTCGTTCCCCTCGGCCGTACTACTAAACCCACACTGATGGCTCAGACACAATTGGTCCAACCCCTTTGGCACAATACTCGCTGCCTCCCTCAATCTTTTCATAATCACCTCTTTATCATCTAGTGTGTTCTTCTTACTGCTCATAAGCCCCAGCACTACAACCTTGTGCTCTGGCAAATGGCGCAGTGGACTAAAGTCACCTGAGCGGGCGTCATCATACTCAAGAAAGTACGCGTCAACGTTGAGTTCCTTCAATAGTAGCTCGGCAACGGGTTCGTAGCCCCCCGAAGCAAACCATTTGGAACGGTAGTTGCCGCGGCAGAGGTGGATGCCGATTTTCATGTCGGCGGGCCGCTTGCTGATGGCGGCGTTGATGAGTTCGGCGTACTTGCGTGGAAGGGTGGATAGGTCTTCATTTCGTTCTTGTTCGGCGGCTTTGCGCATGTCAGGGTCGCACAGGTAGGCCAGGTTGGTGTCATCAAACTGCACGAAGCGGCAGCCGGCTTCGTAGAGCGAAGCGAGCTCTTCTTGATAAACGCGCGCAAGGTCGGCAAAGAAGATATCGAGGTCAGGGTAGACAGATATGTCAATGCTAGTGCGGCCGCCGCGGAAGTGTACCATGGTTGGTGAAGGAATGCATACTTTTGCCGATGCCTTGCCGTCGTTGTCTGTAATGGTTTGCTCGAGGAACTGGAAGTCGTCGACTTGGATCGCCTTGGGGTGGCTCAGCTTGCCCTTTACGACAAGCCTGGGCGGGCTGAAGCCGTCCTTGTGTCTGATGTTCCCGACCTGGCCCTTCTCCTGGATACCATCTAGATGCTTGAGGAAGTCGAGATGGAAGTATGCGCGGCGGAACTCGCCATCAGTAATTGACTGCAGGCCGCTCTCAATCTGTTTCTTTGCGACGTAGGAGATGGCGGCGTCTTCAACGTTGCGGAGTTGTGCGGCGCTGATTTGCCCATTGGCGGCTGCTGCGCGGGCTTTGAGGACGCTCTCGGGGCGCAGGAAGGATCCTACGTGGTCGACTCTGTATACGCCAGTGGGAAGAGGCATGGTTTTATTGTCTGGTGTCCTATCAGTCATGCTGTCGTTGACGCCCGTTCAAAGTCGTACGTACCTTCAGCGTTATGAAATGCAAAGACAGGTCCTCTCGGCATCACTAAAAAGCTGGAACTTGAGACTGAGAAAGGGACACCGGACCAGAGACGGCACAGCCACGGCGCCTTCGCATCATGCCAAAGCTATTTGGACCTCATCCCGAAGCGACCCCACCGCGGCAGTTGCGAGAGAGGGGCTGAGACGGGGATGGAGACCGAAGAAAAGCCTACGCCGGAGGAAGGGTTCTCAAAGTGCGACTCTCGCTCCTTGCGAGATGACTGAATCGTTGTAAGGGACTTGCGTCAATACGATTACTGAATCAGTGCGTTAGTGATGAGTTGACGAGCACGTTGGCGCAACGCTCGTGCGTGTTGCTGCGATCGCGTCGAGAATGGCGGGGTAACTACCAGGTAGCTATGTAGTCGATGGCGGATGGGCTGGGTTGGTCTAACTGGTCTAACTGGTCTAACTACCTAGGGTGGAGTCTCTGGGTGGTCCCATCATCGCCCTGCACATGCAGCTTATGCCACCATTATCACCGAGTAGCGGAATTTCATCATTCATAATATGATAATATGATAGCATACGGGAAGGGGGTATATTGATACAGCGGGAGACTGAACGTTCCTGCGATAGCGGCGCCACTATTTGATCCGATAATCCCACGCGCATCACGCAGCAGCTTGGAGCAGTTTTGCTTCCAATAGCTCACCAAACTGTCCCTCCCATAGGCCCTCTACTTCTTCCTCGTCCTCCATCAAAAATGCATCGCCAACGTCGTAGATGCGCTTGCCATTCTTGTCAAACTTCTTCTCACGCCGTGGCAAGTCGCGCGCCGCAATCTTTAGCTGTATAGTGCCCGCGCCGTTGCCAGAGTCGCCCTCTTTCTCCACCACCGCCGTCTTGTAGTCACTGATCTCGGGCGTGATTGTGATGGGATTGACGGCGAAGAATTTGCAGACAATGACGGCGCCTTGCTTGATGTCGGCCGAGGTCAACAACGGGAGAACAGTCACGTCTTCTGGTAGAGGGGGAAGATCTGCCTCCTGTGCGGCTGTTGCGACATCTTGACGAAGCTGGTCCTCAATGGCAGCACTAATCTCAGCGTCTGCACTCTTCTCAGTCGGACCCTCGTCGTAATTCAGCAAGATTTTCTCCTCCTCGTCTTCAGACGATAGTGCTTCACTAGCTGGCACAGGCTTGCTGCCTTTCTTTTTTCTTTTGTGTTTCTTATCGCGCATTAATTTGCTGGCCGGATCCCAATGCTGCTGAAACGGAAAGGGTGGTGCGCTCAACTCGTATTGCTCCTCCCAGCACTCAAAAGCTGAAAGATTGATTCGAGATTTCCAGAAGTCGGGTTCTGAGGTGCCTTCGGGCTCTGGGGAGCTTTCGTCCACAGGCTTGATCTGCGCCTTCTTTGGAACGGGTTGCATCGCCTGACGAGCGAGGATCCGGCTAATGGCAGAAGTGTCAGGGCGCATGCGTCTCATGGGTACTTCCTTCTTATCAGGCTGGTACTTGGCGGAGATTTCGGTCGTGGGCAACTTGAGTGCTTCTCTGCCAGGCAAGACAGATTCGTCTGCTTGCACAGTTTCACTGGAAGAGTGCCCTATTCTTGCCATGAAGTCATGCTTCCGCTTTTCAAGCTCGCTTGCCTCTACATCGGTAATGTCGTGCGTTGTATCCTCAAAGTCTAAAAACTTCCTCTTGCCTGATGCTGACGAGAATGAATGCCCCAGTTCTGGAGTGAGCTCCGCATTGCCCCTCTTCGCTTCTTCGTACTTATGCAGGTCGGCGAGTGTAGCTTCTTTGTGCAGCTTGCCAGCCTCTTTTAGGTACCGTAGGCGGTTTGTCCGAGTGCGACGGCAGTTTCTTAGTTTAGTAGCTGACCGTCCTTTGCCCGGGGGCACTATTTTAGGTGAGCTAGGCTTCTTCGAGCTTATTTTCTGCTTGAGGCCATCCTTGGAGGAAAGGATGTCTGGCGGTGAAGTGGCCTCGCTATCGCTGTCGCTATCGCTATCAGAGTCGCTGTCACTAGAAGAATCCGAGTCTGATTCCGAGCTAGATCCGTCTGACCCACTTGACGAACCCCCTGAGTCGGAGTCAACATCCCTTGAAGTGAAATCCTCGTCATCTTCGTCATCATCATCGTCAGTGCTATCTCCTAACTCTTCTGCGATGGGCCACTTGAACTGGACTGTCTTGGAAGGTACGTGATGTGATAAGCTGACAGCCGAGCCTGAGGGTGCGAGACGATGGTTTTGAGGTGCGTGGTCACCGCTCTCGTGCCCAAGTACCGCAGGCAAGCAGGTGGCCAGAACCATACCCTCTTTTGATTCCCTCTCCACCCGAGGCTGTCGCTGGCTTAAGCGTGTACGTGTGACAGGTCCAGTGGATGCTGAACTGCCACCCGAATGCTCATGTGCGAGGCCATTGCGAGGTGTATAAGAGTCTGATACATCCTCCCTCTGCAGCCGGGGACGCTTTTGAGGCGGTATCTGAGTAGCAGATCCGGAAGGCGTATTCTCGATCTGCTGCATTGGTACGTCGTCGGGCTCCGCCAACAACTTATTCCACGAGTTCCAGCCTTCCCT
>Ga0182211_1000267_pt1 | contig 16635 bp, 17 predicted proteins | sample G5R1MG_20_FD_129660 | JGI IMG/M metagenome (GOLD analysis project Ga0182211, IMG submission 129660) | Switchgrass phyllosphere microbial communities from Michigan, USA - G5R2_MAIN_03OCT2016_LD1 MG | ecosystem: Host-associated > Plants > Phyllosphere > Phylloplane/Leaf | place: USA: Michigan... | reverse complement strand
GAGCAGAGAGGCAAAGGAGGGCGAGGTGGGAGGGGAGGAGGAAGGGGTGGGTTCGGGAAGAGGGGGCGCGACCAGATGGTTCGGGAGGAGGGTTGATAATGCTGTTTGTTAGTATGCTGTCTTTCATTAGCACCCCTGTTTTCTCATGTCCGCGAATCCAACCACCACTACTTTGACTTGATGTTATGAGCAACAGAGAGGATCATCATCCTCCCCTGGCGTCCCGTTTGTGCACAAGCTCGGTGCGGATGACTAATCGCAATTAGCCCCGGGAGCGGAGGAACGAAGCTCAGACCAGTAATGACGCAAGCCCGCAGTAGCCCAATTGCGGTACGAGCCACCAAAGGGTGTGGGGAAGCCCCGCCAATCAAACGTCCGATCGCCCCTGCCTGCGCAGCTACTGCATCGGGAGCTGACGTCCTGGCACACAGCTTCCTGCTTTCCCGACGACTCTCCCACCACTCGCCATCTGCTGTCTTGCCGTCTTCCAATTTCCTAGTGCATCGCCTACCCGCCCAAATTCATCGCTTTCATCTTTACGCGCACCAATTGCCCGCTGACACACTTGGCGGCGTCAAGCGCATTTACGCAGGGTCACGTCATCTCGTCGCATTCACCCGGCTTGCGTCGCACACGTCCAGAATGGCTGATACCGAGATCCAGAAGGGAGACAAAGGTACGCGCTCTCCTCTTGTGTCGTGAGACCGCGACGTGCGCTCGCAGCAGGACACTGCGAGCGCATTGCCCACGCATTGCGCCAGTGGGCGCGCAACCTATGCGCTCTGTCGCCCCCATGCGCAACATGGCCGAAGGGCCGATAACATCCCCATCGACCTTGTTGGCCTTTACTGATGCATTGCACGATACAGTCTCATGGAACTGGGGATCCGGAAAACCCAGCGGTGAAGTCGCCGAGGTCAAGGAACAAGGCGATATCGCCATTGAGTCCAATCGCGGCAATATAATCAAAAAGAAAGCTGAGCCAGAAAACCCAGTTGTCCACATTGAACGGCCTGGCAATGATGTCGTAAAGCGCGCGTCTGAGCTTACCATTGAGGAAAAGAGTAGCGGCGCCAACGGTCAGTCCAACGGCGACATCAAGGGGGAGGAGAAGGATGACAAGGGCGACTCGGATAACAAGAGCGATTCCGACAAAGGGGACGAGGATCCCGAAAAGTCTGACAAGAAAGACGACGTCGAAATGAAGGGCACACCCTCCGCTGAAGAGGACAAGGATGGCGCGAAGATAAACAGCGAGTCCAAGGATGGATCCAAGGAGGATAACAAAGACGACGACTCAAAGGGTGAGCAGGAAGTCGGAAAGCCTGCGGCTAAGTCAGCCGACAAGAAGGCTGGCTCAAAGGCTGGCTCAAAGCGCAAGGCCGACGAACCCTCTGCTGAAGATGCTAACGGCGACCCCAAAAAGACCAAGGCTAACGATGCCAACACCGATGCCGAAGACAACAAGCCTAAGCCTAAGAAGGTTGGCCGCCCACCCAAGTCGGACAAGAAGGAGCCTGCCAAGAAGAAGGAGCCAAAGAAAGCTGCTACCGCTGATGGCCAGCCAAGACGCAGTGGCAGAAACAAGTCGTAGACAAGACACAATCTCCCTCTTGTGCGTGCTCCGCAAAGTTGACTCCTACTTCATTCTTGCCCTTGGATTTCGGCGCAAAAGGATCTTTGGAAAAAAAATCGGTATGGTACACATGGGTTGAAACAAGAGTAGTGGCGCTTCAGGTACTGAAGTTGGAGTTGGATTTACTTTGCATGCTGAGATTGAATCCGTACTATCTGGCTGCTGTACCGTAGTATCGCTATTATATATCACTAGTACAACATGTAGTAGCACGCGTCCCAGCATGAGTCGAGAACACTGATATTTGTGAAGAGCGCGTGAGGAACAGGACTTGAGAACGCGATTCTCCGCTTGAATGAAAATCTTACCATTCTGATACCTACATCCAAATTATGCTATTTTACTAACAACTGCTTCTTCGTCCTCTTTGTCGAGATCTAATCGTACCCCAACTCGGCCGTATTTCGTGTCCTGCGCACTCATCGCGAGCACTGAACGACATACCACCCTCTCAAGACTCATCATTAGTCTCCTACTTGTGATCAAAGTGGTGCACCTGATACTCCACCGAGCTGTCTTGCGTATCACCAGGCCCAAGAATCGACAGTCAAGTTGAGCAGTGCCCTCTCATACTCTCTTTCTTCCAGATAACAGGAACCACCGACCTGCAAAACAAATTTGAACCACCAAAAGTTTTCCGGTATATATCTCAAGGCAGTGGTGTAATCCCAGTATTCCGGATACCAGCCAGCAGATTCCCAGTCGATGAACCCCGAGACATGCCCCTCGTGGACCATGATGTTATGGTGCTTGAAGTCGCCATGAGTGAAGACGATGCGATGATTCTTTTTTTGCATTTTTTTTGCGCAAGCAAGCTTCTCTTGGAATGCTGTTTCAGACGGGAAACCGTGATCAGAAGCAGTCCTGATCAGACATTGATCAAATTCCCTTTCATCATCACAGGGCCCGATGCTATGGAAGGGAACTCTCACGCTCCTAATGGGTCCTCCTGTGATGGAACATATTCGCTTTTTTCCCCAAGGACTGCGCCAATTTCTAATCGCCTCCAGCATAGTTGTCATTTCCTTTCGGATTGCCTCTTGCTGGGCGGGAGTCAAGTCTTCGTAGATGAGTCCAAGTTCGGAGCCAGGAACACGTGTCATCAAGATAGAAACAGGGGCGTGCGGGGCGTTGGGATGTTCTCCATATGAAATAACTTGAGGAACAGGTAGGCCTGCCGACCGGGCGACCATCATGGCTTGGACTTCTTCCAAACGGGTTCCGTCAGACCATTTCAGAACCAATCCGAATGGCAGCTGGCAAAGCTGGTTGTTGAAAGGAATCCCAAACCATTGACAATAGTGTCGGGAAAGAGGAACGAGGCGCTTGTGTATAGAGCCCCATAGCCGACGCACTGTAGAGCTGTAAAGCTCGGGGGTAGCTGGGATGTCCTGTGCGAGGGACTTCTCTCCCAGTACGCGATGTGGCCAGGCGAAATCCGGGCGAAGGAGCACTAGAAGCAGAGAGTTGGTCCACGCCATGGATGGCAGCCATGCAGTGAAAAGAATAACAAAAGCGGCGACAAATGACCTTCTGAGATTCCGGCTTACACGAGGAACCGCGTTCTTGGGAGAGACAGACTTAAGAGACGCGTTAGAGCGAACGACTGAACCTCTGAGGTTACCTATTGTTTACGTCCATATTAGGTTAGCGTTGACGCGGAGCCTCCGCATTGTGTAGGCACCTACCTACGCTTCTTTCCTCCGAGTAACTTCAGTCTTTGATAACCCGACCACTGGGCTGCAACGCACTTATCTGCCAACTATACCATATTATCCGGTTCGTCAGGTAATGAGCCTAGCCCAGAATTAGTACAGCTGACAATTTAATGTGTCGTTGTAATTAGCTCAATACCCTCATTGACTTCCCGGAGAACTATTGGCTACTTGAATACCGCCCCAGGCTTGTTTGAATCCGACTGATCTCTCAAATCCCCGACTATTGTACGTACAGATGCTGTCTCTAGGCGCCCCCACGATAACAACACGGTGTCGGTCCGTCATGTACAAGAATTCGAGCTGCCCACGATTATTTTCTGACTGTAACAGGTCTTCGACACTGCTTGATTCAAATCCCACCACACATAATTTGGCTTGCATCCTTTCGGCTCCTTTCCATACCCATATCTGCCATGGCGCTTCAAGAAAATGGAATTTACATTCTTCTTTTCCTGCGTAGCGACCAGCCTGTCAACGATGACTTCCATTGGGCTCTGTATCATCACTACAACGACACTTTGGGGGGAAAGAAGTACCACATCACGGGCAGCGTTGGAACCTGGACTGCCGGCCACGTATCCACAATAGGGGTCGTCAAATCGTTCCTGCTCGTCGGTTTGTTCCACATCTGCACTGTTCTTGCTGGTTTCGAGGCCCATGTCGACACCCAAATTCGACAGTACGACGAGGCTCTGAACCCAGACCCGACAATCACATGTCGTGTCTGGTTGTTCCGGGTATTGGCCAAACTGAAGGAGCCTGTTAGCGGTCACAAGATCATCGATGCTGATTTGGATCAGCTGGAAAGGGAGGTGAAGGATTTCGGCAATTTGCATGCTATGTCCGCTGTATTCAACGAGCAGCCTCGGCCCATTGGTAGCTCCGGTAAGCTACATGAGCCATGTCTTTGGTCTTTTTACTTACAGCTGATCTAATACATTTTATAGTCTATCTCGGTTAGAAGCACATGTATCTTTCTTTTGGAAAAATTTCCCTTGGAGTACTGTTAAGGACTTTTGTGAAATCTTTTTCTTTGCCCCGACCGAACGTGTTAGTCTTAGTGGCTTTGTAATGTATAACTATTGTCCCGTCCTTCTGTCGAAGCCTTCACCCATCGATCAATAACCTTGTGCGAAATTGTTCCCTTAATTATATTAAATCCTGGTTTTTTGTACTTCAAGTGATACATTTACTGATTATTGTAGTCGATTCTATATTTTCAGCTGTGACATTTATGGGGTATGTATGTACCTGCCGGCGAGAATTCGAGCGTAGTCACAGTCCTCTTAACATTTCTGGAACTCATATCATGATTCTTTGAACTCCTTTGTCGTTAATCGTAGCTGGAGATCAAACATCAAGTCCAGGTCGGACTGGTAGGTTTTCTGAATATTGATCTCGCGCCATATAGGTCCGTATATCCGTCAAAATTATCTAGCTCTATAACTCCGACTATAGTCATAGCATGTATTTTCCTTGACGTTTCCCTATCATTGCCGATAGGTACAGCTAGGTCTTGGTCGATCGGCATGCCGTTGAGTCCGCAGTTGCTGATCGTTGAATAAATCGTGATGAAAACTGCTACCCTCTCGCCATATTTGTTATAAGACACGATAGCGTTATTAACAGGGCTTTATTTACCTAGTTTTTGCATCAAGAGCCTAAGTAATGTAAATCCAAAGTATAATAGCGAGCGAGTGCGTGGGAAGTTACAAGATCATCGGTCCCTCTACGGTGAAGTTGATTCAAGTACAAAAAGAAACTGAAATAAAAGGCAAAAAAGGAATAGTTTATGCGTGTGTTAAACACGCGACCTGCGCGTTTCTTGGCCGAAGCCGTTGTGCTTCCCCAGAAGCTAGGATGTCATCCGAGTGGATGTTGGGTGCTCTATAACCCGTAGCTGGGAATTGATGAAGTATTTGAGAATGTTAAGATATATATACAGCAATAAACATGACTTGTCACATGGTGATGACCGCAGAGCGGGCAACTTGTTGATTGGCTCTATTGCCTAACGCACAAACAAAGCAGGCACTTGAATTCACTTCCAGTGATGACGAAGTGCTTTCACTTGCAAGTACCAGACAAGAAGGAATTATCTAGAGTTATCAATGACAAGATGCTACTATAAATAGTTGTCGCTTATGAGAGTAGCAAGTCGATTATGGTATAGGATATGCCGTCACAACAAGATCCGTTCATTTCACTAATCTAAGACCAGAGCTGAGCAACGAGGATACATTGATTTGGCTGCCTATATAGATGCCACAGGTATCACCAGGAGATTTAATCCGTCACCTATCAAATACTCATTACACGACCCTGATGGGCATCAGACTGAGTTTAGTGACATCAGAAAGCCTTTACCAGCATCCCCAAGCTGGCTCATGTACAACTTCTCCTTCTCCGAGAGCTCAGCATGGCCCCATTCACACCCTTCACCATATTTACAGTCTCCGGGAGAAGGGAAATGCGCTTTGCAGAGGCCTAGATCCCAGTGGGAGTTAGACCCGTACAGATACGGCTTGACCTTTTCGAAATTGGATATCTTGTGCTTTGACAGATATTCCTTCAACATTCGGTTCTCCCGTTGAGCTTTGGGATGTTTGTATTCTGGTATCTTGAAGTGGACGGGGCTCGGAGCGTAGGTTGGCTGATGCGAATGACGGGTGCGCTCTGGACCTCCGCTATATTTATCTCTCCGATAGGCACTTTGTCTTTTCGCGTTGCTGAGATCATATTCCAGGTCTTTCAGTCGTAGACTGTAATCCAAGTGGTCTCCTCTGTACTTGTCGATCATCCTCTGTGACTTAATGACGGTCCTTTCCAGAGCGATATAGTCCGTGATCTATCGCCACCACGCCCACAAAGCGTCTCATGGCGAAGTTCAGAATATTGAGCTACTACCGTCGATGAATTCAAGGTGGCAAGACCTGTTACTTAGGCTTGAGTGTTTAGATAAAGTTGAGTTCGTTCGGTCATTAAACTTCATTTGGGGGATCAATTTCAGTCACGACTAATTTTTTGTTTACCTTTCTTCCTGAGGGAATACAGAATGCTCTAAAGTCCTTCGAATCAATCCACATCACCATGCCATCATCGGCTAATCCGAGATTCTTCGCGAATTGTATTTGCGTTAGACGTAAGTCACCGCTTATGTTCACTGCGCAATTATGGGTAAAAAAAGGGTCATTGACTAAGCGATCGCCGTTTGTGTACTCCATTCACAAGTCAAAGTGACCCTGTGATTAGTATCATTTGTCGGGTCTAACAAACTTGCGTCGCCTTACTCTTAAAAGCCTTACCTGGTAGGTATCCTGCAGTCATCGCTCACAATGGCCAGCAAAGGGAACATTTATGATGCTGCCCGGGATCCTCGTCGAAGAGGGGGCAATGTCGAGGCAACAGATACCGCGGACACATCCAGGGCTTCAGGTAGTATTGGCAGAACGCCTGATAGGTACGTTGTTCCGCGACGTAGACGTCAATGAGCTTACAGGATGGTTTTAGTGCTCCCGAAACCGATGAAGATCAGAATTTGAAGAACCTGCAGCGCCGTGTTCAATCCCTCCTTACTCAACTTGCACTTGAGAAGACCGACAATGCCACTTTGCAACATACAAATGTCGTGCAAAAAGAGAAGCACTGCAAGACACACGCCAAACTGGAGAAAACAACCGAATCGCTCGCCGTAGTGATGAATTCGCATGCTAAACGATTGAAGGAGATACATGGGCTGATGTCCGCTAATCTGGCACTTGAGAGTATTAATTGGAAACTCAGAGAGTCCAACGCAAATCAAGTGCTTATGATCAAGGATAGTGAGGCAAAAGTCGAAAGCTTGCGAGAAGAGAATCGCGAATTGAGAATCCAAGTCACTCTACTAGAAAGCGAGAAGAAAGTTATAAGACAAAGGCTTGAAGAATCTGAAGGTGAAGAAAAGCAACAGACAAGTCGAGTCTTGGGCAGTGTATACCGGGATCGATCCACCAGAACCATGTCACCTGCATGTCGCGAAGATGTATACAGGCCCTGCGCCAGACAAAGCAGAGCCAGTAGAGAGTTCCGACATGATCGTGGAGAGGGAAGAAGCGATGACGAAAGGCGTGCTGAGGGAAGAGCCAGCGATAATCGCAGCAGGTACCGAACAGCGCGATCCTTTTCTCCAAGAAAAGATGTCGGTCGTGGCTGATAACATGAGAATGCTGGTGCTGCGAAGAAACAATTGAGTACAGGTGTGAGCGGACGCGGAAGAGAGGCTCTTGTGGCACTTGGGCGACTCCATGTGGATGAGGTTTAGTAATGAGTCCCAGAACAAGTGGCCAGTTACCAGATGCGGATTGATTTTTTTGCTGCGAGACGAATCTGTTTGTGATGATACTGTTACCGCACATGGCTTTGATACATGTGATCACTAACAAGTTTGTGGCGGCTTAACCAACCAACCTCCCAAAGCAAACAGTTTCAGACTGTCTCAGGCTAAATGTCCTGAGATCTCTTACACGGGGCCAATTCAGAATTAATAATGCAATGATATGCAGTATTTAGGTTCTCGCACTTCGTACATGATATTCGGAGACCTTGCAGTAGGTGAGCACCCAGCATATCAGAGCTTCGCGCGTACCAAGAAAGTGAACGTGATATTCCCCACGACAGACATTATGCGCAGAATCTACAGGATCTTTACGCGTATCTTCACACGAAGCAAGATCCAGGAGCCGATCTCTCAACCGCGCCCCCAAAACTTATCGCATCCAGCCATGCCGCCCAAAAGCCTTCTTCGCCATCTCTTTCGCGACTTGCAGCCCAGAATCAATAGCGTGCGCTCGTCTGAGCAAGCGAAGGGTTCCCCTGCCGAAACGCCCATCACTGTCCCGCGAGGAAAGACGGCTACTCCCGGGACGACGGCCGCACCTTTCGAAAAGTCCCCCTCCTACGCACACGCGCCAGCGACTCTAGAGGACATTTCAGAAGAACAGGAAAGTGATAGCACAACTGTCAGTAGCTATTCGACCGACAACAACAATGACTCCTCCAAGACCTTCGCCGAACTCGACCTTGACGCCTCCAGTGCCACCACCCGCCAGTTACTTGATACCGCTATCCACGAAGCTAAGACGGCTCTTCAATCCCACCTTGAAAGTCTTGCCACAACTATTGCGCTATTGGAAGCCTTGGATGGCTTCAGTCAGACGATCACGGTATTAAAGGAGGAGATGCTACACTCTCAAGAGGACTGTAGGTCAAGGCTGCGTTTGATGGTGGATTTCCCAAAATCAGCGGGTACCATGTACAGCAGAGATGCTTCCGGGGAGGCTGAGGATAGTGAGTTGGTCCAGGGTGACAATGGATGTATGTAGTAAGCGCGACAATCCTTCTGGGTGCCAACGACGTCCTTATGGTACTGGGCGTTTAGTGGAAAGATACATACAATTCCCGTTACTGGTATAACTAGAGAGTCTGATTAAGTGAATCTGGGTCGTCTCACGATTCTGAGCTGCTTGCCATTCTGGATCGCACCCATGTCACTTCTAGATTAGTAAGAACATGACCCTCACGACTGCTAATTTACTCGTGAAGCCACGGGATCACTCGTTTTACGATCAATATGCACTGCAAGAGAGATGAGACTGATGGATGCTCGGAGCATCTGATCGGAACGTATCATTTTGTAGTCGGGAAAGCTGTTATAATCTGCTCTGGATATCTATGAAATGTCGGCCCTAGGCCTGTTCATACGCGGGTATCTCGCACGAGAAGCCGCCTAACCCATTCGACATCGCTATCCAACCTCCTTAGTGATCAACTAACCCTTCTTGGTGAAATACCATTTGGCAGATGGAGCGTTTGGTTGATAGTAAGGCTCAGCATGCTCCTTGTTGACACTGTAGTTGTGAAAGTTGGTTGCTGCGTTGATACGAACAAACATCTCTGCTTGGCTCAACGGCGCCAGTCCAACTTCAGTCCTTGCCTTGTTGATCTCCAACTCCAAAAAACGACGTGTACCTGCATTGAGGACACTGCGCTCTTTCTCGACAGCGTCTTCCATCTTCGATGCAGCCTCAGACTTCGCAGCTTCCATGTCGTGCAGGAGCCTGCTTCGCTCGATATGAGTCCAAGATGATAGATCACGGCAAATCTTGCTGGCAGTCTCGGCTTCTTTGATGCGGCCGTCAAGGTCATGTGAAAGCTTTGCAATCTTGCTGAGTGCGGCATTGTGCTCCTCCAAGCTAACGTAGCCCATCTTCTCAATCGTATTCTTTGCGGTCTCAATGGGCCAAGTAAGCGGCGTAGAGGGAACCAATGGCAGCTCATTCATATGGGATTCCCCTGCCGAATAGGGAGAATAGTCATTGACCCGATGATTGAGATTACCACGATTCTTGGTCTTTGCCTCATTGCTTGCAGGCCGATGCAGAGCGGCAAACATCTCGCGGTTTTTCTTAGCCTCGCGCTGACGAGATTTGCGTGTCTGGTAATTCATGTCAGCTTCACGAATTTCTATTCTGTGCCAATACTTACAGATGCCCGTGAGAAGCTATGCTTCCCACGCGATGGGAATTGAGCATCCATCAATTGATTCGATAGCTTAGGTAGTAGCTTGGGTGAGGATTAGGCAAGGAAGGAGTATGTTTAGTGAGACAGGTAAGTAGGTAGTGGCGCGTGCTCAACAAACTCTAGTTCACCGCGCCTCACTTGCTGCCTATAATCACGTGCAATTGGCATTCTTAGTACAGTGATGTGGCACCAAGGTTGATGAAGATGACTTGTTTATCAATCTATCATGCCCGGTAAGTTACCTAGGAGTATACTATCGCAGGTACTCTTGTAGTCAAGTAGAATTAGGTACCTATATATTTTATGTTTAGTAGACTAGATTAGCTATCCTAGTAAATGATCGAGGAAGTATTGCTACAATAACTTCTTATACTATATAATTGCGCTTATTATGTATGGTTTGTATATTTTTTCCTTCAGGGCGACTCTACCTTCTCTCTATACGCTTCCCATACTATAATCATTATTATCATTATGACAATCTCTGATTTCATCTATGCTATGCTAGACAGAAAGCGGTGACGATATCATTGGTCCATGTTCCGACGGCACTTTGCTTCGCCAGCAGCTACGAGACCAGTTTTATGGAACCAAGGATCCTGTCACTCCTTAATTTGTATGGTCAGTGAAGGCAGAATTCGGCAGCGTTTTATCTTTGAATTTCTAGGGCATTGAGATGAGAAGCAAATGGAAGGGTCTCCCGTTCCCGAGAAATTTATATTCGACGCTTACAGTGAATTGTTGCCCCATGTAACTAGCGCCAATTAACAACAAACTACTTCCACACTGGAAGCCTGTAAGTTGCACTTCACTACTGCTACACTCAACTCACTTGTCGTGGAATTCAATGGGTAACCTAAACAGCAAATATAGGCTTTACGACGTGCTGAGAGGGGAAGATATTGAAGCGATGTATGCTGCTCGAGCTGCCACTGCCTCTGCTCGTTCACAGTCAAGAAACAAGTTCACTAGCGACGACCATGACGCAAAATCTGGCGATACTGATACAAGTGAAGAAGATGCAGAGACAGCGAGCGCCAGCCCAGACACAGAGCATTCAGAACAAACCCGTCCACCACGCGAAGAGTCTGTCGCTGTCGAACACATGGCGGACGCCTTGCGCGGTTCTATCCCGTACAATACGGTAGTCTCTGCGGCGTGCCACATTACCAAAGCAATGCACGCCTTTCGAAACCAAGCCATCGGTGCTTTCGAAATTGCTATTGCATATCTGAGGAAGATAGGGATTATCGACCTGGCTAAGATCGTTCGCCTTTGGATCAAAGAGCATCCGTGGGAGACCGCGGCGATTGTGGTGCCGCTGATTATGCTTGCTTGCTCGCCTGCTATTCTTGGAGCTCTCGGATTCACTGCTGGTGGTATCGCTGCGGGTCTGTCGTTTGTTCATCCTTATTAAATCGGGCCTCAGCTAATATTACCCAGGAAGTGCTGCGGCCGGGATCCAGGCTGGCATCGGATCTGTCGCTGCTGGTTCTCTTTTTTCAGTCTGCACAAGCGCAATGATGGGTGGAGCCGGAGGATTTATAATCTTTGGGGGTGTATGGGGCGTTAGTACTACATTCATGGGAGGTATTGCGCTTTGGAAGCGTCAGCGTGGTACTGGTGATAGTGACACCACCACCAACAATAACGGCGAGCCTTTCGGCTATCTTCCCATTGAGGATATGGAAGACGATGAGGATAACAATGATTTCGACAGTCCAAAGACGGAAACGAAATAGGCAATGTCGTCTCAGGTCCGTTCATGAGACAATGAACTGGCACCGTAATCTTTGTCAGAAGCGGAAGGCTCCAGAAGTCTACGTAGATTCTTTAGCAGTTTAGGGATGCAGCTTCAATATCTTTTGAAGACTCCAATGGCTCATCGCTTCAAAATTTCACTATTGGTTGAACTGCGTGAAATCACTCGATGCACTTCACTGAGAAAATGTATCCATAATGACGGCAATGTATTCTTCACATGTACGCATGTTGACTGCTTAACTCCACTATCATGTACTGAAGTCATTACAGCCCATTCTGCCAGATCTTTTGCTCCCCCTTCCTCTTCTTTCGTAGCCTACATACGGTGTTGCCAGGTGCTGCACACTTCCTCATTTCCGAATCACCTCCAGGTTTGCGCCAGGCAGCGGGATTCTGGGACTGTTCCAGCAGCGCTCGACGTCCTGCAAAAACTTATGTATTTGATGCTCGTCCTGGGTATTTGCGAGCATCCACTTGATTTCCTCTTCCCTCAAGGGATGGTGACGCCACGGGCACTTCATGCCCATGCGGCATTCAGCGCCGGTGAGAAAAGTAGCATGACATAGTCCAAGGTCAAAATGTCGCAAGGCAGAATAAACGAACGTCTTGATCTTTCCTTGGATAGTCCGTGAGTGTGAATACGACTTGGGATCCACCAGCGTATTTCCGATGCGTTGTTCGTAGTTGCGAAGGTCATATGCGGTGCATGGTACTTTAACGGCCACCGGAGTTTGCTCAGGTGCGCGAGCCAAAACTGGATGGTCTGTTGAAGTGCCTTCTGGAATGTCTTCGGTATCCCAGTCCACCTCATCTTCCATGTCAAACCTTCCTCCAAAACGTGGCTCACCAGAATTCTTCCGCACCGGAAGAGTGTTGTAGGAATGCTGTTGAAAATGTGACTCATCGATACCTTCATGAATTCGTTGGTTTGATAGCCAGGACCGATTGTTCCCTTGCAAAGTATAAGTCTCTTATCTCTTGAAATGTGCACAACTTTGAGAAAACTCACTATATCCTTGGCTGTGATCAAAATGATCACGGTATCGCGGCCTGTAATCTCTCCGATCCGGGCGCTGTTGACTGGGAGAGCGGCTGCGGTAACGATGGTTTGGCTCGGTCCTGTTACCGCTATAGGTACTTTGACCTCTCTTATCGTATCTCCAGTTTTCTTGTGTGTAACCTCGTGGCTCGCCTTGCGGCAAAGGTGATCGTCTACGATAGCTATCCCTATGTTGCTGTACTGGTGACACACTCTGATTATCTTGTTCATGAGCTAATCGAGAGCGGTGTAGGCTGTGATGGCGGTATGGTCGTGAGCTTCGCTTCTTGTCTAACTGAGCCTGAACATATTGCTGTTCTTGAGTCTGGTGAAGGAGTATTGGGCGGTTGCCTGGCATATACTCTTGACCAGTCGAGTCACGATGCCATGATGAGAAGGATGAGTGCCTCTTAGACCTGGCCTCGGGAGTTTGCTGTGACAGATTAGACCGAAATAGCCGGCCATGGTTAATACCAGACCCCATTAGCGGAGTCTCATCAGCATAGTGCTCGCTGTTGCTGCCAGCTGTCAACAATTCAGAAGACCTGTTCCTCTTTCTCTCCTTCTTTCGCTGATTCTTTGCAGTTCTAGCAGATATTATCCTGGCGATATCTTCTTCACTCCTTTCCACCGGTAGGGGAGAGGGAGGATCAGCTGGTCCATACAGATCTCTCGATGCACTCGACATTTCTGTAATTTCTAAGGCGTATGTGTGATACCAAGCAAATAAGGCTGTAAGCAGAAGTTTATAGAGGGGGAAGAAAGTAGAAGGGAACAGCTGCTGAGTTAATTGGCGTAAGTGAGAATATTTGCGCAGCACGTTTGTGTATATTACGTCACGTTTTATTAAAACCGCTCTATCACAATAGTGGCGGTGAGATAGCATAGACCTAAAGCGTAATAGGCACGTGCAAGGCGTATCCACATACTTCATTAGCCTATTCCTATCTAGAGGTCACCTCCGATCCTACAGGCAGCTATAGAAGACTCGAATCTGAAGTTTAAAAGAATAAACATACACATCAGGCCAGGAAGAGATGCCCTATTTGACTTGAATAGTGTGATATGTTAGTGGCTAGTTATAGAAGCAATAAATTGATAAAATTTACCTTCTTGGGTTGTTCAGGCCGGATAACATCTAGAACTGCAGTAGTGACGCACTGCTTAAGACTGTTATTCTAAGTAGATATAATAGCATTCAAGTAGAAACTCTCCCCAGTCCAAAGAAATAACTAGTAGTCTGTGGCAGCGTCTGAAAGTTAGATGCAATAACTATATACTGAACTGGACTTACAAAATTCCTTACAAATTATTGATATCATTTTTTTAATACATAAGCTTGCTATAGCGGAGAAGATGTGGATAACTGTAGCTAGGGATATAAATATACAAGATGCTTGTTATATTTGTAATAGGGTTAAGAAGACCTGATGATTGTAAAACTTATAAGGAAATCAGTCACACACTGTTTGACCTAGTAATCTATCGATTGAAATATTTTGTTACTGACGCTCAAGGTGTATTGCCGCAGTAGATGTTAACATTTCTACCTTGCTATACTAAGACGCAATAACAATATCCAGCACCCTCCTCTCTTCTTTCCGAACTTCCATCCACCCATCCTTCTCCACCTTTACAATCTTGCCATCGACACAGATCCTCCTCCACCTCGCATCATCTTCCTTGCCTTTGAAGTCGATCCGCAACCCGTCAATATCCTGGTATCTGACCTTTTCGTCTTCAACATGTTTGCCACCCTGGTATGCCAAAGCCATGATTCGCATCGCGTCGTCTCCGGTAGTGGGTCCAAAATGTACAAGCCGTAGGCTCCCGTCCAACGGTTTTGAGTGTGGCGAGATGCAGAATGGTTTTTCGAGATGCGAAACCAACGTTGCGAGGACGTAGAGATGCTCCTCGTCTGAAAGGGGCGTCCACTTGTCGTCCTTGAGCACAGAGATGCAAGCTCGGTACGAATGAGGCAGTGAGCCGTCGGCAGGATAGAGTGCCTCTGCAGCAGCCATCTTGAAACGGTCAATACCGAACTTGCGGTAGGCTGTGGTGTCGCTGTCGGCTACAAGAGAAGCGTGCATTCCCCAGCTGCAGACTACGGCACCGTGAAGTGCCGGAGTGCCGTTGGAATCTTGAGGGAGATTTTCTTCTTTACGAGCTTCGTCAACTAGGAGGCGAGCGCCTGGAGAGAACGAAGCTCTGAATACTGGAAGAGGTTTAGCGGTGGCGGTGGAAAGCGAGTTCAGGCCCCATGAGTCAGTTTTGTCTGCATTGATGGAGTGATATAGTGCATTTGCTGTACCGAGTGGGAGTAGCACGACTTGCGGGGCTCGGTAAGAAGGAGTTATTGGCTTTGTCAGTAGGCCATTTACTAGATCTACAATGCCACCATCTCCGGATGCGAGTATTATCCTTACTAGTTTACCATGGGTTGCTTCTGGGAAGATTGTATCCTTGGTCAGTTCCAAGATGGAAGTTTCGGATTCTGTGATGTGGATTCGTGATTCTGATACCGTTTCCGATCCGTACAGGTCAGAGAGCACTGGCGAGACAACGTCTTTGAAGAAGGTATCTGCTTTTTTGTGGCCAGATCCCATGGAGACGATTACGTGAACCTGGAGCTTGTCTGTTGAGTCTGCCGGCTCAGTAGATAAGACCTTGTCCCTGTCGATCTGGGCTTTATCGATCTTGACGAGGCTTGGGGGATAAGCCGCGTTGTCATGTTGCTTCAGATGAATTGTGACTGCCAATGTCCCATCCAGACTAGGCAATGTGATGGAGAGGTCGCTGCTCGTGGCTCCCGCTTTGGCCGACTGAGGCTCGCTGCCTTGGTTCTTTGCCATGGTCTCTGGACGCTGTTGTTGACTGAACCAAGTCCTCTCAAGAGCGGTCGTTGGTAGTTGCTCCACCTGCCCGTGCGCCTTGCCTCTTTCGTCGCACTAAGGACGGGCGGCTGCGACAGCGACGACAGAGACAAGCTCACTTCACCCTCAGTCGCCCTGCTGAGACTGGACTGCGGCAGACATGGCCTGGCTTTAATCTACACTCCGTCCATTCGTCACGCCCCCCGTGGAAACGGCTACCTCCAGAATACCCATACGCCCATTGACGGCTCTTACGTCATCCTCGCACTCTTGGCAACACCCAACTTTCCCAGCCTAGCCGCGCGCGCCCGATATCTTTCTTTGCCCAACCACGGGAACACCGCAGCGCCACTCACGCCCGTCACCATGAACGGCTGGCTCGTCTTTGCCATCATCCTGGTACTGCTCCTCTCCGGCGCGTACTTTGGCTGGTACTTTTACGCCCGCTGGAATGCCTCGCGCAATGGCCTGCCCGCGCCGTCCATGAATCCGCTCGTCGCCTTCTCCAAGTCGTCAGGCGCCGGCAATGTTGGATCCAACTATCCCGGTCCCGCACCGGTAGGTATCAAAGGCTGGTTCGATGCCCAAGTGTACAAATTCAAAAACCGCAACAACCGCTACACAACGGGCGGCGGCTACGAAGAACCCGCGTACGGCGCGGGAGCGACGCGAGGCCGTGGCGCGGGGAGCCGCCTGGATCCGGACGAGGCGTGGAGCTCGCGCGTGGGCGACGAAGCCTACTACGAGGAACAGGAGCTCGGCCTTCACGAACCTTCATCGACCTACGCACAGTCTGCCAATCCATACCAGAGTCCTGCAGCGCATGGCGGTCCTTCACCAGGCCTTTCGCATGACCAGGGTCGCGGACGCAGTCGCCAGCGCGAATCCTACGACGAGCATTACGATGGACAGAGTACAAGAAATCCGTTTGGCGACGACAATGCTGCAAGCTTGCGCGGCGTGAGTCCCAGGCCGTTGAACAGCGAAGACACCAGCTACCACGGGGGTGCGACGGCGCAGATGTCCAGTGCGTCCAAGCCCAACAAG
>Ga0182211_1000266_pt1 | contig 16693 bp, 15 predicted proteins | sample G5R1MG_20_FD_129660 | JGI IMG/M metagenome (GOLD analysis project Ga0182211, IMG submission 129660) | Switchgrass phyllosphere microbial communities from Michigan, USA - G5R2_MAIN_03OCT2016_LD1 MG | ecosystem: Host-associated > Plants > Phyllosphere > Phylloplane/Leaf | place: USA: Michigan... | reverse complement strand
GACTGGGCACGACTGTGTATTCCGAGACCCCAGCGTCGGCAAGTACCGTCCACAGTATCAGTGCAATAAACCGAAAACATCCATCCTGGAGGGAATTTGCAACAAGAAATGAAATACAGGTCGCGTCTTTCCTGCGGAGTGATTCCACACGAGCACCACGCTTGGCATTCTAAGTGCTAAAATTGCCAATGTTCCCTAGGTACTACATGGGCGGGGTTATTTTCTTCCCCATCGGTTTAGTCAGAGGTAGCGATCAACTTTTAGGCAATGCAATTGGAATGCTATAAAACTATCTTTCAGATATTGTACGGACGAAACGCGATGGTGGCCCTGGACGCTATCATAAACACACCTGTCGTGCATGAATTTCCTTGTACGCCCATCGACGACATTCAGGGCGTTGTATCAGAGCTTCTCAGCGCCTTCGGTATATAGACGAGATGTTAGATAGTCTACTCCATCCTATCTACATGCGTTTGCCTGTTGACATATTCTTATACCGTTCCATATACAATCGTACATCCCTATACAGTATCCTTTACCGTATTGACATGTCTTTTCCCCTCCCCACCTGACATATTTGCTTGATTAACCTATTTCCAGAACTTGAGCAAAGCCGATTCTTGACTTTGCACCGCCTCTACAAGGACGATCTTCTCAGACCCAAACATCGTTGACTTCTCCATCAACCTAGTCCCTACCCATGGGTCTCGTCTCGGATTCGACATTCACATCCTTCTCCTCAACGAACCTTCGCAGTCCCTCTCTATCAACTACACGCTTAACGAAGCTTACAACAAGCCCACCATGATCTCTATTGAAACGTAGAGGGGTTTCTACGAAGAAGAGGTCGCAAGGGTTAAAATATGCATGTGGGTGGCCGCATGACAAAATCACGTTTCTACATTTCAACTAACAGAAGCTGGTCTGCACGCCCTTGCCAGGCTTGATCATGTTGGGGTATGGATGGCGATTGTACTGGATTGTTGATCAGAAAACGGCGGTGAACATTGTTAGGTTCCTATCATTCTTGGTTCCAAATTGATTCATTGATTGATAGTGGCTTAACGTCCTATATTTATTGGTTCCACAAGTACTCTGGTTGGCTGGTATCGATTACTCATTCCGTGAGAGCAAGAAAACCAATCAGCTGAGCAGCGCACATGACAAGAAGAAGATATACAGCAATCGAACGTAGCAATAGCTATAACTTGCGCAATCCGTCGATTTCATTCTTGGAAGATGCTTTCGGCGCCTTGAAATGTTGTCTATACCAATCCACGACCGCCTTTATCCTGGAGCTGTGTACGCGTAAGTGGGTATGTGTCGATGTCGGACTTTTCAGTTTTCCTGTCGCTTCACAACTTCTAATTGAGTGATGCTGACCTTGTTGAAGAATTGAGTCTACAGGATGCGAGTTGTACTACATAAAGAAATGCTTAAAACTATTATATAAAAACACACAGAAACATACAGGCAGGAAAGAACCAGAATCAAAGAGCAGATCGCAATAATGAACACGCATTTTGCACATCCCTCCGAAGTATTTCATCGCCAAGCGGGCCCCAAAATGATCATCTCTATCTACTTGGTCAGCTTCATTATATCAAAGACCGGCTTGCGGATCTACTTAGCTTCTGCGGCTGAGACAAAATTTGGAGGGGAAAAGCGAGGTCCCACCACTTACCCCGCCCTGTCGTCAAGGACGCCTCGCTTTATTCGTCGGGTGTTGTGGCTGTGAACACTGATTATCTATGCATGATCTTCAAAGGGAAAGACATCACCTAGAAACGTATGCAATCGCATTGGGTCCGTCACGAATGCGATCAAATCCAGGACTAGCAGCGGCATATCATCCAGGAGATGAAGGCATGCCGGGGACCTTCAAGCGCATGGTGCTATCGGTGGCGTTCGGCGTTGTCGAGATACCGGGGACCTTCAAGCGGTGACACTAGCGGCGGCATTCGGTGTTGTCAAGAAAAGACGCCAGTGTCTGAGCAGATGATATGAGGACCAACAGCGGCATGTCATCCAAGAGGTAGAGACATGCCGGGGACCTGCAAATACATGGTGCTATCGATGGCATTCGGCGTTATCAAAATACCGGGGACCTTCAAGCGATGAGGACGCTATCGGTGGCATTCGGTGTTGTCAAAAAGAGATGGTAGTGTCTAAGCAGATGATGTGGTCGGAGAAAGGCGAGCCAATGTTCGGTGACATGCAAGCTTCGAGATCAGCAGCTTGCATGGTTCCGAGGATGAAAGCAGGGAAATGAGTCTTGTGCTGTGCAGAATCCATTCTGAGGGGTTCCTTGGTGAGCACGACTCACTTTTGAGGGATCGCCGTGCTCTCCAAGTTGGCCTCGAAACGGTTGAACACGAGCACCTTTCCCATGTCGGAGGGCAGGTAGCTGCTGACGTCCTTGGGTTCGAGCATCATACCAACATCAGCACGAGTGATGGCATTGTTGATGACGTGGAAGCCGATCTTGTAGTCGGCGTTGCCATACTCAAGTTGGCCCAGTCTACAATGTTCACCCGCAATGATGGCTTCTCCGCGGCGCAGCTCTTCAGCGCGTCGTACGGCGGCGTAACGGTTAAGGAAGTTACGCTTAAAAGTCACAGAGCCGTCGACGCGCATATTGAAGAGACGCTTTGTACCGTTGCCCGACTCGGTGACGTCGTATGGACGGCAGGACGCAATCACCAGAGGATCCATATCAGCAGTTGCACCAGAGGAGGCGGACGCTGCGGAAAACTGCTCCACCGACTCAGAAGTGCTGTACAGCTTGGTGCTGAAGGGACCCTCCGTGAACTGAACGTCCTTGATGGGACGCCCACCTTGACGCCGGCGCATAGCGGACTTCAAAGCAACCTTGACTGGCATCTCAGGTGCCGAGATGACCTGGTTATTGACGGAGGACAGGTGTGGGTTGTCTCCAAGGTGCTTGTTGTCGAAAGCCGCTGTGGTATTGACAGGCACGGCGCCTACGGTCGGTGCTGCCTTAGCCACTGGTTATGGTTAGCTGTGAACTGAACAATCTGATAATCATGACCAGTTACCTGATTTCAAGGGAGCCTTCGTGGAAGAGGTAGCAATACGGCTGACTTCTTTAAATGTCAGAGGAAGGCTAAGAGTTTGATAACTGTAAAGTTACTTACCCGTTTGCTTGACGAGAGGCCACACGAGAAATGGCAGCTTTGACTTGCGAGGTGCGGTCGCGGGCCGGTAGAATACTGTCACCAAGTCAGCCAAGTCTCTACTCCTTCGGTATTCTCTTTACTTGCCATGTGCCTGCTTAGACAGGAGCGGGCGGGAGAGGGAGAGGGAGTGTGACGGAGTGCTATCTGCTATGACAGGGCAGATAGAGGATTTCGGTATGCGCATGATAATCTGAGAGCGACGGCGAAAGTTTGCTGCCTTGAGTGCGGCAGTAACGGGACGAGGAATCTGCGATGCAGAGACCTCGACAGTCGCCTCGTAATCAGCGCGAGAGGTGGAGAGGATACAAGTCGACCTTGAGAGACCCAGTGAAGCCAGTGAGCGCTTCATCGTCTTGCGCACGATCTGGGGATTTGATCTCAAGGTAACTGCCTGGCGCAGTACAGGCCTCGGAAGCATCGAAGGCTTTGAGGCCGGCTTTGGCAAAGTTGGATTGACCGGCTGGGACGGCATCGATCTGGAGACCGGAAATTTGGCAGGCAAGCGAAAGGCCTTGGAAGCGGGGGCAACAAGACGAGCCATTGGATCGAGATGTTGTGGAAGTGATGGGAATGGAAATGTGTGGTGAGAGCTAAGCAAGAATATTATCAACAGTGACGAAGATAATGGATCAGGATGTGATGAGGGGCAAAGGGTTGGGAGGCAGTTTGTTTTTTATGTATCTGGGAATCAGGCTGTAGCGAGCACGTGCAGAGTGGGTTACCCAGGGGACAGAGGGCAAAGATGGGCAGCAAAGAATAGAAAGGGCAGGAGCCACGACCTGGGTGGGGCACGTGAAAGAGGATAGAAAATCTAGGATGACGGAAGTCGAACAGAATGGTATGTAATGAATCCACAAGTATCCTCTGAGCAGGTACCTATAATCTTCATTTGAGTTTCAACATTATCCGGTATAGAGGGTGAATGTTGCTCAGCATGCTGACTTGCAAAAGGAGCTGCACTCGTATCCTGGACCATAGCCGTACTTGACATATCTCTTTAGACAAAGATTAGAGCAGTGTCTTTCACAATCTTGTGCCTGGCCTTTCCAGTTAATGCATTGCTACTCCATGTAAGCTATAGTAGCGTGTTATAGTGGTGAGAAAGTACATCTAAGCACTCCTTGTGGATGCGCTTGCAGAAGCCGCAAGGCGATTCCTCCATCCGCTGATGGACAAAATCCTGTTCTATGTTAGTGTATCCCAGTATCAAGACAAACACGAGAGGGAAATAATACTATATTGATAAAGTCCATGCCATGTTTAGCATTCGCAGTAGCGCTAGCTGATGCGGTATCATCAGTGCAGGCAGCGACCGTGATAGTGTTAAAAGGAAGGCCTCCGCCAGCTAAATTTGAGGATTCAACATGACCGAAAGTCTCGTATGGCTGACAAGAAAGGCCCGGCTTATTCGGAGTATTCGTTGATACATGACCGGGATCAGCGCGTGTCTGCTTCAGACATTTCTCCCAAGCATCGCAGATCTGGATAGGAACCGAAATGCCTTGTTGGCAACGGAGGCGCTCACGACCAGCAGCTGCGCACGCAATCTCATTATCGGAACAAGAAATTGTAGAGCTGGATTCCGTAGATGCTGGAATAGTAGTCCTGGTAGCCAATGTAGTGAAGCTCAGAAAAGCGACAAACATGCCTATTGGATTCATCATAGTGCAATGGGGTCGGTATCCCTCTAAGTAGGACTGAGAGCAGATATTGAGATTGAGGAAGGGAAAAATAAGGTGAGTCGTCTTCACATACACGTCGTACACGTCAGAAGCTTTAGCCAAGGCCAGATGCAAGTGAAAGCACATGAGGAATTTAGTCCAAGTTTCGAATCATTTACAATCATAGTAACACATTATAGAAAGCCTCGTCATCTTCCTGCTACTCACGATTCACGAATGTCATTCACGTAGTTTGATATCACTACGGAGAGATTGTATGGCAAAACATGCTCGAAGGGCGCCCACTAGTGGTAGAGACTTTCGACAGGATATTCTGGTCGGATCAACAACCTTTAAACTACGTTTCCTCCGCAACTGTCCAACTCGTGCGTGCGATCCACCATCAATAGTCGTCATCATATCTCTGCTCGTCCCTCCCCTCATCATACGCATTCTCCATGCGATCGTCAAACCGATCGACATCGTCGACGGCATTATCCCAGCGGTTCTCGATATCCTGCGGCACATCTTCGACCTCCTGGACCTTCTCGCCGGTCCAACGCGCCGCATTCTCTGGGAAATTCTCAACATCATTGACGGCATTGTCGAAGCGCTGGTCCACACGATCGCCAAAGTTTTCCACGCGCCCAACTTGCTCGCCCGTCCAGCCCGCGGCGTTCTCGGGGAAGTTGGCGACATCGTTGCCGAATTCGTCGACACGGTTCTCGACGCGGTACTTGTCGCGCTCAAAGTCGTCCTCTGAGGTCAATTCAATCAGCCTTGCGGGTTACACGCGGGCGACTGGCCAGCAAGATACATACTGATGTGTTCGCCCTCATGCATCAAGAGTGCACCACCAGCTACACCAGCTGCGCCGGCAGCAGCATACTTCCAGCCGTTGCCGCCTTGTTTCTTCGCCTGTTGCTCGTGTTGGCCTGATTGCGTGGGGTTGTAGCTCTGCTGGCCATAGGCGCCTTGGTTGCTGTATCCGCCAGAGCTATTTCCGTAGCCTCCCTGGGGGCCGCCGTAGCTTCCCTGTTGCTGCGCGTAACCGGGGCCTGGGTAGGTAAAGGTACGTTCGCCGGTTTGCTGGTTGACAAAGAGCCAGCGATTGTCGCGAGAATCCCATTCGGCGATCCAGGGTGGTGAGACGGGAGGAGGGCCATGAGAAGAGTGTTGCTGCTGGCCGTATTGCTGCTGGCCGTACTGCTGCTGGCCGTACTGCTGTTGACCGTACTGCTGTTGACCACCGCCGTATTGCCCCTGCCCTTGGCCTTGTTGGCCGTTCGACTTGCCGGAGTGCGTGAACTCCGAGACGAGATTACTGAGCAAGCCCATGATCAAGATGATGTAGCAAAGAGAGCCTTGGCAGCTTTCGAAAATAGGCGGTTCACAAGTGCAGGGAGGAAGGAAGAGAACCAGGACGCCGCAACCAGCGACATGCGGTATTTATCATTGCCCCGACCGTGCAGCTAGTCAACGCGAAGACCAATGAAAGGCGCTCTCACGAGTGCCGAAATACCTGCTATCGGCGTTACATAGCAGCCGTTTGATCTGGTCTCCTGCACAACTCCATTGGCCCAGCGCGAGCTACGGATTGCCCGCCGTATCCCTGACAATTCACGCATCGAAGGGTCTACTTCATCGGCCCGCCACTCACCCGCGCCGTCCGATTGGCTCTCCACATGCACAAGCTTTGACGGGCAAAGCTTAGCAGCGGGGGGCGCAGTTTGGCTGCGCCTCCTTTCGCAGCACAGCCACATCGGGGCTGTGCAATTTTCGGCGACTACTATATAGTTGTGAGGCATTTGGTCCAGGTAGGGACTAGCTACCATAGAATGCGATGGAGGTGAGGCTACCCAACGTCCACGTTATCTACTCCATAAACTTCCGTTCTTTGTGCGGTCCCAGGGCTGAATGGGGAGTTGGCGAGTGGCGTCGTCGTTGAAATGACATGCGCCTGAAATGGGACGATTGACAACATAGTAGACTCGCACCTCTCCTTGGCCCACTCCAAAGATACAAGGGCACACATTGGCAGGGTGGACAGTCGGTTCATAGTTGAAAACAGAGTTGTGCTTTCACAGGCAGCGAACTAGGGGGCAGGTCCCCTTATCGATTAACTAATCAGCGTTCACTACCAAAATTTCCCGTGCAACATCCAACCCAGGAACACCCTCATACACCACCATCCCCGTCCAGAAAGCCACAATGCCGAAACGGAAACGCGAATCGCCCCCAACTCACCCGTCCAAATCATCCGATCCCGCCGACCGTCAAAAGAAACAATGCCTGACGCGCGTCACGGCGGCGCAAAAGCCTCTCGTAGCTGCCCTACGCCACGGCGCCGGTCTGGAGCGTCAAAAGTACAGCCGGCGCAAGAAATTTGCGGTAAAGAAGGGCAATTCCAAGGATCTTGCGCGTCTCGAGGCGGAGTATGGTGTTCTTAAAGGCCTGGACATGGAGAAGCTGGCGGATCAGCACATACGGCGGACGCTGGGCAAGGTCAAGAGCTTGAAGGACACCGAGGCACTAAAGGAATACGTCGAAGGTATCGAAAAGCCAGGGACTGCGGCTGATATTCACATGCTGAACGTCACGGCGAGATTATACAAAGTGCATGCGGTCAAGCAGGTGGTAGACAAAGTGGTGGAGGAGTTAAAAGAGATTCTATGCGTCAGCACTGCGCCGACAGCCACCCAAATTTCGAAGGTTGTGGGCGAAAAGCAACCACAGGCAATGGAAGAGGACGATATGACCATGTTAGATGGGAGCGGCGAGGAGGGCGATCCATATGAGCTCTTCAACGCACGGATTGCTGCGCCATCCTCTGGCGAAGAGGACAGCCAGAGCTCCGTTACAGACGATGAACGACCACCCAGTGTAGCCGACAGCGATGGCGAACAGGACCCTGACCACGACCTCGAAGCCGGAAGCGACGACTCCGATTCAGAACCCGACCGTGACGCCCCCGACAACGATAACATCGTCAAAAGAAGCAAGCATGTTACTGCTCTCTCCCGATCAGTGGCCCCGCCCTCAGATGGCTCCGACTCTGAATCAGAGGACGAATCCGTGACTTCGATGAAGAAACGCAAAACGGAGGCCGAGCCCCTGAACACGACCTCCTCCGCATTCCTCCCTGGTCTTAGCCACGCCGCCTACCTATCCGGCTCTGAATCCGAAGCGTCCGACCTCGATGCTGAGATTGCACCGCGGAAAAACCGGCGTGGCCAGCGCGCCCGCCAGAAAATCGCCGAAGCGAAATTCGGTGCCGCGGCAAAACACCTCGAGAAGCAACGACGCAACGAGGGCTGGGATCCCAAACGCGGTGCCGTCGGGGATAGGAAGCGCCGAGGCGGAGAGCGAGGTGACAAGGGCAAAGTGCCCAAAGGCCGGGGCCCTCAGCAGAGTGGGGAAAATGCCGAGCCGTTGGGCGAGAGGAAGGGTGGTGGCGTTGTTGTTCACAAAAAGGAGAGAGACGACAGCGGCGTTTTGCATCCTAGTTGGCAGGCGGCGAAGATGGTCAAGGAGAGCAAGAAGTTGAATATTGTCATTGGAGGGGCCAAGACGACTGGCAAGAAGGTGGTTTTTGACTGATTCCCGTAAGCCGGGCTTGCAAGTGGATTGAGTATGGGGAACTTGTAGCTCGCAGAGCAGTCCACGGCCGCTGGACGAGGATTGAATACGATAAGAAGTCAACTACGAGCATCAGATGTCATGGTAGCAGCCATAGTCCCATGGCGGTAGATTATCCTTGGCCCATCCCCATCCACGGACGAGGAGACGGCGAAATCATCAACCCTCATAGCGAACACCATGGACTTGCCATTGCCATGCATGGTAGAGAGTAAAGGATTTATTCGATCTTCTATACGCACACTCCTATCTACCACGGTGGGTTTTCGCCATCGTATTGATTGAGACCTTCGGCCTTTTCCCATCCAGGCACATGAACATTGATAAACGTCCCGGTTTCTTTCTCGGTGACGCGGAAGATGATGTCGGAGACAGCCTTGGATCCTTGTTCGACGGTCAAGTCGGCAGTCGGGCCACCAAGGTCCGTCTGCACCCACTGTTGAAGATGATTAGCTATGGCCAAAAGAGAAGCATGCGCATGACGTACACCGGGAGAGACGGCGACAAAGGTGAAGCCCTCACTGGCAAAGGCCAGGCTGTATTGCACCGTGAGCATGTTGAGGGCCGCCTTGGTAATCTTGTACGCTGGCACGGGAAAGACGCTGTATGTGGCTGATTTGCCAATGGAGCCCAACGTCGTTGATCTGCTCTGGTGTTAAATCGAGTGGTTCTTTGGGGACCGGACGAGAACATACATGTTGACCACCTTCTTCAAGCTCCCCTTTTTCAACAGCGGCAAAAAGGCAGCCGTGACGTAGTGCACGCCAGTGACATTGATCTTGAACGTGTCGTCAAGATTGTCCATGTTCTCAATGCCATCGGTTGTGTAAGGCATGAGGCCGGCATTGTTGACCAGGACATCAAGACCCTTTCCACCGAGCGACTGCTCCACTTGGGCTGCCGCTTTCTTGGCCGAGTCCTGAGAGACCACGTCCAGCGGCACGAATTCGACTTTGCCCTTGGTCTCCGCAGCCAGGGCCTTGATACCGTCCGACTCGCTACGAGCGGTTGCAAAGACTTTGCTGACGTCGGGCTTGGAGGCAAGCAAGGCGGCAAGCCCGAGACCCAATCCGCGGGAGGCGCCTGTGATGAGGTAGGTGGCCATTGTGTTGTGGTGTTTTGTCGACGATGGTGATGGTGATGTGCAAGGAAGGAGAGGTTGAGACTCTGGAGGATGAAGGGAGACGAGGCTTATGAGAGGCTGGATGGGCAGTACTTAATCGAATCTTGAAGCGGATAGGCCCAGGTAAGCAGGGCTTTGTTGCTTACAAATACGGGTGAGGCAGAGGTGACAGGTCTCCATCAGAATGTGCCTGCCAGTGCTGACGCCGCCTGCAGAGAGGATCCTTTGAGTACGCCACTTGCAAGCATTTCCCCCATGGGGACTAGTTGGCTTACGCGATCTGATAGCATACAGCGGGGACTAGTGGCGTAGTTACCGTGGGCTGAGGAGCCACAATCCATTTGCCCGTCGCAGAGCAGATGCCTACAGAAGGTGAAGGAAGAGGAATACGGACAAGCTCGCCGGGCTCCTGGGCCTTGGCTTCTCTCGGGTCGCATCTCGATGGCTACAGTAGATGCTGCTGTGTTGTCGATGCACATGGTACATACTAGGTATACGCAGTACAAGTTACATAAGCACCGCCCATCGTGCACTAATCCCTTTTCGTCTGCTTCACGTCCCACGACAGACACCTCGTACTCGCAAACATCAGACCTGCTTTGTAATGTCTCATGCGCTTCACCCGCACCACCCCGAACCTCACGCATGGATTGCGTAGCGGCGATCCCCCAGGGATGCAGTCATGGAAGCATCGACGAAACTGATCACCTATTCACCCAGTCCAACGACCACCCACTATCATGTCTGGATCTCCCACCCCTCCCACACGCCTCGTCGCCTCCCCTACCGCCCCCGCCCAGTGCGAATGTCGTCTGCAATCTTCTCGGCCAACGCGTCTACCCACAACGTTAGTATGGAAACCACTGCGGATGCACATGCAACGCCACTTACAAATCGTCGCAACAGGATGCCCAGGCGGCAGCAACGGAAAGGCAGAAGCATCCACCACGCGCAGTCCGTCCACGCCCAGCACCCGCGCCTTGCTGTCCACCACGGCGTTGCTGTCGTTCGCTCGGCCCATGGCGCACGTGCAGGCGGCGTGGTAGACGGTGCTCACCGTCTGGCGAATCACTCGTAAGATGTCTTCGTCGCTGGTGACGTTGGCGCCGGGGAAGTACTCGGGCCCAATCAACACAGGCTGCATGGCGCTAGTCGCAAACATCGCCCGCACGCGCTTGTAGCCAGCCACCACCACTGCCCGATCAGCCGCATGGCTCAGCCAGCGCGGGTCAATCACCGGAGCGTCCGCCGTGTCTGCCGATCGGATGTCGACCGTACCTCGCGAGAGGGGCGCCACGAGCGCCGTGGATACCGTGGCGTAGTTGAATCCATCGGTCGGAACATCGCGTGCGTAATTCTGCTGGTAGCCCAGGAACCCGCTCATAGAAAGATACTCAACCTCCGGCCAGTCGCGCGGGAAGCTGGCATCAAGAGCCGCGAGCGTGCTGTTGGAAAAGGAGGACCGCAGTGCCGCCGGTATCTTCTCCCACGCAAGAAAGTCGCCACCCGAATTCGTCAAGATACCTTCTTGCTTGTCGTTGTAAAGCTGCTCGGCGGTAGCCAGCACGGCCGGATCACGTAGCGAGCTCGATGTGATCACGTTGACTCGATACGAAGGGCCCATGAGCACGTGGTCCCACATGTTTTGCCCTACCCCGGGACGTTCTGCAACAATCGGGATGCCATGCTTGCTAAGTGTAGCCTTGGGGCCAACCCCCGAAACCATCAGCAGCTGTGGGGATTGAAACGCACCGGCCGAGATGATGATTTCACGTTTGGCCGACAACACATACGGGGCATGGCCATCCGACTTGAGTACGACTCCTGTCGCTTTCTTCTTCGAGTCAAAGAGAATCCTCTTCGCAAGTGTCGACTGAAAGACCATCAATCCTGTCTTGCCGAGCGCGGGCTGGAGATAGGCTGTCTCCGATGACTCGCGTGTTTGAAGCGTGGCATCAATGTTCTCGAGAACGTACGAGGACCCATCCAATTTTCCGCTGGTAAATCCTCTCTGCGGATGGATCCCAATCTCAGAGAGTCCTTTCTGTACCCACGATGCCATGGCGTTGGCATAGTTGGAAAAAGTGATAGAAAGCGGTCCTTTACCATTACCAACCGTTTTGGGGTCATACTCAGCCGACGCATTCGGCGCTCGGCTTCCCTTTGGTGCTGTGAAGTTGAGCGACTTTTCAAAGTAGGGACCAAATTTGTCGAAGGTGTAGCTCTCATCGCCAACCTGTTCTGCCCACTTCTTATACGAGCCCGCGGTTCCTCGATGGTACGCCATGTAATTCCGCGCCGTACACCCACCCAACGTCTTTCCACGAGCGTAGTGGACTTTAGCATTCAGCAATTCCTGTCACGAGTCAGATTCGCAATGTGTAGTTTGCATGTGCATCACTGCCTACCTTTTGTGGCTCGGTAACAAAGCCCCAGTCCACGCGGTTAACATCCTGCGGGTCTTTTCCAGTCCACGAAGTGTCGTACGCGGGAATCTGGCTGAGATTTCCGTTCTCTATTTCGTAAAAGCTTCCAGCTTCAACCACAGCGACGGAGATGCCAGGGTCTTCAGCAAGGCGCGCGGCCACTGTCAAGCCAGCATTTCCACCACCTATCACCACGTAGTCGTACGTCGCATTCCCTGGAACCCCGAACGAAGATCCCAACAATTTTCGCGCAACAAGATGATCGCGACGCACCGTCGGTGCAGATCGGGCCAGCGCCACAAACAACAGTGAGGACACGACGGGCGAGAATAGCATTGTAAGAAAAACCAAGGTATATGATATAGGGAACTGATGGATTTGTTGTTCAGACATCCCTGATTACTACCTTATATACAGTCGTTGATGGGACTCGGGCGCCGCCATCTTCGAACGCCATTCTCGCCCTTCGTCGTTCAAAGCCAAACTTACCAGAGCCATGATGACATGGAACTGAACGCAGCAACACTATCACGTAAGTCCTATATTGGGGCTGGAAAACCCGCGATACGATAAGAACAAACAATCATGTTCAAAGCTTCGCCGACATAGCTTTGCCGTTCGACGCCGGGCGTTGGCTATCACAGAAGCCTTGGAACACGTGCAAGGAGGCTGAAGGGATGGGGCGCATTCACGGCTCTTGATTTGGGTCAAACTCCGTGAGTCTAGAATGTAGTCGAGGAGGCTTATCACTCAAAGTTGGCGAGCCACAATATTCAATGAGTCTGTGCCTCGGCATCATCAAGACGACTGAGTGGAAACGGCTCAGCCATGATGAAAGCATACGCATCTCCGGCTGGAGCCTGTTTCCTGTTGCCCGTGAGTCCTTAGCTAAAGTAGTTGCCAGACTAAGAGAGGCTCAGCGCTCGCGGAAGCCGAAGTTGATGCATCGAGGCAGTAACGTGCTCGCCTAAGACTTCGACTCTTCCTCTGAACCTCCATACGTACAGCAGACCATCCAGGTCTAGTGGTATTCCAAATGACACATCGATCTATAATTATCATACTGTTCGGGGACGTGATATTGGGCACCCCACGCTATGGACTCATCTTCGCCTTCCGCGAGGGTCGCAGAGCGGAGGCAGTCTGTCAGCCTTACGCCACAAACTCATCTCAGCTACCAAGAAGTGGCGCATGGACCAGCCTCATGCGGCCATGCTATCTTTGTCCTCGTGAGGCCTTCTTTGTAGCACGAGTCGCCCAATACGCTAAAGTAATCATGGTCGATTCGAACAGAATGTGGTGCTTACATTCTAGACATGCCCGAGCTTACTCAGCTATTGGAACCTAGCAAAGGTACCCTGTTCATCTCGTTAATTGTGGTGATTTGGAACATCAGGTATGGGGAAAAGTCCTGCGATCAACACTACCAGTTCCACAATTGGCCAGCGGGTCTAAATTCCTTACCTTACTGCCAGTCCAGCACAAACGCTTGCTGACAGATGTGGCTGCTTGCGAAGAGGTAGTGGAGCATCGTGGTTGCTGTCTATGCATGCTCTAGTGCTACGGTGATGGCAGGCAGTGCTTGTACCATTCGCTGATTGTTGGCCTGACCTCAGGTGGACGTGAGGTAGTCGACCTAGGTTGCATTCTAAATGCATATGGCTTGGTAGAAAGGAGGGATACAAAATGTATAGGCTCAGCCTGAACCCACGACTTTCGCGATCAAAGTGATAATCGTATCATTCACATACACCGCTGAGTGACAGAAAACATGAAGTGGTCAAACTCCTGGAGTTGTCTCACGCCGTTTCTATTGGTTGTCTCTACGGCGAAGTACGGATCCCCGTCATCCACCCGAGATGATCATGTCACTAACTGTACATTTGTAGTCTACTTGGACGTCCTCTACCACAGCAAGTCACGAATGGGAATTCAACATGGGGCACTCTTGACTGTCAAACGTTCCCAGACTTCTTAACTTCGAACCCTCTCCCGGACGGTTTCCCTTGGGGCAACAGAAGTGGCTCTGACAACGATCCCTACACCAATGCTCCAGACACTGGCGTTGTTCGATACTACGACTTCACTGTCGCACGTCAGTGGCTTTCCCCGGATGGCTACAACAAGAGCAGTATTGTCGTCAATGGAGAGTTTCCCGGCCCTGCCATCGAAGCCAACTGGGGAGATTGGGTCGAAGTCCGCGTCCACAACCGAATCACTGGCCCAGCTGAGGGAACGGGAATTCACTGGCATGGCATCTCGCAACAAGGCTCTCCGTGGTATGACGGTGTTCCTGGGATTTCCCAGTGCCCTATTGCCCCCGGCTCATCCTTCACCTACCGATTCCGTGCCGATGTTTACGGCACGTCGTGGTGGCATAGTCATTTTTCTGCTCAGTATACCGCCGGGGTTTTTGGCCCTCTCATCGTATACGGACCCAAACATGAGCCATATGACGTAGACGTGGGGCCACTCCTACTAGGTGATTACTATCATCGCGAGTATTTCGACGTTGTCGAAGATGCTGCGGCAGCCACTGATGACTTTAACGTCTATGTGCCATGGAGCGACAACAATTTGATCAACGGGAAAAACAATTACAATTGCTCAATGGCCACGGACAACGCGACATGTGTGTCCAACGCTGGGCTTGCTCAGTTCCGCTTCCAACCAGGCAAAACGCATCGACTTCGCCTGATGAACATTGGCGCCGCCGCGCTGTTACACTTTAGCATCGATAAGCATAAAATGAAGGTGATTGCTCACGACTTTGAGCCCGTCGTTCCCTATGAAGCCGACTTCATCACGCTCGGCGCTGCACAGCGAACCGACATCCTCGTTACAGCCGATGCGGATCCCAACGAGACCTACTGGATACGCTCAACGATTACGCTCAACTGTTCCGTCACGCACAATGCGCACTCCTTCGCAGTGCTTTCCTACGAGGGAAACGACCGCATACAAGAGCCGACGACGAGTATTAGTGCCGCCGCTGCCGCTGCCGATGAGACCAGCTTTCTCTGTAAAAACGACGATCTCAACAAGACGGTTCCCTACTTCCCCAAGCCTGTGACCGAACCCGAGGCGGTGGAGATTATCGAAGTTGACTTGTTGACCAATGCCACCGGTCACCATGTCTGGATCATGAACAACCGCACCCAGCGAGCCAACTACCATCGTCCCCTCTTGCTCGAGGCTGCTCAAGGCAACACCAGCTTCCCCGAAGAATGGAACGTCTACAATTTCGGCTCGAACCGGACGGTCCGAATCGTGCTCAACACCATCTATCAGTCAGCGCATCCGATGCACCTCCACGGCCACTCCTTTGTAGGTCCTCCCCTCGCCATGCCCTCCCTTGTTCTCGCAGCTAACGCTATTCCAGCAAGTCCTTGCCGAAGGCCCTGGCGCATGGGACGGCCACACGATCATCAATCCCGACAATCCCACTCGACGCGACACGCATATGCAGCGACGCTACGGCCATCTCGTCATTCAATTCGAGGCAAATAACCCAGGCGCTTGGAGCTACCATTGCCATGTTGCCTGGCATGCAAGCATGGGGTTGAACATTGCGATCCTGGAGCGCGGGGACGAGTTGCGGCAAAGCCAGATCCCCGACGTGATGCAGAGAACGTGCCGGGATTGGGACACGTGGAGCAGGAATAACACCGTCAATCAGATTGATGCAGGCATCTGAGGTGTATGGGGTGGCCGAGTCTATGGTGGGGCTGAGGGCCTGTGGACATGTTTGTTGGCGGATATTCTTGTTTTACGCGGGTGTTTTGAGACATGGCGGCGAAGGTTTTTCTGTCGCTTCGCATCGCCGTGCTGGGGGAGGATTTCGAGTCTGGTTGCCCTTCCTGCGGAGCATAAGCATAGCGATTTTTGGCACAAGTTACAACCCACGGCTTGGACACCTACTCTGCACCGTGGTGTCTCACCCTGTACGTCATTTTCTGGCGGCACAGCTGCTCCATCCGATATGCCAGGCCTATCGGACAAGGGCCAAAAGACAGCATAGCCTAGTCGAGCCAAGGCACGAAGGGTTGCTGTGTACATACATAGTAGTAGTAGTCGAGGGTGCAGTTCATCTGACCATGGAATTAGCGTCGGTAGAACTGGGCATTTACCCTATTGGCTGCAACAACCCTGTAAAAAGATTTGCATGTCTAGCGAGCGCTAATCCCATGGTCAGATGAGGTCTGTCAAGTCAGGTATTAATTAACGCAGTATACTTGCCTGTAAAGAATACAAAACTCTTCTTCTTTTAGAACGAGTTGGCAACAAGTTGAGAACGCGTTTCATACTTATTATGTCTACTCCTAACACCTCTACTGTACCAGCGATGCCAGTCTTTGAAATACTACCTGCCACCCTTAATCTAGATCAGAATCGAGACATTGGGGATAAATGTGGGGTAGCTGATGAGGTAGTAGGGAATAACGAGAGTGAAGGGGCTGTAACCTGCCCGAACACATAGTAGTAGTGTAGGTAGATACATAATAGTAGTAGTATCATGTATGTAAGCCTGCGGCCCGCGCCAATGCCCGATCAGGAAACCACGTGCTGCACACGGTGCATTCGGCTTAGTGCGCGAGTACCTACACCCTCTGCCACGGCCCGCCCAGCCGTGAAAGCGTG
>Ga0182211_1000265_pt1 | contig 16709 bp, 8 predicted proteins | sample G5R1MG_20_FD_129660 | JGI IMG/M metagenome (GOLD analysis project Ga0182211, IMG submission 129660) | Switchgrass phyllosphere microbial communities from Michigan, USA - G5R2_MAIN_03OCT2016_LD1 MG | ecosystem: Host-associated > Plants > Phyllosphere > Phylloplane/Leaf | place: USA: Michigan... | reverse complement strand
GAATTTCGCGAAGAGAGGAAGCATGGCGCGTCCGAATTAGCCCAGTCGACCAGTTAATACTACTTTGTGCTATATCGTGACCATAGTTTCTCCCATAACATACCACAGATGAGTAATGTGTAACAAGAGATGCATAAAGTATACAAGGTTATAATTAATCATCTTGAGATGGGAAGCGCGTGGAAAAAGGTCATAGTGAAGCTGTCCTTTCACCTATAATCAGCGCTCAGCAATGCACCGTAGCGAAAATCATTCCCCATCATTACACATTAACCATCGAGCGCAATGGAAGCTACAGCGCTTGAATACCAAAAGTCTCGCGACGCGACTCTGTCTTCACCAAGGACAACACACGCTCGTGTTCCAGGGCTTCCTGCTCTTTGAACTTGGATATCAGATCCATCGTACTCCTCCTTACACTCGTGATGCTCTTTTCATCTCCCAGGCCATCTCTATTACCTGACGATCTCAAACTAGGTCGTGCACTATGAAGACTGCCAGTGCTCATGCGACTCAACTGACTAGGATGTCGCGAATGCCTGGCCATCTGGGAAGTAGATGTGTAGAAGTGCGGAGGCGCGCGCCTATCGTCAGCACTTCGTCGAGGCATACCAACTTCTCGAGCACCATAAACAGCCTCTGTACTCGCACGTGGAAATGAAGGTACACAGTCATCGTAATAGACTGACCAGACACGTGCTTGATCCTGCGCATGTTCTGAGTCATTAACACCAGAAAGGGAAGAAAAGTCGTTCAGGTTCGGTGCAGATGAGTTTCGACGCGGACGTAGGGTTGCCATAGAGTCCTTCTCTCGTAAAGCGCTTCTGCCTCGATCGGCAATCTCCCTTTTGGCTTGTCCATCCGCCCACACATCGGGGACAAGCTCCAATTCCGGAAACTCCAATATACCCCCTGATGCGATCGAGCTGCGATGCCCCCGACCATGGTGACGAAACTCTGTACTCTGACTTCTGAACATCTTCGCATAATTCTTCATCAAAGCTTTTCCAAATGTCATCGAGTTGCTCTTGGCCATTCGCCCACTCCCAATCTTTTTCTTTTTCCTCTTTTCGCCAGGAAGTAGTATTGGCGAAGGTATACGCTCGGTAGGATCTATGAGGTCTTCATCGTGAGTCTCGTCCTTTGCTGAAGCAAATCTAATGGCTGCTTCAAGAGCAAAATCACGACTTTCGACGCGGTCCACCTTGCCCGCAGAAAAGGTGCGGTCATGGCGTGTGTGCGACGGGTAACGGCCCCAAGCGCCAAGAACTTCAGAGGCATTCTGCTGATTATCAAATATGGCTAATGGATTGCCCTCATGGTCTTCTTCTCCCCCATGCCCCTCCAAGGCGCGACGCCGGAGCTTTGCTATAGGAGGCAATTCGGGGCTCTGGCCATATTGAAAAGACGGAGCAGATAGCGGTGAGGGTGATTGAGTGACTTCCTCTAAAGCTGAGGAATGGTCTGGGCCAATTGCCGCGCTATTACGCCTGGCAGCGGTGCTTCCGCTGCGTTCGCGAAAAGGACTGGAGGGTATAGCAAGGTCTTTACCCTTATGAAGGAACATGGATGCCTTCTCTTCTTGATGGGCTTGCAAAGCTCGATCCCATACTTGATTAGCACCTTTGCTCTTTCCGAGCGCCTCTTGTTCGGCTTGCAGACTGATCAGGGAGCGCGATTGACGACGGTCTCTCTCAACAGGAGCAAGCAAGGTGTCAAACGGACCATCCGTAGCGGTGATAGGAGATTCAGGCTGTATATTTGCCTCACTTTGACTGCGTAAACTGAGACGTTTCGGATTCAGGAATTTGACGATTGATGACGACGGTGTCAGCTTTTTTTTAGGCGGCGAGGAACTGAACTCTTCACGAAACTTGGATGTTTTCGTATTCGCAACGCTATTCTTTCGCGCTAAAGAACCAAAAGTGATGGGCCGTGAGCTCTCAAGTGTGAGGGAATGATCAAATGTGATATTATCAACACCGTAACGCTGAACAGGTCGCGGTGTTGCGTCGTGATCAGAGGGAAACGAGCGTGAACGACGAGATTTCTTCATGATTGATGGCACACTAACAATATGATGGCCAGTAGACTGCGAAATATTGGCCATGGACCCACTAAGGCTGTCTAGGGGACTATGAGGTCGGCTAGAGTATATGGATGACGCAACGTCAAGGCGAACGTCGCGATCGTTTGAGACTACCTTTCCCCATCTACTGGGCACTTTGTTGCTGGTAAAGCCAGAGCTAGAAGTATGGCGCTCATGCCGGGGGAGTTGTCTTTGTGCATGCGAATATTGGCTCTGATCTGAGACGGTCCGGATCCGCAAAGGGGATGGCGCCGTGGGAAGCTCTGGTGCGTCAACAAGCTGATCCCACGACAATAATGAACCAGAACGTAAATGATGGGAAATGCGCATGCTATGTAGATGCACAGAGCGGCGGGGGTCGTTGTCCTCTTCTCCGGTTCCTCGCATTGCATCCTTGGACGTCTTGGGCCTGGTATTCTCACGAACGCCAATTCGAACCGAAGACGAGGGCCGCGGGCTCTCTATTGAAGTGGGTTGCTGCACGCGGATTTCCACTTGGTGTTGACCTGGTAAGTTTGCATCTGCCGGTGAACTTGTCGGCGACACCATCACAGTCGAGTCACTCTGAGTGGACCCAATTTCACCGCCCCTACTCAATTCGCTGGCCATGTCTGATTTGGTCTCACATGGATTTGGAGTCCCGTGGCATGGGGGTATAGGGAAATGCAAAAGTCGCAGACTTTTGTGCATAGCCTCGGACCACGCTATTCCGTCAGTATCGTAGGTGGACAAACTGGGCAGTCTTAGTGGCGAGATTGGAGATGGCTTTGGGAGGCCCATGGAGGTAGCAGAGTGCGAACGCCTCAGCTTGCAGTCCTTTTCGCCAGGGGCATCTATTCTGAGATTTGGCGAGCTGAAAACATGGCTGAATCTACTGGCGAACGACGCTGATTGTTGCTTCGGAACAAGGTAGGGCTTCGGGTTGCGTTGAAGCTCTGCGCTGCTGCGGCCCTTGGTGGACGACCGTTTGCTGCACAACGTTAGCACATAGTTTCTCTCCAGGCCGGGAACGCGTCGTACCTCCCGGTAGACGGAGTCCAATCAATACTATGTAAGCTCAGTCGCTTGGCTGGCGTCTTTTTACCAATGTTCTTGGCAACGTCGTCCAACATCTCAGCGTCTGAGTCGTACCCACCCTGATCGGGTTGCTTGTCACTGAGAAGATCTCTACTCAGAGCATCTTTGGTGATTCGGTGTTGCGCGCCTGGCCCGCACTTTGGCTGCTTGATGACAGTGCTGCACTCTTCGCGGATGGTCAAGTCACCCGCCATGGAGCGCCTGGACGGATCGGCGAGATTCTTTCCTGGGGAGTCTTTCGAAAACTTCTGTCTGATAATGGATCGCATGCTTGTCATCCTGTGCAGACTGCGGAGGCTGTGCATGGACGGACGGCTGAACCGCGGACGAGGTATCCGGGAGAGGATGACATGGCCAGTGGTTGGATCCTGGGCACTCTCAAATATTTCTCGCAGTTCGAGCAGATCCTCGGAACGCGCGCTTGTATAGCCAGAATGAGGTGTGTCGTTCGTCTTTGGTAGCAGCGGTCGGTTTACAGGCGCTACCAGGCTGATACGAGCGTTGGGCAGATCAGGCGAGTGGCCCTGACCCCCCTGATCTGCTGTGCAGCACAGCGTCGATGCCATGACTTTGGCACAAGGTAGTAGGAGGTAGAGAAGAAAAAACGTGGGGGTGTTGACAGGCGCATCTCCACGTCTACCCACATACTCAGCAACGCCTGCCCATATCCGCAGCCCAAGGAAAGAGCGCTGGATCCGGCTCGTGCCTGCCATATACATGATCTGATGCACGGACTCCAGCTAGACCATGAATCCCATTTGATGTGCCCACTCTAGCACGTAGGGTTTCCGAATTCTGACCACCCGGTGGGTGCCCACAAAGCCTCCTCACTGCTTCTTCCTCCTCCTCCTCCTCTTCTTCTACTCCCCCACCTCCCCCTTCTCTTTCTTGCCCGTCGCATGTTCGCTGTACAGATTCTGGTCCTGGATCCATGAAGCGACTCCCTCTGTACATAACTTGCCCACGTCGTCCCAGCGCCCCTCATAAGCAGCTTTCCTGACACGGGTTGAACTCACGCCGACCACTCCTTCCGCTCTTATTGTACTAATATGCTGGGCCCACGCTGCCTCGAAGCCCGTCGAGACATGCTGGCCCTGCGTTAGACTCTTCACGTACAATTCCTGCTCCTCGGGTGTACCGAAGCCGGTCGATGATGCGTCATCTTCATCCGTTGGCCGCAGGGTGACGCGCAGCTTGTGATTTGCTTCGAAAAAGGGTTTCAGTGCCGATAGGGGTGGGGTATGATTCGGATAGTACTTCGGATCGCAGAAGCGGATGAGCGTGTCATAGCCTACAAGGTGAATGTGGCTGGGATTTGACGGGTAGATTCGAGGTATGGTGTCTGCTATGGCAGCTGACTTGTCGTTGTAGTAGGGCTCCTTGGTCAGACCGACGTCTATCGACACATTGGCAACATCTGCATTCAGTTTCGGCACCTCGGTTTTCAGGCTGTGCGACACATCCTCAGCAAAGATGCTCACAAGTGCAATGCGCTGTGCGAAACTTGCCGGGCTCGGCGCCTTATCGGCATTATGCGTACTGAACAGCAACAACAGTCTGCAGGGGTTGAGTTCTGAGTATGCATGTTGCTTCAATGCAGATGTGATGAGAGTCAAGTGGGCGATGGAGGGAGGGTTGAACGAGGAGTCGAGGATGTAGAGTGTGCGCGGCTGTATCGTGGTCGCGTTCACGGTCCGTAATATGCAGAATTTCGCGGGCGCCACGGCGAAGGAATGAAGCGTCGACGCAAACCCGGGTAGCAGTCTTTGTATAGAAGATATGCGTGAAGACATGTCCGCCATTGCAACTTTTTGGGACCACATGAGTGCACGATTTCTCGTTCATGGTCGTCTTGAAGTTGAGACATGAAGTCCGATGACGCACGCCTCTTGCGCACGGATCATCCCACCGGTGTTGTTTATTACTTAGCAAGCGCTTCATATGGCTACCAATATTCACCAAAGGTCCAGAAAGTGTATTATTGTCAAGGCGAGAGCTGATGAAGGAGGTGAAAGCTATCATAAATCGTGAATTTATTACCAATAATCTACCAATCCTAGTAACCCGAGTGAACCGTGGCGACTCTTTTTGCAGTAGGGGGAACTTCTCCCTATCTTTGATTACGTTAAAAACAGGGCAAAGGATGTGATCGTCACAAGTAGGCCGGACAGACAGAGGGCTCTTGTTTCCATATCAAAGCCACCGAAGCTCGGAAGCTGCGATTCAATATATTCTGAGAACGAGACATGAAATCGATATCATCAAAACGCCTACCCAGCACCATACGCTAAAGAACCCATCACGATGCGACTTCATGCGCACTAAATCAAGACATGAGCAACCAATTCCAAGCCGAGAACATGGCGCGCCCATCATAGCTCTTTAGTTAGTCGACTTGTACCATCACCTTTGCTCAACCCCTGCTCACCCACCAATGTAGTGGTAGGATTCGCCCTGGTCTTCGTCGACTTGATAGAAGGCGAGGGGGAGGGTCTGGGAGAAGGCCGTGGCGATGACCTCGTACTGTTACTGTTGTTCATCTGCTCAAACCTGCCAGCAAGATTCTTGACACGGCCAGATGGACTGCCTGTCTCATCCCTGGATTTTTCACCATCTTTCCCTGGACTATCATATGGTAGCGACAGGATGCTGCTCTCATCAACATCCGCATTGACAACGCGTAGCTTTGACTTGGGGACGGTGAACATGACTTGCACTACTCTGCGCTCAACTGCTGCTTCAACATCCCAGTCGGCTTCACTCGCAGGCGTGCAGGGTCGGTCTTCAGGCGCCTCTACACCTAAATGATCCGGCCCGATAGGTGTCCGTGGAGTAGGCAATCGCTGATCGCCGTTGTCAATGTTAACAAGTCGAGTCCCTCGTTCTCTCCACTCCTGGCGTTGGCGTTCCCTCTTGGCCATAGCAACGTCCTCCGGTGCACCCCAATCGTCTCCTGCATTTCGTCGCCAGGTTGGATCTTGTTCGTCCTCGAGCCAATCTTGCTTGCCTCTTCTATTACGCCAGAAGCTCGCATCTGAAGCTGCACGCCGTGGTGAAGTGTCAGCTGCCGGCAAAGACATCCTGGTTCCAGTTTCGCGTTTCTCTACAGGAAAGACGGGGGTATCCTTATACGGCTCGTGTTGAGAGGCAGCGATTGTCAATGATCTCGTGCGTTCGGCGCCCGAAGCAGATCTTGTCAAGACCCTCCGTACGCTACCGAGCCAGCTTCGACGTCGTTCTCGTGTTACTGGTCGCGATGCGGCAGACAAGTCCAAGGCGTACAATGTTGCAGGTGGAACTGTGGCTATGCGACTATGACTGGTGTCTATGTCATGATTAGAGTTGGACTGAGAAGAAGACGGCCGCGGTCTTGGCAGCTCAGGGTTACCGCCTAGCAATGCCTCGCCTTCGGCCTGAAGATGTGGGAACGACGAGCGAGCAGGATAAAAGACGTCAGTTTCCCCAGTGCCAATGCTACGGTTGCTCGTTAAGGATCGGGTCCTAGGATCGACTGGGGAGATCCGGCCGGTTTCTGTCTCTCTGTATGGTTTGTCTTGTGTAGGGCTTCCACTTGGCGTATTGAATGGATTTCCGGGGGCTACGTTGTTCAGCATCGCCATCGAGCACATGGAAGAGCTCCGCATCACGCCTGCACCAGAAGAGGTCCATGACAGGTCAGACCGCGTGCTTCTTTCACTCAGGTTGGAGCCTGTCCGTTCTGAGGATGACTTATCCGGCAACAAGGTCTCACCAAGCGTGGGACTACACTGCTCTTGCGCATCTCCCACACCCAGGATGTGGTCTGACGATGAACGTATTGGTTGCGTCAATGCTTGAGCCGTGGGAGTTGCGAAGACGGAATAGAATACACCTCTTTGCCCACCACTACGTCCTTGAATATCTGTGAAAGGGTCCAAGGCAAGAGAAGCTCCTTGACAATGGCGGGTTTCAACCATCTCGGCCTGCCTAGGTGAAGGCGCACTGCCGCGCACGCGCCCTTCGTCTGGCTCTTCCTCAAGCTCATCGATTGGATGGATCTGTCCCGAGCCACGAGCCCGGCCGACTGCATAGGCGGGTTTCCCAATGAGACTGCGTCGCAACCCCCGGGTGGGACTGGGGATCTCCACCAACAGGCCGGTTCGCTCGGCGTCTCCTCCATGGAACGCTCTCCAGCCCTGGCCGCCTTGAGCGCCCTGAGGGAAATAGTATGAGCCAGGCTGAACGGCTGGGCAGTCAAAGGCATCGGAGCCATCGTCGCCGCCATCCAGGCCTGGGGGATAGTCATCGACGTTGTATCGCTGGGCGGTGAAACTCAGGTCCTGGAGCTGCTTTTCTCGCACTTGGCGCTGTTTCTTCAAGCGTCGAGTGTACCACATGTAGAAGGCAAACAAACCGCATACTGCAGCCACGCCCATACCCAGCCCCACACCCAAACCAGCTTTTTGGGCAGGTGTAGACAAAGGACCAGAATCGGCGGGCTCGGTTGGCGATATGTCGATAAGCGGGGTATACGTTGCTGTCCACGTGTTGGACGTGACGTTGAGAAAGTATGCTTTCGTATTTGGCGTTGGCGTAGTAGCTCTTCTTCTTCGCGAGCCAGGGGCTGGGATGGAATATCCGCCCGTCACCATGAGCATGCCGCCTGGAAGCATAGCTGCACCATGGCCATACAAACCCGTGCCGTCGGGAAGGCCCCCACCAGCGGTAGTAGGAACCGTCCATCTCCAATTACCTTGGCCGCCGTAGCCGTCGGCCACATTCAGGACGGCATATTGAGGCGTCGCGGGTGTGTGAATGTCGCCGACCCAGCCGCCCATGACAACGAGCTGCTGGCCATCGGGCGTGAGCACGGCGGTGTGACCGGAGCGCGGGTCGACGGCCGTGACGTCGGCGCGGATGGCCAAGTCGGTACGCGACGTGTCGGGCGGCTGCACGCCAATGAAGGTCCAGCCCTGTTCAGGAAGCGAAAAGAGGGCAATCTGCGACATGTTGATGAAGGCAGAGTCCGTGTGGCCGCCCAGCAGCACGAAATTCTGCTGCTGCGTCTGCGAGCCGTCGGTGCGGTTGGAGAAGGTCGGCGACAGGCCCGTCATAGTGAAGCCGGCCTCGGGTATGGGTGGCCCGCGGCCCGGCGACAGGCCAAGGCTGTAGTTGACGGCGTTGTCATGAGTGCCGGTGGGCTGCAGGGTGACCATGAGATTGGAGTACGTAGCGGCGGCCTGCCAGTCGCCGGTGGTGTCGGTCTGGTTCGGGCACATGCCGCCAAAGACGTAGGCGCCCGTGCTGGCCGCATCACCGCCCACCGTGGATGAGAAGGCGACGCCGGTGCTGAGGAAGTTGGCGCCCATGGCGGTGCGATGCGGGCTGTCCTGGACCGCCACGGCCTCGCGGGACCACGTGCCTGCATCGCTGTGCAGAATGGCATCGGGCGCATAGGTCCACACCTGGCCGCCGGCGGCGCCCTGTGCGCAGTCGCCCGTGTACACGGTCAGGTTGCCACGGGCGTCGACGACGGGTGTGAAAGCGCGGGCGGCAGTGGAGTCGAGGAAGGGCAGGGACGGGGCCAGGGTGGTGTAGGGCACGTTGGCGGCGCTGACGGGGACCGACAGGTCGAGGGCGCGCAGCTGGGCTTGCGTCGAGGGCGGGGAAGCGGGCTGGAAGATGTAGAGGCGGTGGTCGTGGCGCAGCAGGTGCGTGGGCGTGTAGGGCATCTGGGCCATGGCAGCGGGTGGTAGTAGTAGGTGGAGGAAGAGGAGGAGGAGGAGGAGTACCGCGACGCATCGAGCTTCACGGCGAGGGCTCCATGCAGCGAAGAGTGCGGTGCGAGCGGGCAGGGCGCGTGGGCGAGGCGGCGGGCGGCGGGGAGCGTTGCGTTCAAGTTGAAGGAGGCCATGGCCGTGGCGTGGCGTAGAGGCGTTTGCATGCAAACGTCCCGCAGGCGGCCAATGACGGGCGTCTCCGGATGGCGCACCGCCTGGTCTGGAATGCGGCACCCCCGCCCCCAGAAACCTGCTTGCGGGCGCGACACGGCCGCGTAAACACGGCGTTGCCCAGGGCAACCCCTCCCAGGAGGACCACGTACACATGGCATGTATGTACTGGGCATGGTAGGTACCTACCATGCCGCATTGACGGGTAACTAGCCAAGGCCTCTAGAAGCTAAACTTCATCCCCCCGTTCGCACAGATGACGCTGCCCGTCGTCCACCCGGCCTCGGGCAGGCAGAGCATGCCCACCACCCCCGCCACCTCTTCGCTATACGCTGGGCGCCCGCCGGCTTGCTCCGAAGCCTCGCACACGTCGTCGGAGTCCATGCCCTTTCTGGGCGCCGCCAGCGGCGTGTTCGCGATAAACGGCTTGTTCTGCGCGATGAAGGCCTCGTCGTTGCCCCAGTACATGTCGGTTGCAACCGGCCCCGGATTGATGGCGTTGACGGTACAGCGCTCGGCTAGCTCGCGCGACCATGTCCGGGTCATGCTTTCCAGGGCTGCCTTGGTGCCACCGTAGACGGACTGGCCCCTGTATCCCACCGACGAGCTGACCGACGACACATTGACGATGCGGCCGGAACGGTCCGTCGGCAGGTGCGGCGTGGCGGCTTGCACCAAAAGCAGTGGGCCCCGTACGTTGACGTGGTACTGGCGAGCAAAGTCGTCGCAGTCGACCTGCTCGACGAGCTTGTTGCCGGCCACGCCTGCGTTGTTGACGATGATGTCGAGCTGGAACCTGCCCGTCTTGGGATGCTGGAACTTGTTCTTGGCCACGTCGACGACATGCTTGGGGCCGTTCTCTGATCCCATGTCGGCCTGCACGCTGACCGCCTTGACCCCGTAGTCGGCACCAAGCTCAGCGACCAGCTCTTCGGCTGCCTGGGTTGACGAGTCGGACGTGTAGTTGACGACGACGTGGCAGCCCTTGCTTGCGAGATTGCGTGCGATTTCGACGCCGATGCCTGTGGCCATGAGTACGGTGTCGCGTGTCGGCGTTGGCAGCGCGGTCGACGTACCTCTGGAGGCTCCCGTGACAATGGCCAGCCTGCCCTCAAGGGGCCGCTGGCTGGCATTGCCGCCTAGCTGGGTGGACGCAGTTCGCGTGTGAGAGGGTCTGGCAGCCATTTTGTACGGGGGTTTCGGGCGATGGAAGGGAAGGCCGTGTGCATGGCGGGGTGTCTGCAGCAGGCAGCCTGCCTCGATGCCTGGAGGACAGTCCAAGTAGAGAGGGGCTCATGGCAGAATCTCCTGACTCGGCACGCTAGCCGTTGATCCGACGTCGGAGCCAAGGCGGTGTACACTTACCGACTAGCGTGTCAAGCAGCAACCCCGCGCACAAAAAACATGGCTGCGTACAAAAGCACACCATCCCGCCTGGCTGCTTATCGTCTCTCTGCTCCCAATCCTCCCTCGCCTTCTCACCGCCTTCTTCCCTCCCACGCTTCTCTCTTCTTCTCTTCTTCCACATACCCCCTTGCACACCTGTGTTGCGGCACAACTCCCTCACCATGGTCCAATCTTCCGTCCTCGGTTTCCCCCGCATGGGTGCGGACCGCGAGCTCAAGAAGGCGAACGAAGCATACTGGGCCGGCAAGCTGCCCCGCGACGACCTACTCGCCGAGGGCAAGCGCCTGCGTGCAGAGCACTGGAAGATCCAGAAGGATGCCGGCGTCGATGTCATCCCCAGCAACGACTTCGCCTTCTACGACCATCTTCTCGACCACATCCAGCTCTTCAACGTACGCCGACCCTCCATACACAATACATGCACCACACGTTTACTGACCGCACCAGGCTATCCCAGAGCGTTACTCTAAGCACTCACTGCATTCACTCGACGAGTACTTTGCCATGGGCCGCGGCCACCAGAAGGACGGTGTCGATGTCCCCAGTCTGGTACGTACAAGACCATCGCCAACCATCCCCGCCTCCGACTAACCTTGCTTGATAGGAAATGGTCAAGTGGTTTGACTCCAACTACCACTACGTCAAGCCCACCTTCCAGGACGGCCAAACATTCAAGCTCTCGGCAAATCCCAAGCCTGTCGCTGAGTTCCTCGAGGCCAAGGAGGCTGGCATCATCACTCGCCCCGTCCTCGTCGGCCCCGTCTCCTTCCTCGCTCTCGGCAAGGCCGACCGCGACCAGACCGTCGATCCCATCACCCTTCTCGAGAAGCTGCTTCCCGTCTATGTCGAGCTGCTTGAAAAGCTGAAGGCTGCCGGTGCTGGAACCGTCCAGATTGACGAGCCTGTTCTCGTCTACGATCTGCCACAAAAGGTCAAGGACGCCTTCAAGCCCGCATACGAGAAGCTCACCGGCAGCAACCTCCCCAAGCTCGTTCTTGCGACCTATTTTGGAGACGTTGTACACAACTTTGACGTCTTCCCAGCCCTGCAGAACGTCAGTGCTATCCACGTCGACCTTGTCAGGAACCCCGAACAACTCGAGAGCGTCATCAGCAAGCTCAGCCCCAACCAGACCCTCTCTGCTGGTGTGGTCAACGGACGTAACATCTGGAAGACCAACTTCAAGAACGCCATTGAGCTTGTCGAGACTGCCATTCAGAAGCTCGGCAAGGACCGCGTCATTGTTGCCACCTCCAGCTCTCTTCTCCACACCCCACACTCTCTCGAAAGCGAGAAGAGTCTTCCCGAGGAAGTGAAGGACTGGTTCTCCTTTGCAGTTCAGAAGGTTTCCGAGGTTGTTGTCATTGCCAAGGCTGTGAGCGACGGCCCTGCTGCTGTCCGTGAGGCCCTCGAGGCCAATGCCAAGTCGATGCAGGCTCGCGCATCATCCGAGCGCACCAACAACAAGGCCGTCAAGGACCGCCAGGCCAGCATCACACCTGATCAACTCGAGCGCAAGTCTGCCTTCCCTGAGCGCTACACCCAGCAGAAGAAGCACCTTAACCTACCCACCTTCCCTACTACCACTATCGGCTCCTTCCCCCAGACCAAGGAAATCCGTATCTCACGCAACAAGTTCACCAAGAGCGAGATTACCGCGGAGGAGTACGAGAAGTTCATCGAGAAGGAGATTGAAGAAGTTGTCAAGATCCAGGACGAGCTCGGCCTCGATGTCTACGTCCACGGTGAACCTGAGCGTAACGACATGGTGCAATACTTCGGTGAGCGCCTTGACGGTTACGTATTCACCACAAAGGGCTGGGTCCAGTCCTACGGCTCCCGTTGCGTACGTCCTCCGATCATCGTCGGCGACATCTCTCGTCCTGCGCCCATGACAGTCAAGGAGTCGAAGTATGCGGCATCTATCTCCAAGAAGCCCATGAAGGGTATGCTCACGGGTCCCATCACCTGCTTGCGGTGGTCGTTCCCCCGTGACGATGTACACCAGTCTGTCCAGGCCCAGCAGCTTGCACTTGCGCTTCGCGACGAAGTCGTGGACCTAGAAGCCGCAGGCATCTATGTAATCCAGGTCGATGAACCAGCTCTCCGTGAGGGTCTTCCGCTCCGTGCTGGTACTGAGCGTGAGAAGTACCTTGCATGGGCTGTCGACTCGTTCAAGCTTGCTTGCGCTGGTGTCCAGGACTCTACTCAGATCCATTCTCACTTCTGCTACTCTGAATTCCAGGATTTCTTCCATGCCATCGCAGCGCTCGATGCTGATGTTCTCTCTATCGAGAACAGCAAGAGTGATGCCAAGCTTCTCAAGGTCTTCGAGGACAAGGCCTACCCCCGCCACATCGGCCCCGGTGTCTACGACATCCACTCCCCTCGTATCCCCTCGGAACAAGAAATTAAGGACCGTATCGCGGAAATGTTGACCTACCTCAAGCCCGAGCAGCTCTGGGTCAACCCTGACTGTGGACTCAAGACCCGTCAATGGAAGGAGACCAAGGCTGCTTTGATCAACCTTGTCAACGCTGCCAAGTTTTACCGCGAGAAGTACTCTTCTTAACTTCTTCTGCCATTCAGGCAACCCTTGGGAGACTGCATTTCATCAATGCAGTCGCTTCGTGTAGCATATCAACATGCTGCCGTGTAATGTGTATGACGCTTTTAATGATACCCAAAAGTTCAACCTGCATTATGGGTCGTTGGACAATGTAGACGGAGGCATGACGGGAGATCAGAAAATTTAGGAACGATCTCAACATCGGCGTTCAATTGTGCAGCAGAAGGCTGACCGGCGTTTTTATTTATCGATGTCGATATAGATACGACATTGGTTGTATAGGCTCGAATGAAGGACGAGTGACTTGTGTTCTACTTGGCTCAACGAGTGCATGACTTGATCTCATAAAGTATGTGGTGCACACTACCTATGTGGTCGGCTGTAGAGGCCATGAAATGGCCGAGGCTGATTTGGGCCGATTCCCTTGGCTTTACGATTTCGCTGAAAAGCAACTATGGACACATGTATTGTTTGTGACGATGGAACGAACGAACCCCTTGTTCTTGCTCTGCACGCTCCCTTTTCACGCCCTACTATATCTACTCGGCAGCGCAGCCTTGAGCAGCTTGGGAAAATTAGGGGTTCCCAATCCCGACACTGGGTCCCATCCACGGGTAGCATTCCAAGCGGCATGGGGAATGACGGGGCTTCCGTTGGGCGGGCCGTGGAATCGAGCGAGGCCATCGCAACCCGTGCTTCCACCGAGCACTACATCGTTGAGTGCATTGGGATTGGAGTAGAGAAGGGGGTTCAAGAAGCCAAGCGATGGCTTGTTCGCCCGCAGCCTCGCATCGTTGAGAAGCGCAACAAGGCCGGCAAAGGCGGGCGCGGACGCCGAAGTTCCCTGGTACGCCCTAAGGATACCCTTGTCGTAGACGCGGAATCCAAAGCCTTGGGCCGAAACATCGGGGAAACCGCGTCCGCTGCGGTTGAAGTATGGCTGGTTCCCCTCGCCGAGAAGGTGCAAGTACGCTTGGATGGCGTCGTCTTGGTACGATGGGCGCTTCCAGTAGTCGGAGAAGCCACCGGAGGAGAAGAAGGTGGCGGTTTCGTTCAGATAGCGCGTCGATCCGACAGAGGTCACAAAGGGACAGGCGGCAGGGAACTGGGGTTGGAATTTGGTAGTGTTTTTTCCGTCGTTGCTCTGGCAAGCGGAACCAACGCCGCTGTCACCGGACGAGAAGACGACCGTCACACCGCGGGAACCCAGCTGTGCGAAGAGATTGCATACTGATAGCGCGTAACTCCTGGGCACCGATTGCTCATTTTCGCCGTAGGATGTCGAGAGGACCTGCGGGAGATCCTGCTGGGACAGCTTCAGTACTCCCTGGAGGAACTCAAGGTAGGGCTCGTTGCCACTGTGAGCGAGATCTGGCTGGTCGAGATCGGCAACCCATGGCCCACGGCCACCCGTACTGTATTCAGTAACAGGCAAAGGCGAGCTCAGTCCGACAATGTACTGCAAATCCAGGTTCGCTTCTCCACTATCGTCGGTGGCGTTTTGTCCATTGAGGCCCCCGTTGAACTGGACGACGGAGAAGCTCTGGCCGACCGCCTCGGGCAGGATGTTCTTTTCAAAAAGGGCGAGATCGTTGTATCGCGCATATTGCTCCAGGTAACTGGCAAAGGCAACCTTGCTGCCGCTCTTGGGGTCAGGCTTGTAGTCGATCCTGTAAAGCGTCTTCAAGCACTGCGGGGTAATGGTGTCATCGCAATTGACCGTATTATTGGCAAGGGCAGCAAACTGCAGTCCCACGAGCTCGTGTCCTGTCCCATGGTTGGCACGAACGCTGGAAAAGCGGGTGGTCGGCTGGACCAAGTTGATGTGCTGAGCAACGTGATCGGGAATAGAGTACTCGAGTGTCCGCAGAATTTTGCGTGGTTTGGCTTCTTCACTCAGGTACCAAGCGAACTTGGTGTCAAGCATTTGATTAGCGACACCAACGGTAGTCTCAAAGGTCATCCAATCGGCATCCTCTTCCACGTCCTGAATCCCGGCAGACTTCAGCCAGGCAGCGACGGTGGATAAGGTGGCTTGGCTGGGCAATAGCATCTTCTTCATTTCGTCGTGGGACTCAAAGTGGAGGCCGTAGTTGGGGTGGCTTGGCGTAGACATGTCCAAAACCGTCTGTTCAAAGGCTCTGGCATCATTTTGTTGCAGAGCAATTTTGAGCGTAAGCGTCTGCTTGTCCGATGCGGGACCGTGAAACTTCCAACCTAGGGCTAGGTCAGTGAAGCGATGAGAGAGCATGGAGGGAAAGGCATACCTTCGGGGGTTGCAAAGAGCTTCTCGAATGGCTCAGCAAGCGCTCGCGCTGCCAAGAGGATTCCAAGGATGAGAGAGAGGAGAGGCGGGGCCATGTTTGGGTGGATGGAAGGGTATGGCAGTTACGTGTATAGGTATCTATACAGAGGTAACGGACAGACGGCCAAGTCATTGCTTCTTCCTATCTGGCTTCCTGATTCAACCAAGGCTGCCGTTACCAACATGCGCTTTCGTTAGATCGACGGAGTTGTCCAAGCATAAACTAGGCCGTAGCCAGTAGGAAAGACAAAACATTCCATCCAATCCTGGATGAGGCTTATTCTCTTAGTGAACTCCTGCCTCTTTCCGTTTAGCTTGGAGGAACATTGCCAGCACACTTGCTCTTGCGCGCTGGGGTGGCAATGGGGGCCTCGAGGACAGATGTAGCAGGTAGTGGGGATCCTCCGCCATGGTCTCCCTCACCTTCCTCAAGCAGACTGAAAGTGTGTGTAGATGTGGGGTCTGAGCAAGGATAGGATCGCTGCTGTTGCACAAGGGGTCAGTGTTGCTACTACTCGCAGTGGGGGAATGGTTGATGACAAAGTCCCGTAGGAAGAAGAAGAGGACGAAGAGGAAAAAAAAAGAGAAGAGGCGCTCACCCAGTTTCAACGCTAGGCCTGGACAAATTAATAATTACTGCATCCACTATCTACATCGTATACCCTCTCTCTCACACACACACACACACACACAACCGCACACTCAAATTAAGTGCGCTCAACATCCGTCCCAACCTCTCTTCCCGAAACGTATCCACTGTCCCACTGTCTACATCAAGGCAGCTACACCAAGGAACGCAGCCGCGACCACGACGGCTGCCTCCGCGCCCATGACATTTGCTTTGTTGCCAAACGTGCTCGCAGTCGGGCTCGCAGAGGCCTTTGTCGCGCTTCCTGTTCCCGTCACGGACGCGCTTGCGGCGGTACTGGCCTGGGTCTGGGTGGCGGCGACGCTAGCCGCACTGGCGGCAGAGGCCGACTGGTCGGCACGCAGCGGCTTCGCGGCCTGGCAGAACTGTGTGACCTGGTTCTGCACAGGCGACTTGGCGTTCGAGTCTGGGCAGTTGTTGTAGCAGACGAGAACGTCGGTGTAGACGTCGCACAAACAAATGTAGTCGTTGGGCTTGCTGTTGCAGCCGTCGATGCGAGACTGGTAGCTGTCGACGCAGGCGTCGACAATGCTGGGGAAGGGGTTAGTGGGGGTAGAGGGAGGAGGGGGAGGGGGGGGGGGGAATGGTTCCTGGCCAGGGGGGTGTTTGGCAACGTACTCCTGGGCTTGGCACTTCTGGCCGGCAGCAACAAGGGTGGCAGAGGCCGAGAGAGCACAACCGAT
>Ga0182211_1000263_pt1 | contig 16741 bp, 14 predicted proteins | sample G5R1MG_20_FD_129660 | JGI IMG/M metagenome (GOLD analysis project Ga0182211, IMG submission 129660) | Switchgrass phyllosphere microbial communities from Michigan, USA - G5R2_MAIN_03OCT2016_LD1 MG | ecosystem: Host-associated > Plants > Phyllosphere > Phylloplane/Leaf | place: USA: Michigan... | reverse complement strand
TGCCGAGGCTAGGTACCAGGTAGAGAGCCTGAAGTTCATCCTATTTATACTACAGTTTGCCAAGAGACGTTCCCACTACTCGAGATCAATGGCATGACAACGCTATTCGACCTTGGCCTAGGTAAGGCCTGTAACAGTAGCCTTATTGAGGCCAAGACAATAAATGGACCTGTAATCTATGTAGGTAGTCATACTCTACTAGTGTTCAGCACAAAAATCTATGCTCTCTAATAGAGCGGAAGTCATGGCCAGCAGTGTAGCGAATTTCAACATACTGGTTGCTGTGATTGGCAGTATCACGGAAGTGGTACGTAATGCTGTGTTGTACCCATCTAAGTACCTAGGTATACTATCTACATATGTACATAGTACGAAGGTGTCGTCAATAACCAACTAGGATCAGCAGATTTGTGGGTATAGTCGGACCGGGCGTTAGAATCATTAGGTATACCGCGTCATGTTATCCACGATACATCTCGTCCAATGGGTGATTAATCCCCAAGTTTGCCTGCGTAAGTAATTCTTCTTATCTCATGACTCTCTAGTAGCTCAGGGCCTTTGGGAAGTGATCAACACTATCCTGCAACGTTAGACTGCGTGTGTGCGATAATCATAAGTAGGTATTCGTTCATTGGCATGAAGTCCGTGCAGCCAAGTTGCCGTCGCTTATACCGTATCTAGGTAAAGAGAAAACCTTCCTCTATGATAGATGCCGCACCCCCTGTCCAGCAACAACAGTATAATTGTCAGCGCAAAATGTTTCAGCGAAACCGTAGATACTTCCGAAAGGATTACCAGGGCTGTTGAGCAGATCGAACCTGCGATTTTTGAATTTCTATGCTTGTGATCGAACATGGGAAATTGCCCGGCCCTGAGGTCCGTTAAACGTACGATCTCGGGGAGAGTCCCCGGTAATAGTGCCGTGCATACGTAATCTGTTAGGCCCTTATCACATGGTATGACCTGTTGAGACTTGGCATATGTACATAGTATGTTAAAGGTAAGCTAACCGCTACGCTAGTGGTTTAATGTGGCGCTTGTCCTTTGAACGCAAATTCTAGAGTTCCATTTGATTACTTTTGATGTATAATCAATTATCTCACCGGATTAAATACCTACACAAGTAGTAATAACTGGCTATCAAGCGATAGATGCAAACGAGGTCAAGAAATATGGTCTAACTGTTGTAGGATGGAATCTACCATAATAGCTGTACCTATAAATGCCCTACAAGTTACGCAGAGGAAAGGAGTGTTTGTACTGGCATATTGTTGCTTGCGACACTTTCTTTTGTGATCCCTAGATAAAAGAATAGAAAAACATCTGATGGACACCATAATAAAGGCAGTAACTTCAAAGTTTTGAAACCTCATACCGACAAGGACGTGATTTAGGTAGTACCTAAAGGTATGTATGACTAAAGTCAGTGTAATTGAGTAAATGTCGTCTTCGAGGCAGGCAGATAGGATGCTTAGTTGACAGTGCAGTTATTAAGCTTATCCTGGTAATATTCGGTAGTTCTGTGCGGAGTAGACTGTCAGGCAGTGCCACGAATACCTACTAAGCTTCGGTCCGACTAAGACCGCGGCCTAGAAGACCCTGCCCGAGAAAAGCGCTCATTCAAGCAACGCTGTAGGTACCTTTAGGAATATTTTTCCAATTCGCGAACAGTGTATCAATTTACACTATTATTCCATTGCGGTATCAAACGCCTGTTCTAGAAACAATATATACTGTGTTCCTGATATACTATGTTTTTATACGTCGCATGTCATTGGCGCAAATAGGTGATTATTACGAGGGGTTTCTGATTTCTGCTGCTGGACTCAATTGATTTGTGGACGTACCTACTGCATAATGTGTAGGTATATTAATCACACACTAGATACGTACATACTAGGCACGTAATAACCATAGTACATACTATGTACGGTAGTAGTATATTATATAGGGATCTCCACAATATCGCCGGTGCACCGATGACGGGGGGTAGGCAGGTAATTAGTATTTGCAGAGGCCCTGACACCATTACCTGGAAGTCCTACCCAATTTCCCACTTATGTACAGGACTGTACGGATAGTTTGAAGCTAAACATACAAAGCAAAACGGACACTTGATAACTATTCATATTTACAAAAACTCGCCCTACTTTTATAACTTATCGAGAATTTTTCTGTCAGCAAGCCGGGCAACGAGATGACCCTGAAGATTAGTCAGGAGAAGGCGACACAAGCGAACAGCACTATTGAGGTCGACCTACAGCAGAAGTCATGGGATACTGTTCACGGCGACGAGGCTGTGAAGTAACTCCGCCTATTTCATGTATGCAAAGAGTTTGAAACTAACGTTGTTATATTATAGGGTTTTAGCTGGTTATTCTGGTGAAGAGACGTGGACTCCACAAGAAGAGATGCGGCTAAGACGTAAAATTGACTTCCGTTTAATGCCCATACTGTGTTTCAGCTATGCATTGGTATACTATGACAAGGCCATGATATCCCAGGCAGTGAGTAACCAGTGTCTCTATCGGTTTCCTGACGTAGCTAACTGATGTAGGCTATATTCGGATTGCGAGAAGATATGCATTTGACGAAGGGCGACCGCTACTCGATGTCTGCATCTATCTTCTACCTCGGTTTTATCGTCGGGGCATACCCTGCTATGTTCCTCGCTCAAAGATTCCCTATCGAACGTGTAGCTTCCGCCATTGTATCAATCTGGGGAATTTGCCTCATTTTGACAGTTGTGTGTCGCGACTACAAAGACTTGTATGCACAGCGGTTCATTCTGGGCCTCCTTGAGTCTGGAATTAGTCCCATGTTCATGATAATAGTTGGATCTTTCTATAAGAAGAATGAGCAAGCCTTCAGGATGGGGTACGCATTTATTGCCCAGAACTAGTCTCATGAAACGCTGACGGCCGATAGTATTTGGTACTCTTGCACAGGCTATGTCTCCATCTTCTCACCACTTATCAACTATGGGCTTGGCCAGGCTAAAGGCTCCCTTTCTCCATGGAAGTATATGTAAGAGTCCCTTTCCAGTTTTGGGAAAATTTGAACTCATATCTAGGACAGGTACCTCTTCGCTGGTTCAATCACTATTGTTTGGGGTATCGCACTCTGGTGGCTACTCCCTCCGGATCCAGTCCGGGCGAGTGGGTTCACCGAGAGACAGCGATATATCTCTGTCGCTCGACTTCGCACCAACAACTCGGGCGTCCGTAACACACACTTCAAGCTTGGCCAAGTCCTTGAACTTCTTATGGATGAGAAATTTTGGCTTTTGTTCGCTATAGCCTTTCTCTGCATGATTGCGAACGGCCCTATCTCCACATTTTCGCCAATTATCATTGCGAGCTTTGGATTTTCACGTCTCAATTCACTTTTGCTATTGATGCCAGCAGGCGCCATTGCCGGCACACTAACGCTTCTGGTGCCGTATATCTGCTATAGGTACTCTGGTCTGCGAACCTACGCAATATTCTTTTCGCAGATGGGCACATCACTTGCGGCACTTCTTCTTTGGAATCTACCAAGAAGCTCAAAAGGAGCACTGCTTTTCGCTGTTTACATCTTGCCATGTTTGGGGGGAGGCTACGCGGTCCTCATGGGCCTTGGACTTGCTAATACAGCTGGATATACGAAGCGGACTGTTATGTCCTCTGGCATATATATTGGTTACTGCCTTGGGAATTTTGTCGGTCCGTTGCTGTTTAAACCTCACGATGCTCCTGGTTACAAACCTGGTTTCATTGCCACATCAGTAACAGCTATAATTGCCGGTCTACTGGCCCTCGTATACCGTTTCTGGTGCATTGCTGTCAATAAGAAGAGGGATCGCACGGGTGTTCTTGAGGCTTTTGAACATGCTTACAATGACGATTTAACTGATCGAAAGAATCCTCAGTTTAGATATACCCTATAAAGCAGCGAAATAAATCTTGGTAGTTGGACCATACTACCAAACAATTTTTAAATATTTGCGCTTTGTAGTCGTCTGCTGTCTCTGTGCAAATCCCTAGGTAGCCTCACCGCTGTGGAATCTTTCCTCCACAGCAACCGATGAATCAATACCTCCAATTATTTTCGCAATACCCTTCAGTAATTTGAACTAGTGACATAGAGTAAGTTATATGAAAATCTGTTGTAAAGTTTGTAATACTCTATTGCCCTCAATTGGATTGGCAAAATAGCATTCAAATTCCTCCCATAGCTATACGGGTAAATCATGATCATATTTTATGCTCAAGATAAAACGGCCCTTCTAGAGTGTAAAGGTGCCTACTTTGAGTAAGGAGAAACACAACGATGTCAAATATGGCCGAATTTCCTGGGTCTCAAAGTCTCCCTTCCTCTATCCTAGCTATAACACAGTATAAATACCATATTGGTAAATTCACTTGATATCACAAATAAGAACGCGAATCAAGAAAGACAGGTACAAGAGGACCTCTATTATACTGAGTACACAGTGGAAGATGACCATAAGGGGTTTTCAAACACGTTGCAGGATATTCAGTTGAAGATCGTTAAAAATTAGCAGATTTTTGAAAAAAGTTGAATTCTATGTAAGTACAAAAATCGGGTACTATAGTCTTGATTTTGGCTATGATTGATGGAATATGGTCTGCGACTGTGGTTAACTGCTTCTTAGGATGGCCATCAGTGGCGCTATACCATTTGATTTTGCGAACAAAGAAGACTGGACCAGATAATTTATGAAGGATAGGTCATTGTCAGACCCCGCTAAATTACTGCCTCGGAACCTAACTGCGTTACCTGTGCAGTGGGGACATCTGCGCTAAGAGAGGGGCAACAAATGTTGTTGAATAGGTTTAACTACCCAACATCAGCGCAAAGCTACCTACGTTGCACATTGTATTGTCGGTATCCTTTCACTTGAACCGTTCCGAAGAACCGAACGGCGATATTACTTTCTCATTTCCAGGCGAGCCGTGATGTCTCTGGACTTTTCGCAATATGGTGGTCCATCTGAGGAATGGTTGGCCGTCCAAGCAACCCTTCCAGCAACTCGATTCGACATATCAATAGATCCGAATATACTCAAGGACACGATGAATAAAGAACGAGAAGCAAGATCTGCTGAGGCTATGAAACTATTTGCGCCTCACGTTCAAGTCAAGGATTTCTCGATTCCGACACGCGATGGATCGTCAATTGAAGCCCGGACTTACCGGTCAGCGAATATAGGCGACGCTGAGGTGCTTCCAGTCTATCTATATTTCCATGGAGGAGGCTTTTTATCTGGCACCCTCAAGAGCGAAGATGCGGTTTGTGCGCAGACTGCCATCAAGACTGGCACGGTGGTGCTTAACGTCAATTATCGGCATACTCCGGTGCATACGTTCCCCACAGCCCACCTTGATGCCCAAGACGCATTTATTTGGTTACATAAGAACATTGACGCTATCAGTGGCGATGCTTCGAGAATAGTTGTCGGCGGTATCTCTGCAGGTGGTCAGCTGGCAGCGTCCCTTACCCTCGAGCAACATCTCGGGGTAGCTGAAGAGCTGAAGAGTCTGCCAAAGCTCGCTGGACAAATCCTGATCATCCCGTGTCTGGCTTTCCCTGGCAATTACGACCAGGGGCCTGGAAAGAAGCTCAAGTCTTCCTCCTACATTGAGAATGAACATGCTCCTTTACTTCCGAAGAGCATTGTCGATTTCTTCACAGACCTGCAGAAGATAGATCCGCCTGGCCTGAAGGATACCAAGCTTAATATCGTCAACGCTGCCGAAGAGGAGGTCAGAGGCTTGCCGCCCACAGTGTTTGGAATTGCCGGACTTGATCCGTTGAGAGACGAGGCTTTGTTGTATGCCAAACTGCTTTCTGAGGCGAACGTGCCGACGGAGTGTCGTCTATTCAAGGGCGTACCTCATGGCCACAGGCGATTTGGTAAGGCGTTGAAGGCGTCCGATCATTGGGACCAGTGCATCGATGAAGGCATCCTCTGGGTTTTATCGAAGCCTCAAGGCACGGGGAAGTTTGAGGTCAAAATACCCTGAGTATTGCAGAGGGCCCCGGGCCTTGGATCTACATATGTACCCAATCTATGAGTAAATTCGCCAATGTACAAGCCCCGTCAAGTGTGCGTCGTTTTCACGGGTGTGCCGATGATCGCTCGGACAGGTGCATGGATGGACCGGCCGGACCCTTGCCGTGCCGCGAGCTAACCGAATGGGCCCCTGCAATCCCGCGGCATCGTGAACTCGCAGCAACATCAATTGAGGGAAACATCGCGACACGAGAGAGACGGGCGATAGCCAAGCCACCCCTGCCGCCGCTCACCTCGCGTCCAACACCGCCCCCCTTCCCCGCCATGCTCTCCGGGATCCTCATTTTCAACCAAAAAGGCGAGAACCTCATCTTTCGCGCCTTCCGCAACGACTGCCGCCCCCGCCTCGCCGACGTGTTCCGCATCCAGGTCATCTCCAATGCACAGGTGCGCTCGCCCATCTTGACCCTCGGCTCGACCACCTTCAGCCATGTCAAGCACGAGAATATATACCTGGTCGCCGTCACGAAGAGCAACGCCAATGCCGCCCTCGTCTTCGAATTTCTGTACCGCCTGGTGGGCCTGGGTAAGGCCTATTTCACCAAGTTCGACGAGGAGGCTGTCAAGAACAACTTTGTGCTGGTCTACGAGCTGCTGGACGAGATTCTCGACTTCGGGTACCCGCAGAATACTGAGACAGACACGCTGAAGATGTACATCACCACAGAAGGTGTCAAGTCGGAAAGAGCCCTGGTAATTGTGTCTGTAGCCCCGAGGCAGGTCGGACGACTAACATTGCGTAGGAAGACTCGTCCAAAATCACTATGCAAGCCACTGGTGCATTATCTTGGCGGCGAGCGGACATCAGATATCGCAAGAACGAGGCTTTTGTGGATGTTATCGAGGACGTCAATTTGCTCATGTCTGCAACAGGCACCGTACTTCGAGCAGATGTCAACGGACAGATTGTCATGCGCGCATACTTATCAGGAACACCAGAGTGTAAATTCGGACTGAACGACCGTCTGACACTTGGCGAGGAGCACCTACAGCAGCCCTCGGGCAACAAGGCAGGCGCGAAAGCGACCAGGGCAGCAGCAGGCAGTGTGACATTGGAGGACTGCCAATTTCACCAGTGTGTCAAGTTGGGCAAGTTCGATGCCGACAGAATCATATCCTTCGTCCCACCAGACGGCGAGTTCGAGCTGATGCGGTATCGCGCAACCGAAAATGTCAACTTGCCGTTCAAGGTACACGCAATTGTCAATGAAGTCGGCAAGACGAAGGTCGAGTACAGCATAGCCATTCGCGCCAACTACGGGTCCAAGCTTTTTGCGACCAACGTCGTCGTACGAATACCGACACCCCTGAATACAGCCAAGATTACCGAACGCACGTCGCAAGGTAAGGCAAAGTACGAGCCTGAGCATAACAATATCGTCTGGAAAATACCGCGCTTCACCGGCCAAAGCGAGTTCGTCTTGAGCGCAGAGGCAAGCTTGACCAGCATGACCAACCAGAAGGCATGGTCAAGGCCACCGCTGAACCTGAGCTTCTCGCTTTTGATGTTCACGAGTTCTGGACTTCTTGTACGCTATCTAAAGGTGTTCGAGAAGAGTAATTACAGTAGTGTTAAGTGGGTTCGGTATATGACTAGGGCAGGAAACTATGAAATAAGGTATTTCTATTCTATCCAGCAGTTAGCATTGGATACCGTTTGCTAACTTGAGTAGATTTTAAGCATACTAAATTCGTGGTTATGGCACTTTATAGGGGCAACAGTGCATTGCAGGAGTCATGGAGCAGCCTTAAAGATATCCAATCCTTTACATAGTAATATTCGCTCAGGCACAAGACCTAAGTCTGCATGGGCCCTTGTCACAACATGCCTATAGACAATTATGACCATTAACTGCTTCCATGCATTCGAAGGAACGTGTTCTGTGCCTGTAGTTGACAGATCCCGCGGACAGCAGTCTCTAATCGCGTGAAACTTCAGCGTGATCTTAGGTTATACAAAGAGCCAAAAAAGTTTGATATGCTCGCCCTAGCCAGGCACCAGATTGCCCAGTCATCTCAGCCCCTCCGGGACATACAAATGAATGTCCCTTGATCAATAACATACTATGTTCCAGCATCCTAATAAAGCACACCCTTTGTACTCCTCACCTCCCCCTCCCATTGCTTCACGACAGTAGTAGCATGTCTTATTGCAATCGCAAGCGCTTTGAACGCACTCTCTGCTCTGTGATGATCGTTGTCCCCCCTAATACAGTCTACATGCAGCGTTGTGCCACTTGCTTGGGCGAAGCTCTGCATGCAATGCGGGATCATTTCGCAGCTCAAGTCTCCAATTCTTTCTCTCTTGAGCCCAAGATTAATAACACTGTATGGTCTATTGGACAGATCGATAACGGCGCGTGACAAAGCCTCGTCGAGAGGTGCATATGCGTGTCCGAATCGCGCAAGGCCTTTCGATCCTTGCAATGCGTTCTTAAATGCTGTGCCCAGTGCTAAGCAAGCATCTTCGCTCGTGTGGTGGTCGTCGATATGAAGATCGCCCTTGCAGCGAATCCTTAGACTCCAACCGGCGTGCTTGGCCAGCGCGTGGATCATGTGGTCAAGGAAGCCGATGCCTGTCTCGACTGATATTTCCTGTGAGTTTGACTTTTGCGTCGCATGGTCTCTTTCAGCCTTCTCGCCCTCGCCACTGAGATTTTGCTTGTCGAGGGCAGCCCAAAAGTCGGAGTGTTCGTAGGCCAGGAGGTCTCCACCATCAAGATTGATGGAAACTTGGATTTTGGTCTCATTGGTGTCGCGGTTTATGGTACTTGTTCGTGGCATTGTGGCAGAGAGGTGAAAAAAGTCAGATTATGCGTCATCGGAGGCTAAAGTTCCCCCACGCCCGACGTTACTATGCCAAGACCTGTAGGGCTGAAGGAAGGCCACTAGCTAACCACCGAGTTGCCGATACCCAAACCCCGTGCCGCCAAAATTTTGATAATATTGTCAAGGCACGCGACGACACAACCAAACATTACTCGTCCGATCGGTAACTCGCTTCAATCCATTCTACTCTACTGCAGGGGAAATCAGGCAGATAGTCAAGATGCCTGGCGCAACCCAGGAGCCGACGCCGGTCCCAATCGTAGATCCTACATCTGCAACAGGCGAGGAGATCGATTTATCTGTTGACCGAGACAGAATACGAGTAGTGCGTCTGCTCGTAGCAAGCACATCCAAATCTATATGCTAACAAAAATAAGCTGTCTGGCGCCACAGAGTCTGCCGCATCTTTCCAGATCGATGGTGAAGATCACACGTTAGGAAATGCGCTGCGGTATATAATCATGAAGAAGTAAGTCATCATAACCTCTGCACGCTGATGTCAGACTTGTGACATGCACTTCCCGGTATAACGCAATAGCTAACGTTACCTTCAGTCCTGATGTTGAGTTCTGTGGCTATTCTATCCCCCATCCATCAGAAGCCAAAATGAATTTGCGCATACAAACATACGGTAAGTCACGTCTCGTCCCGTGCCAACAGTTGTATTACCAAGCAACTGACGATAAAAGACAATGTCAGCGTTTATACCGTACTAGAGAAGGGTTTAGAAGATCTCATGGCCATGTGCGATGTCGTCGAAGAGAAGTTCACGATCGCCCGTGACGATTTCGTGAACAGGATGGAAGCATGATTGGGATGCTAGACTCTTTTCGAGAAGGGACTCATCCATCACAGTATATTTCCGGCGTTTAGGGTGGATTGATTCTCGGCGCACGAATAAGAAAATGGTATTGTCTCGAGCTAGATACACGCTTGCTGCGGTTTCTTCGGCTCCAAGCCCCAGCTCTTCTATTTCGATCAATTTCGGCCCTACTCTCGCGTCAGTATATGCTCGTATACTTGGAATGTGAGGAAGCGTAGAGACATACCTCTAAGAAGCCATTGATGAAGTTGTTTGGCAGTCTTGCCTTTGGCTCTTCTTCGGCACGAAAATATTTGAGCACATGTGATAGTTGCTTCCAGAAATTGAGAGTCTCCTGGAATAGGCAATAAGTAAGGAAGCTGTTAACCACGTCCTATAGTGGCACCGTACCTGGAACTCCTGGTGACTATTGAATAATAGAACATCCACTGTCTTTATCTGATTGACGTATCGATGCCGCTCGAACTCCTGTCGCATCTTCGTCCGGAGTGTTGATACGGGAAGGTTGAGCGAGTACATAGTCTGGATCTCAGGAGCCTAAGGTTCCAATTGTCAGCCCCTGTCAAATGTTGCCATCCATACCCCTCTCTAATCTACTTGCTCTCCTATCCTCTTCAAGCCATGCACAATATCGCTGCAGCAGCTTAGGTAGAAGAAAATACGCAAAGCTTAATAGGGAAACATAAAGCAACGTACCGATCGCAGCCAGTCCCGGTAGCTGTGTATGACCCTCCTCTTTGCATCACTCCAGCTAACCGCTGCGGTTGCCTTGGTCAGTTGCGTGGCCCAATGGTTGCTACGAGGGGTCGACTAACATGAGCGCGTGCGTTGGGCGAGATATGTGGGGTTGATGACCATTGTCGCGGTGTTGCGAAGTTTGTAGACGTCTCGACCTGGACATGAAGTGACGATGCGGCTCGGGTGGAGTGGAGCACCACTGCCAAGACCGGTGACACCTTAGCGCAGGAATTTGGAACTTGCGACAGACTGGGCTATTACATAGTAGTTGGATGTCTCGCAACCTTTCTCACCACCCACACCCACTTGGACTCTGACTTTGCTCGTGCCGACTACCATATACTCGAAGCGACACGGAATTCTGAAAGGCCTATTCTCCAGCGCACCACAAACGCCACACGAAGCACAGCTATAAGCACGACTATGCCACCAGTCCGTACTGCACGCGCCTCAAAGAAGGCCCCTCCGGAGGGCTTCGAGGACATTGAGGATACGCTTCTCGAGTTCCAGAACCAGATGAAGGACGCCGAGAATGCATCGCATGAGGGAAAGAAGAAGTACGAAATGACGTGGCCTATTTTCCAAATCACCCATCAGCGCTCACGCTACATCTACGACTTATACTACGAGAAAGAGGCTATCAGCAAGCAGCTGTACGACTATCTTCTCAAGAATGGCTACGCAGATGCCATGCTGATAGCCAAGTGGAAAAAGCAGGGCTATGAAAAGGTATGTACTTTGATGTATGCTCAAGGTCGCACTAAAATGCTAATACCCTACAGCTTTGCTGCACCCGTTGCATCCAGACCAAGGAGACCAATTTCCGATCGACTTGTATTTGCCGTGTGCCCCGGGATCAGATGAAGGAAAATCAAGACATACAATGCGTCAACTGCGGCTGTCGGGGCTGCTCCTCGAGTGACTGAGCGCTGCTTGAGAGGATACGAATGTATCACTGCGGATCATCATTCACGAGACGATCGATGCTTACCCATGTAATACACGAACCGGTTCACACTGCTAAGGCTAGACCAACCGTGGATAGGAAGGCCAATAAGGCTTTTCATAGGATCAGGAATGACCACTGGGCGTCTACACGCAGCCGGGCCTGAACATTCAGGTTTTCTATTGGTGCTCAAGAAAAGAAACTCATGCAGGAATTGTCCCGCTGAAGGGTGTGTCAAGTGTCCGTAATATCGAATACAACTGTTAACATTTTTGCAGAGCTATGCCTATAACTCTTGTGCACCCGGGAAGAACACTAGCTACCTGCGGGATACATGAAACCCCTTCACAAGATGCTTTGCAAATCTATTAGCGGGTTAGAGGTGGTGAGGGAGCTGGCTATGAAGCCGATCTTTCTGTATACCGTATTGCCCTCGTGTTCAATGTGACGCTTCGCTTCAGTAGAAAAGAGGTCGCATCATCTTTTGGAGAGACTATCCCAGTGGGTAGCTCTTGTGCCGGGGCAATTGGAGAGTGGGCTGGCGCGGGCAAATAATACTGCAACGTTTGGTGCTGAAAAGCGGCCAATGTTGAGCAAGGGCAATGATGGGGGTGATCGGACGCTTTCATCATCAGTCGTTTTTTTACTTGAGACTTGTGCGACTTGTAGTGTTTTTCACAGACGAATTCGTGATGGTAGTTACTGCAATATAAAGATGCTTTTTGAAACATTCAGTGGGCGACAACAGTGGCGATCTTTACTCCTTCTCTGATGATCCGCTTAGCTAATGAGTTCTGAAATTGAAAGACATTGAAATTTGGAGTTTGAAGCTTGAATGACCAGCTTTGATTGATGCACGGTGGGTGCACTAGAGCAGCGAGCTCTGGCTCACCCGTGTGCTCTTCGTTCGGATAGCAAAGCGATGACAGCGGAGCAACCTCGGAGTTTTTGGGGACTGCTAGTGCCAATGTCAATGAAGAGTCACAGATGACCATAGGCTTTGAACAGAACCCATCGACTCGGCGGTGCTCAACGAGTTCGTGAAGCTTGTTAGGTATGTTTCGGCGCGTCTCTAGCGTGTCTACTGGCCGTGATTGATTGCTCGTACTTACTGATCAGGGAAGAACCACATACATATCAACCGACTAACACTTGCTTGCAGGTAGTGGACAAAGGCTCTCAATTCCTTCCCAATTATCATGACTTTCACGCGTCCTACTCCCCGCCTCGTCGCCCGTGCCAACAGCATCTTTGCATCCCAAGTCCGCCGATATGCAGCGCCAGGCGAGGGCACAATCCCACCGGCCAAAAAAAAGTATGTGCCTACCACAGGCACATACCCGCTCGGCTTCACTGTAAGCAGCGCACACGTGGGCGTCAAAGCCTCCAACACGCGCTTCGACGATCTTGCAATCATCGCATCCGATGTACCATGTTCCGCGGCGGCCGTCTTCACCACGAACAAGTTCCAGGCCGCGCCCGTGACCGTCAGCAAGGAAATGCTATTAAAGCGGAGGGGTACCGGCATCCGTGCCGTCGTCATTAATTCGGGCTGTGCAAACGCGGTCACAGGCAAAGGAGGCATCGAAGATGCGATTGCCATGGGCCGAGAAATAGACAAATGCTTCATAGACAACCACAGCGACGAAGACGACGGCATGGGAACTCGGAGCATCGTCATGAGCACCGGCGTCATTGGCCAGCGCCTCCCCATTGACAAAATCACGTCCAAAATCCCGACCGCCTACTCCAACCTCTGCGACAGCCATGAGCACTGGCTAGCCGCCGCGCGCGCCATCTGCACCACGGATACTTTCCCCAAGCTCCTTTCACGCACATTCAAGCTCCCCGGCAGTAGCGAGGAGTACCGGATTGTAGGCATGACCAAAGGCGCAGGCATGATCCACCCCAACATGGCGACACTACTGGGCGTCATGTGCACCGACGCGCCCATTGCCGCACAGCCGCTCTTAGTCGCCCTGCGGACCGCGGTCAAGAAATCGTTCAACAGCATCTCCATCGACGGGGACACCTCGACCAACGACACCGTTGCCATTCTCGCCAACGGCGCCGCCGGCGGCACCCAAATCAGCAAAGTCGACACGCCCGCGCACGAAGCCTTTACCAACATCCTCGCCGACTTCGCCATCGACTTGGCCAAACTGGTCGTCAGGGACGGAGAAGGCGCCACCAAATTCGTCACCATTCGCGTCACCAACGCAGCGTCGTACCAGGATGCGCACCGCGTCGCGTCGAGCATTGCCCGCTCGCCGCTGGTCAAGACGGCGCTCTACGGCAAGGACGCCAACTGGGGCCGCATCCTGTGCGCCATTGGGTACACAAAGAACGTCAAGTCTATCCAGCCCGCCGAGACGAGCGTGAGCTTCGTCCCCGCCGATGGCAGCGAGGAGCTCAAGCTGCTGGTCCGTGGTGAGCCCGAGCCCGTCGACGAAGCCAGGGCCGCCAGCATCCTCGAGGCCGAGGACTTGGAGATCAAGGTGCGCTTGAGCGAGGCGACGGGAACCCCGAATGAGGCTGTCTTTTGGACCTGTGATTTTTCCCACGAATATGTTACTATCAATGGCGACTATAGAACGTAAAGGGGGCTGCTAGCTGGCATGTTTGGGAGTATGGACGAGTGCTATCTGCTGGAAATGGAATTATTTTTTCTTTTAAAAAAGACATTATGAGCAACATGACCTTGGCCGTTTCCTTCTTCTTCTTATATGCACAGCCAAGCATGTTGGACATGTGCATGTGTCCTATGCTGGTAGGCAACGTGCTGGGAACGTAAATTTCCAGCAAAAGCCAAGGCCGCACTTGCACCTGTAGGATAAGAACATGGGGGCACAAGACATAGCAATCACGTAGAAAGGGAGGGTAAAAAGATCATGGCGTAGATGGAGCGAGGGGCTAAAAAGATGTATGGGTATATATTATTCTCGCAGTCGAATAGGAGGAAATAAACAAATCGCTACGTCGGGGGCCGGTTCGCATGTCCAACGTCAACCTCATTACGCCATGTAGCAATGGCTGCCAACGACACGCCACATGTCCAAAGGAAATCATTACCACAGGAAACGCTATAGAAATCAAGGCAAGGAATCAAACGCTTTGGGGGGTATACAAGATGATCAAAAACGCGCATATGCTGGCGTGGCTCTCATCAACGCCGGGCCCAACATGACGAGGATAGTGGTACGCAGAGGACCAGCCGTTGCTTTCGTGGGAATCGTGTTGTCGTGACGTCGTAAAGGTGATGCATCCAGAGGATCATCCAAAACTGACGAGGGTCGAGGATAGATCAAGTATGAACTTGAAGCAAGAGACCAGGAAATGGTGGAGCTTATCAACACAAAGACTGTGGTATCAAGAAGGGGAAGAATCAGATCCAGCGCATTCGATACGAGATGCAATCTGGTTCGAAGCGGAGGTAGAGATGTGAAGTCATAGTCTAGAATCGAGAAGCTGGAATGCGGGCCAAACCTGGTCTTGAGGTCTTTTTTTGTGGCGAACCGTTGGGTGCAACGGCGGACGTCCTAGCTCCAATCTTCTCAAAGCCTTGCAGCAAATCGATGCCAGGTTCGGATTCGTCACTGTGCAAAAGATGGAAGATATCATCATCCTGCTGTGGTTTCGCAGGGATATGAAAGGACCGTGGCGGAGCCATAGTAGAAGGGCCATCTCCCTTGACTGGGCTTGAAAGTGAAGGCTCTGCGGTGGAGGTCGACGTCAACGTCGGAGCCTTGAGGGGCGACAAAGCCTTTACAGGCGATAAGTTTGGAATATTGAGGAAAGACGATGACATCTTCCAGTTGGGGGTTGGCGAGTGCGCCACATTGCCTTTGGAATTGGTGATGTCTGCCAATATGCCGCCAGTGGTGACAGCGCGTTCTAGTCGTGGCCGCTTGGCACTGCGTTTGATAGGACTCTCGTTGTATCCAAAGTCGCCGAAGATGTCGAAAGTACTTTCAAAGCCCTGTCCGACAAGGTTGACGTTCTCGTCATTGGGGATGGCTACAGCCGGGCTCCAGTTCCTATTGTCCAAGAAGGAGGAGTCGACCCACATGGCCATATTCTTGTCTGGCGATCCACCGACCAACTCACGCATCTTGTTACGGTGGTTGCGCAAGTTGGTATTGGGGGATGCTGATGCGGGAGGAAGTGCGGGACGCTTGAAAACAATGGCAGGAGTAAGAGGGCCATCGATCTTGTTGGATGCACGAAAGGGCGATGAAATGATGCTAGCATGGTCGGGTTCCTTGATGTAAGGTCTGGTCTTGGAAGGCGAATCGTATGACGAACCACGGATGCGAGCAATCTCCTCCTCGGCCCGTCCACGCTTCATGATCGGACGGTCGATATCGGCTTCCGATGTGAGCAGCGGCCCGGGGGGATTGCCCTTGATGGCAGAAGATTCAATCGACGAGTAGTAGCCGCTATCGCCGAGGCCGTTGAACTTGCGTCGTCGTCCACCGGAGCGGCTGTTGCTTGGCAAGCGAGAAGCACGAGGAGGCGTGGCTTGCCGGGCAGAGCGTGATCGAGAGACGGGTGGGGGCGGCGAGGAGTGGATATCGGCGGGGGGCGGCGAGGAGGGCATCTGTCGAGGCGGTGGCATGCTAAGAGGATCATGACCATCATGTGCCGCCATGTCCGAACAGGGGATAGTAGCCTCGGACGATGGAAGCTCGGGCTCTTCGGGAAATTTGCTCGAGTCAAATCCCTTGGTGGAGCTCAATGGGGGGAAGCTAGCTGACATGGACGTGGAGGGACGAGGCACATCGCTAGGATAGCCTGAAGCGGAGCTCTCGGGGTTGGCAGGACGGCGGACGGGTTTGATAATGTAATACATCTTCTCGAATCCGGCGTTGATGACCCAGTAGTGCCCTTTGCCGGGGTCGTCCTTGGGGCGCTCTTGCTTGGAGAAGGCCTTGCTGAGGCTGAGATTATGACGAATGCTGTTCTGCCAGCCCGTCTCTTGCGAATTGCGGTAAAAGGCGAACGTGTCAGAAATCCACTTGTATATCTGGGCGAGGGTCAAGCGGCGACTGGGTGCTCGTAGGATGGCCATGCCAATTAGCTGGGCATAGCTAAATGAAGGCTTAATGCCATCGTCTTCAACGTCGGGCATCTGGTCTGGCTCAGGAAGTGGCGTGTCTGCTTCGTCGGATGTGACGTCCTTGGCCTTGTGCCTCTTGCTGCGATCGCGCAAGGGCGCCATATCCGTGAGATGTCGCTTCATTCCGTGCTTGGTGGGTGGATCTGAAGCAGACAGGGCCACGGCAAGAGGCTCGTGGTATAGGTAGGTGTTTTCCTTGTCCGCCTG
>Ga0182211_1000261_pt1 | contig 16776 bp, 13 predicted proteins | sample G5R1MG_20_FD_129660 | JGI IMG/M metagenome (GOLD analysis project Ga0182211, IMG submission 129660) | Switchgrass phyllosphere microbial communities from Michigan, USA - G5R2_MAIN_03OCT2016_LD1 MG | ecosystem: Host-associated > Plants > Phyllosphere > Phylloplane/Leaf | place: USA: Michigan... | reverse complement strand
GGCGTTTTCAGGGAAGCTGAGTTCGTTATCCTCTGCAGCGTCGTAGTCGTACAGAGCAGTCGCGGTGGGCCCGGAGCTTGCAGCAGGACGCGGTGGCAGTGAAGCTGCAGGCTCGGGCTCCTGGATGGTAGCAGATTGCGAGGGTAATGGCGGTGCAGCGGGGGCGCCAACATCTTCACCTTCTACCAACTCGACGTAGTTGGCGGGGAAAAGACCACGCTCGCCTTGAGAATTGGTTCCCATCCACCAGTCTTCGTCTACCATGTCGATATCGGTAACTTGTTCGCCTTCACGAAGCTCCACCTCGTTATCCTCTGCCTTCTCATAGTCGTATTGGACAATAGCAACCTGACCCGAACCGTTGGTATCGTCGCGCCGGGATCCTGCAGTAGCATCCACTGCTGCTTCGGCGATCGCAGCAGTCCCAAAAGTGGCGGCTGCGACACCAGCCGCCGCAGCACGTGAAGGGTCATGGGCTTCTACGCGTGGCTCAGGAGACAGATCGCGTGCTTGCTGAGCTGCCTGATCAAGCGAGCGTGTGGGCATGGGCGGGGCTTGTTCCTCGGCTCGCGAAAGCTCTTCGGGTTCCCGACCTCGTGCAACAGGCATAGCGATACGAACAGGCGATCCAGAGGGTTCAGGGGATGGGCTGCGCGGTTGACGTGGTGGCGAGGGCATGCGTTGGTGCTGCACAGGAGGTATGTTGTCGTCATCAGACCCAGCCTCCTTAGCACGGGCTGGCAAGCCTGGCATGGGAACACCTCGTGCGCCAGCGTTTGGTTTGTTTGAATTGTCAAGAGCTGGTGGGTGGGGCGCTTGTGGCTCAGGTATAGGGCGTGATGTGGGCACCCCCATTGGCGCAGCACCGGAGAAGCGATCTTTCAAGGAGCCAACGGAACCCGCTGGGGGCGAAGCAGGTTCCTCATGCTGAGGCTCACCCGTTCGGTGTTCGCTATTGTTGCTAGCCACAGACTGGCCCGTTCGGGTGGTCTGTACAGGGGCCCATGATTTGCCCGCATAACCACTCTGCCATCCGCCTCCACCGCTCTGCTGACTTTGAAGAGGATTCGGGCGCCCGGCATCAACAGTGGTCTTGACGGTTTCGCCGCGAGCCGCCTTCTTTTCGGCCCAGATCTGAGCGGGGGTTTTTCCTCCCTGATCCGCAAAGGTTTTGCTTGCTGCTCCAACAATAGGCGCAGGAGGGGCCGGTTTCGCACCAAAACCTCCGGGTGCGGGAGCCCTAGTTCCAGTAAACGTGCTTGCGCCGGCGAATTTGTTTGCGACCTTGGGCTTGGGCAAGCTCGTAAGGCGCTCTGGCTGGGACTCGAAAGCTGCTGACCGATCTGCCAGTGACTGTGGCCTTTCCTCTCCGTCACCGTTGTTGGATGCCCCTGTTGCGGCTGAGGAAGGACCAGAGGAGTGGGGGCCGGCTTGTGCCTTTGCTCGAATGGCCGCAATGTCGACCTTGCCAATGGGCTCATATGCACCCTTGACTACCGTTGGACGATCGTCTTTTGCATCTTTCGCTTGTGCTCGGATTGCAGCGATGTCGACTTTTCCAACGGGCTGGTATGCCCCTTTGACTACCTCTGGGCGGTCGTTTTGGGATTGTAGTGGCTGGGGATGAGTGGAATCGTCTCTTTTGGAGGTAAGCTCTGCCATGTTTACCTTGGTTGGCTGATAGGCAGAGGAGACCTTCTCCAGCTGCGATCGGGAGACTTGCGGAGCATCTGCACCCCAACCATCAGCATCCTCGTCGCCACCTGATGCAGCTCCTCGTGCGCGACCCAGCGGATTGAATGCAGAGCTGCCCCTCGATTGCGTTGGCGTGAAAACGGGCTTCTTCGATGCGACAGGAGGCGGACCGCTGGAAACGATTTCTGCGCTGCCGCCGTACTTTGCACCCGACGCATCAGCAACCTTCTGGACAATCTTCTCTGGCGTAAGATCGGCGTCGGAACGGGCAGTGACCTGCACGTGGTATCCCTGCGTCGGATCAACTGACTGCCCTGGGAGCGATGCGCACAGTATAGACGCACATGCAACAACTTGGAAACAACGGTAAGATGGCTACCAAAGTAGCCCTTGGTCCGTTCGGGCACGCCCTCGCCGCACTTTATACGGCATCCGTCAGCAGTGTCTCGCGCGGCTTCTTTGGAGGCGAGCTCACCCATGCAATCAGGACATTCTTGGGCAACGACGTGTTCGGGTCCTTGACTTTGACAAATGCAAACTGGATGCGACCATCTGAGAATTCGTCTACGAGATCGAGCAGCTCACCCTCTGCACTGGCGTTAGCGTCTTTTTCCATGTCTGCACCTGCATTGCGCCTTTTCTTCCTCTCCTTCCTGCCGAGGCCATTGGGCGCGCTTCGAGATGGACGTACCGCCGGTGCTGTGGACTTTGAGTACGCTCTCCTTTCCGCCGTCATGCTGGAACGCGCTGACGAGCGGGGCAGCCACAACGAAGACGGCCCATTGGGCGTATGTTGGCGACGCTGCCTGGGGTCCGGATGGCGGTGGGGCATTGACTACATTCTGGTAGCTGCGGGTGATGTTGGGGCCGTTGCTGGACGTGTTGAGCGTGGCCATGGTGTGATGGGGGTGGTGGGGAGCGGAGATGCAGTGACGAAGCTTCGGAGAGGGGGAGACGCGTAGGTAGCTACGTAGGTAGCTAGTAACTCGAGTAATGCACGATGCGTTGGATGATGGTGGGTTAGCTGGGCGGTGTGCGTCTGGCGGTAATCGGTGCGCCACGCAGCTCTTTCTGTCTTTCGGTGCAGATGGATAGTCGATGCTACCTAATAGTAGATATAATACTCATTGCTACGTGGGTACCGGCAGCCCAGGCACGGCACGGCGCGGCACAGCTGGTTATATCATCATGCTTGGCACCCGCGTCCCATTGGCTCGCACGCCGCCACGCCACTCGCAGCCGTCGTCGCCCTCGCCGTCGCCCTCGTCAACCTCAGCCCTCGGCTCCTCCGCTTCTCCGCTGTCTGTCTGCCTGCCGGCACGACTAGACCTCGGACTGCTTTGCATCGCATTACCAGTCCGTGGTCCCTTCTCTCCTCCACCCCTCACGTGCGACAGCATCGCCCGCTCCTCCAATGTCCGGAGCCACACATCGCCAGTGAAGCCGCTGCTCGCCCCATCGCCGCCCGTCTCAAGGCGCCATGTCGAGCCCAGCATCGTCCCCCGATGCTACATCAGCCACCAAGCGCAAGGCGCCCGTTTTTCCCGTTCCAGACGAGCAGAAGAAGCGCAGGCTCGACGCGTCACCGGCGCCGTCGGCTCCTCGCGCTGGGCGACCTGCAACGCTGCCGCCTGAGCTGTGGCAGCACGTCTTTTCCTTTTGTTCGCTTGCAGATCTCGGTCGGTTGACCCAGGTCAATCGATCTTTCCTTGCCCTTCTCGCAGACGTGCGCGACGCCTCGACTTCAAAGTCGGGCCCTGGCCGTCTGTCTCTCCTAAAGTCTGAGTCGTTGTGGGCCTCTGCCCGCAATGCCCTGCCCACCAAGCCACCGAAGCCCTTGCCCGGTTTTACCGAACGGCACATGTGCCAGCTGGCTTGGTCCCAGAGGTGCCAGTTTTGTAACAAGCTGAATGAGTTTTCTCCTGGCGAGCGCATATGGCAAAAGGGCCCAGGCAACGCGGGCGTGCGGCCCATTTGGCCCTTCGCCATCACCGCGTGCGGCCCATGTCTGCTGGAGAGGTGCCAGACGGTACGTTGCAAGGCCAGCGCGTGGATTTTCGCTGACCGAGCCAGGACTCGAGCCTACTCTTCTCTGCCACTTCCGCACTGCGGCCAGCCCTCCCATTCGTGCTCCTTACCAACGACCACCACTACATCCCAGCATATACGTTGCAGTCGGCAGCTACGCCCGTAGATGTTGTGGTGGGGAAATACTACTATAAGCAGCATGTAGAGGAGATATCGCAGGAACTCGCCCATGCGCTGAGTCTTGGGCCCGCGGCAGCAGAGGAATGGTCCAAAGGCCTCGAAGCTCGCGGAAAAGACCGCATGAGAGTCGCCGAGAACTGGGAACGCTGGGAGGCCAAGCAGCACTGGTGGGAAGCCCATCGGGACGCGGAGTCCGCAACACTGGCGGCGCCCTCCCTTACCGCTACATCGCACAGACAATCTTCCAGATCTCCTCCACGCCATGGCTCATCTCCTGTGATTCACGCCCCCGTTCCCGCGAGTAAGTGTGCTTCTGCTGTTCCATTTGCTTCCAGGACGTGTGGCCCTTGTCCACGTTTCAGCCGCACTCGTCCGGTGTCTGTCCTAACAGCTGTAGTACCGTGTTACCAACATGCGCAAACGAGGCCTCCGACTATACCTCCGCAGGCTTTCACCCCACAGACAGGCAGTACCGCCCCAGGGGGTAGAAATCTGCAAGACGCCAACGAGGCCAAAGCAAACCGCAAATCTGATATCGAGCGTCGATGCCGGCAAATGGACCCTCCGATTCCTCCAAATGTCTTGCGCCACATGGACTCCTTCAAGGCGGCTATCCAGATTTCGCAGCCAATGAATGATTATGCATGGAGCGTGCTCCAGCCCCGCTTGGTTGCCCAATTGCCTGCTGCCCAAAAAGCCGAAGCTGACCACATGGCTCGCGTAGCTGCCCTACCTACAAGTACAACAGACCGTCGTCAGACCGATGTCAACGCCAAGGAAGTAAAAGAGGTAATGGATCGTGAATGGGAAGATTCTCAACGCTCGGTCCGCGACAAACTCAACACCATCGCCGATAACTTCATCAAACAGAACTGGGATGGGGGGAGCGCCGTCACTCATGAGAATAGCCCCAAGTTTGCCGCTGACCTCCTCATCCATGTTCGGCACACCTACTATGCGCAAAGGATCCAAGAGACAGTGTCAACATCAACGCCCACGCAGCGGGGATCTGCACGTGCTCTCCATGAAGATGCTTCTCCAAAGCTTGTTTTAGATAATCTCAAATGGGTTTACGACAACAAGATCAAGCCTTTGACCGAGCAATATCGTAAGGAAATTTTCCTTTGCTATGGAAACGGCTGCGATGGAAATTCAAGATTCTACGGCTTCGAGGGCGTCATCCAACATTACGGGGCTAAGCACACGAACAGCTTCAGTGTGGGCAACGTGGTGGTTGCGTGGAGGGAAGCAGAATGGCCAGAAGAAGCGCCCTTTCACCCAGATCCTTTATCTGTAAAGCATACTTACCATATAACTGCTAGCACTACAGGTCCTGGTGGCTATCATGGTGGCTATTCTCGCGCAGGAACGTCTACACCCCATATGAATTCTCATATCCCACAAGCAAGCCCTGGACCCTATGGTTATGGAGGCCAGTACAATGGACCGTTTGCCCCCCCACAGACCCCTCTAGGAGGACTGCCAGGATACGGATATCCACAGCAATATGCTACTCCTACGGATGGATATGCAAACCAGGCTATGGCTCCTCCCGCATATGGGCCGCATGCGCCCCATGCTTACCTGCAGTCTCCTGCCATGATCGGGTCAGCCATAGCACCGCCTCCATCTGCGGCACCGTTATGTCAAAGCGTCTATGAGGTCCAGCCTGGTATGGGTGACGATTCTGGCCATAGCACTAGCTCCTTCGATAAACAAGTAAGTACCGTCATCAGGCTGGCCAAGGAAATATGGAAACAAACTTCGGGAATCAAGGATATGCCTAACAGTCTGCGGGTATACGTCCTCCTCCACCGCGTTATATTCAAGTTTCAGGTCGAGTTTAGTCATGAACCAAACTTGAATCATTTCATTGATGCCCTATCTAATCATGAAATGCCAAAGGCTCTTAAAAACGCTCCCGGGCTGTCTTGCAAGGCTTGTCAGGTAGGATCATTCCATCAACACGCAAGCGCCTACTACGCAAAATCTGAGGAGCGGAGAACATATACTGTCATGAACCTATTATCACACTTCAAGTCCCAGCACATGCCTTTTCAGCCAATTGGACCTAACAATGGACACGTGCCAAGCCTTGATTGGAAAGAAGACATGATTGAGCTACCAGGCGAGCGATTCATCTCTGGACTTATACATACCCCCGGAATGGACGACGAGAAGCTTCTGTTGGTAGCCACGGTCTTCCCGAAGCAGTTTCCAATGCCTTTGCCTAGGATTGGTGTAATTGACAGTCATGGAGTAGCCTCACCCGCTTCGTCTGGACTCAGAGAGGTGTCAGATGCTCCGGGCTCTCATACTGAGGAATCCGAGATGCCCCGGACATTCGAACTTGGTTCTGGCTCTGGAGAAATAACGCAGCCTTCCATTATTTCAGGGGCTGAACTTGATTCTCATCAATCGATCTTGACCGCGAAAGGTCACGAACAAGCGACCGCCAAGGATAGGAAGCGCTATAACGAGGAAAGTCCGCCAGCTGCGCGCCGACAACGCTATCGAGCGGAGTCTCAATATCATGTAAGTTATGCGCACACTGCATCTCAAGTACTTGTCAGCTAATGCGTCTGCGTCTTAGCCGTCCAGGGAGCACTCAGATAATGGATATCTTACACGGGAATATGATGAATATGCCCCAAGTCCGAGAATGACCCATACTCGTCCGGTGTATGATGAATACGCTGGCCGTAGAACTGTTTTCCGAAACCAAGAACGTTTTTATGGTCCACCACCCGAACGTGTTGTCTATGCACCGACACGAGGCGGAAGTCACGGTAGTCGAGAGCGGGATTATGGCGCCTATTCCCGCAGGTATTATGATCAAGAAGATGAAGGACCACACACTGAGTATCGCTACATGAACGATACTGTATCGCGAGACGGAAGTCCGCGTCAAGGGCAAATTGCAGCCGATCGTTTCTTGGACGAGCTGTTGCCTGGCCTAGTACCCCAAGCCGAACCCCTTCCAGCCCCGACACCACCCGAGCCATTTCCCAGTCCCTTGCCACCAAAGGCTGACGATGGCTCACGGTACACGCCGACGCCCCCCCACGTGTCGACCACAGGAGATGCAGTCCCCCAAATCCGGCCGCCTGCACCTCCACTTCCAAGAGCTCCCTCTACTGTTTCGAATGGATCTCGATACGATGAGTACCGCCCTAACCGTCGCCACATGCATGCGCCTGAGAGAGGACCATCTGGCAGAGCTGGACCCCATCGTAGGAGAGATCGTCCCCACGAACAAAGGATGCCATCTCGGTACTACCGGTATATGCATGCCGCGGCTCGTGAAGATCGCGGTTCCAGTATGAGTCGTTCGCAAAGTAGACGGTACGAGGAACAACGTCGTCGGATTGACCAGCAAGAAACACCGCAGCCTGGTGCCATACCAGAATACGAAATGACATACTCTAGGGATGCAAGTATTGAGCAAATTTCCCCCGAAACCGGGTTCTACCAGCCAGTACGTCGCGCTCCACGCCAATACGTGTCTATCCAGGACCGATCCCACCAATACTCTCCACCAAGATATCACTATGACGATTATCACGGGCCGCACACGGTGTACGTTGATCAGTACGGGCACCCAGTACACGACTATGAGGTTGTACGCGTTCGCGCCGATCACAGACCGGCACGTGGTCCATATATGCACCAACCTCCGCAATACGAACCAGAACATTATCAATACGTGCCCATTCCTCACGAGCGACCTCCGCCACAGAGGTACAATAGCCGCGAACAACACTACACATACTACGATGAGAGAGAGAGGCCACTTCCTAGAAGACCTGCCCCTGAATCGGAATCGGACTTTAATGAGGCGTTGCCGTCGGATATCAAAGCCGAGAGTGTACCGGTGCCTATGCCGGAGGCCAATTGACCTATTATGCGAGGTTTTTCTTGGCCGCGAGATGGACCTCTTTGTTGAGTTTTCCATGTCCTTTATGTCTCGGAATCGATTCTACATAATCGTATTAATATTGAGGTAAAAATGACACATGACGGGGTGGCGCTTTGTGATCAATATATAGGTCTTTTCGTATTCTTCACGCACACGGTAGTGATATGCTTGCCTCATGTCCAAGGTCAGTAAAGGAACAAACTAGTGTTTATATTTGGTACGATGGCTTCGAGCGGGTATCAAAAAGGAGGCAAAGTGGCAATTGTGATTGGCATCATGTCGAAGCAGGTGCCAAGGTTTCTTCGGATGCTTTTGCATCTACAACCTTGGCAGAGGTAGCAGTAGAAGCAGCAGCATCAATTCGATTCTGTGCAAGGCGCTATAGCTACGTTAGTCACGTTTGGGAAGACGAGAATGGTCTTCTTACCAAGAGGTTTCTCAGCAGCACCGCGATCGTCACCTTGCCAATCGCAGGCACATAGATGGAGGCCTTTTCCTTGACCTCGGGTGTGAAGTTCCTCTCGCTTGAAAAGTTGATGCAGACTGCGCCGTCTCTCAGGGTTTCGAGGGGCACCTTGTACTGGTCACCGGGCACGCCGCTAATGACGACGTCACTGATAGGGAGGCAGTTGTCTAGAGTCCAGCCTGGCTTCTCCACCACCTCGTGCCGCCTCTTGCGAAGTCCAACGCCTCTGGTGAACTCCTGAACGTCATTGATGTCGACGCTGTACACGTGTGCGCCGTCGTTGGCAAGCAGGGCTGCCAGTGGCCGTCCTACGACTTCACTGCGGTTGATGACAGTGATGGTGCGGCCATGCAGCCTGTTACCATAGGGCAGAATGGTGTTGTAGATGCGCAGGTACTCAAGGATCTTGATAACAGCCAAGGGGGTGCAAGGCAGAATGCTCTTCTGAGTGGCGGCCGGGTCAAGGAAGCGAATGTTTTGGTACATATTGAAGAGATAGCGATGCGACAGTCCCTCGACGTCCTTGTCGACGGCAACGATCTGCTGCAGGTACTGGTCTTGGCGGCTGCCGAAGATGGGGTAGTAGACAATGATGGCGTCTACGGCCGCGTCGTTGTTGGCTTCGATGAGGCCGTCCTCGAGCCGGTCGCGGTCGACCTCGCGCAGTTCAAAGGCGAAGCCACTGGCGCGTCATCAGTATGGCACCTCGATAGTAGCAATGTGCGCTGTGACGCACTTTTCAATACATGTCTTGCCCGTCCACTCGGCGTACACTCTGGCTGCGGGGTCGGCGCTCGCGAGGAAGCCGACCAGCAGCGGCTTGCGCTGGAGCTGCTGCAGCCCGCGGCGCACTTCTTCCAGCAGGCTTTTGGCAATGCTGTTGGCCAGCACGACTTTGCAGTGGGGCGTCTCGTCAGCCATTCCGATTGCTGCCCTGACTCTACGCCCGTCGTCGTGGCGTCCCGTGTCGTTCGACGACATTTAGGGGGAGGAAGGGCTTTTTTTTCCCTGCCCCACTAACTGGTTATGTGCTTGGCGCCACCCCCACTCCACACTAGCCACCCCCACCCCTCACGTCATGACAGGCGCGACAGACTCTGACCGTCCAATGGTCTATTGCCCACCTACCCACCTGCTCACCGACGCTGCGCCACCATGGCCGACATTGAGCACTACCTACGGGACCATGACAGCAACGTGGCCGAAGCAACAGCAGCTGCCCACCGCAGCGCCAATCGTACGAAGCCCGACGCCCTCAGCGCACACGCGGGCTGATGCAAAACAGGACTGGCGACGGGTGACTTAACCCTCATCCGCCTGGTCACGGATCTGGGCGAGCACCTCAACAGCGACCATGGCGCGACACGGGCAAAGAGTAGGTAGTCCTTGTATCGCATCGCGACGTACATCCACGGCCGTTGCTGTACTGACAGGTAGGTCAATAGCCATGGCGTACCTCGCCGACGTGCTTGCCGCCGTGACCCCCGCGACTTTGTCACTGCAGCAGCGTACGTCTTGCCAATCCCCCCAGTAATCTGACCTGACGGGCGGCCAGGGAACCTACTCTGCGACTTCGTCCTCTCGCGAATCGAGGACAGCTTGGGCCTTGGATCGTGTGCCAAGGCACTGCTGGCGCTGGGCGAGCTGGGAAAATGGGACAATCAACAAGCCATCGACATAGTCGAGGCGCTACTAGCAAACACACATCCGCTGCGCCAGGTTAAGCTGCAGAGCGAACGCTACTCAGTCTTGTGCCTCATCGATGCGCTCCTGGCAAGGTACCGGCACGCACTGCGAAGCTACCATGAAGCCACCCATGACTTCCTGCCACGCTTTATCGCATACTTCGATGGCGAAAAGGACCCCCGCAACCTCATGGTCGTTTTTTCCATTTTGTGTGTGCCCATGACGGAGTGGAGCGTGGCTGCCGACGCCCAGGACCTGTTCGATGCCGTCTTCAACTACTTCCCAATCACATTCCGGCCGCCGCCAGACGATCCTTATGGCATCACCGCCCAAGACCTTAAGGACCGCCTTCGGGACTGCATCTCATCAACGGCAGACTTCGCACCCTACGCCTTCCCAGCGCTTCTCGACAAACTCGATTCAACATCTATGAACACCAAGCGCGACGTTCTTTCCACTATCGCCGCTTCGGTCAGTGCATATGGCCCCCGAACCGTCTCATTGTATTCGATAACGCTGTGGGACGCACTGAAATTTGAAGTTCTCAATGTCCAAGAAGAGGACCTTGCGCAACAAGCACTGGCAGGCCTTGCAGCCATCGCGAAAACCTTGTCGCAGGGCACACCTGGGCCCCTGAATGCCTTTCTTAGGCCCATCATCAAAGAATGTAATGAACATCTCGAAGACGCACCAACCAAGCAGTCGCAAGCTGCCGCCAAAATACTCTATAGCATCGCTGACGTGTCTCCCAACGTCACCAACATTCTCCTCACAGGAGTGCTTCCAACCATCTTTCAACTATTTGGAACAGCGGAAACCATGGCAAAGCGACGGGGTCTTCTCGAGGTCCTGGCCCAGCTCGTCCGAGCCACTATCCATGTCTACGGTGATTGGACATCGACAGGGCCCGGGGGAGAAAAGGCTGATAGTAATGTACTGGCGCAATTCCGAGAACAAGCAGTAGATGTCATGTTGAATGGTCTCGAAAAGGCGCCGAGGAACGAGGTGTCCTTTCGCTTGGTATGTCTGGATGGTTTGATACAATTATCAAAAGTACGGCAATTACTCAGCGACGAGGACCAAAACAGTATCATCCATCTTCTGCATTCTGTCGTCATCTATGAAGAACCCTACGGCAAGGATGAAATTAGAGCAGCGGCGATCAACGGCATTGTCGATATTGCCCACCAGAAACCCCAGGTCGTCGTCGAAAAGGCATTTCCCGCATTTTTAGCTCAACTGCCGGATACCGACACAGACGGCAAACAGAGCTATACCACCATCTTGGAAGCTTTCGCGAAACTTGCAAGCGAAGACCAGGTATTCGATATCGTCGTACTCCGACTGAAGAACAAATTCAGCGCTGTCGTCTCACGGGGTGCCACTTCTACATATATCGTTGCTCTATTATCAGCGTTATTTTATGCGCTCAAGAAGGGAGAGAAACGACTTTCACAAAGCTCTCAAGCCTTATCCTATTATCAGGACATTGCACTTCCACTCTTACGGCTCGTATCTGGTCCTGATGCGTCACACCCGACTGCCTTCGATGAGACAACACTCGAGCTCGTCGGCCGCATCTGCAATCTCATCATCCGATCGCAAATTGCCGAATACCAAAAAGCCGTCGCCATGGAACTATACACCCTATTCCGCGATCAAACCCAAACTGACTTACCACCTTTCAACATCAATGCTGCAAAGGAGCTGCAAAGGACCATGATTATATCGACCTACCTTCTCGCCTCCCTCCGCAAAGACACGCCTCTCCCCTGTGAGCCACAAAATCTCATACTCTGTCTAGTGAGGTATTCCCAACAGCCTAATCTTCTCGTGTCCATACGTTCAGCATGCCTCCGTCAAACCTCTCTCATCATAAATAAATGCTTTTCTTCATCCGCACTAAAAACATGCTTGGAGTCCATCATGCTGGAATTCGACCTTCTGAATCCAGAGAAACTCGACCCATCCCGGATACGCACCATCTTTGCCTGCCTAAAGGGTGCCGTGTTACGCAGCAGTCCCATCCTGGACACGCTCTACCCTTTGCTCCTGTCCTTGCTGTCCCACCCACAATATGGAAGCGTTGTAGCTCAAGGTTTCCAGACCCTACTTCAACCCGACGATCTCCTCTGCAAATCAAACCACTGCCAAATCCTCGGTCTGCACAAACAAAAGACGTTTGCATTACTCGTACCCAGCATCACAACAGCGTTCAAGGCAGCAGATTCTGCGACAAAACCAAACTATCTTATTGCGCTGAGCGGTGCGCTGCGCTGGATGCCATTCGATCTCGTCGTGGAAGACGTAGGAAAACTCGTTACATTACTACTGCAGTCGCTGGATCTGCGAGACAGCAACTCAGTCAAGGAAGCCGCGCTCACCACGCTCACCTCCATCCTGCGGGAGAAGCCGCAGGCGCTGGAGGAGCATGCCGGCAGTCTGGTGACAAGGCTACTAGCCAACGCCACGCTTGTAGCTCGAGATCAGAACAAGGATGCTACGCTGCTGCCTCCGCCCAGCGTCAGAATGGCAAGTCTTAAGTGCTTGCATCTTGCGGCTGAGAGGTTGAGGGAGGAGACGCTGTGTCGGTATCGCAGGGAGGTGGTAAAGCGGTTGGTGGGCGCGCTGGACGATGATAAGAGGGGGGTCAGGGGCGAAGCGGTGCGGTGCAGGAGCCGGTGGCTGGATGGGCGTGATGAGGATGATGATTGAGTGGGGCGTGGGCATGGAATTGTCCTAGATCCATCATAGCATTTGTAGAGCAATGGAGAGAGAGGAAGAAAGAAAGTACAACGTGCAACTGGGGTGAGTCATCACAGATTGCTACGGCCAAGGTTGCTTGCTTCGCTGGGTCCGTTTTGCGACGCCCCCTTTTTTCCTTTTTTTTTCAACATGTGGATTGATTTGATTGTACATGGTAAAGTCATGTACCATGCCCATTTTCCTCTTCCTACTCTTATCATCATTCCCGATGAAAACGAAAAACGAGAACAAAGAACGCCTGAATATACCCGAAACGCAAACAAACGCCGGTCCATGCATAGTTCACAACTGGGTTACAGGCATCGCAACGGGGATTCGCCTCGTCAGACCCTGATTTTCTTCGGCGTGGTCGCCTCGTCGGCGTCCTCGCTTGCATCATCTTCTACCCCAACCTCTTCTTCGTCCGGCTCGTCCCTCGAGCGCTTTAAGCCCTTCATTTTCCGAGTTTGCAGGGTGCTCAAGTCCTGCTTGCCCACGTGGATGGTACCGGTCTTGTCGCCCATGACGTCGGTATCGATGTTCTTCTTGGTCCTTTGCTCGGACCCTCTTGGCTTCTTGAGCGCCTGCTTGAGCATATCCGGGTCGGGGAACATTTCGCGTCCGAGACGGAAGTCCATGCGCGGGCCCATTTCCTCGACTTCAATGCGCGGCAGTTTCTGGCCGGATCGCTTGGTGCGGAGCAGATAGAAGCGCAGCTTGATTTCGGGGTTGGGAAGCGCGTCCGTGGGCTCGACGGCGGACACGGAGATGAGATACTGCAGGCCTTCGACGTCGACCTCGGAGGCGTCCTGGCCCTTGAAGAGATCAATCAAGAGAGACTTGGCCAGCGTGTATTTGGTCTGGGTAGGGTCTTCGAAAACGGTGCCGTGGAAGCTGATGAGGGGCTTAAGGCCGATTGAGGGCTTTTTGTTCTTGAATTGCTGCAGGGTGCGGAAGGTGTCGGGATTGATGTACAGCTCCAACATGTCGAGTATCTTGTGCGAAAAGGTGCGCGCGACAGTCAAGCAGTGTGGGCGCTTCTTGGAGTGCAGGGACAGCACCAGAAGCGAGGTGTCGTTCTTGAGACTGAAGAACTCGAGCGAGGAGGCATCATCGAAGGGATGAATGTCGTTTTTCTTGGTGAAACGCTCGATGAAGGGGCGCTTGAGCGTGCATAGGTCTGCTACGGCGAGCTTGAGAATCTGCGAGGTTTTCTGGCCCGAGACAAAGAGGGTCGTCTTTGGATTTTCCGTCTGCTGGGGCTCGCGCTTGGCCAGCGCCCGCTTTGCGCGGGCATTCTTGGGTTTGCTAGTGTCACGTTAGCATGGGGCGGAGAAGGCGCATATAGCGAGGGATTGAATAAAAGTAAGGCCACAAGGCTGCACGTACATGGTCTTGAGCATGATGTCGCAAATTTGCTCGTCGTGGTGGTGATGATTGGATCGGTCGGGGCTTGTGGCAGAGGCCCTCGAAATCTTGGCAGGCGCAACAAAAATGTCACTAAGCCGACGACATGATGCGGGTCGGAGCAACAATTTCCCGGTGTATCATTTGTCAACGCCAGACTCTAGCACTACGTGCAGTAAGGTTCACCGTTCTCAGAAGGAAACACATCCATCTTACTCGAGCCCTAGTGGTTTCTCTAGAAGATTGTATAGGCCCGAGATGACGGTGGATCTTACTTGCCCGTAAAATCCACTCAGAATCTTTCTATCCTCGCATACACGAGAAGAACCGCCCGGAATTCCGAAGCGGGGCCCATGCGCGGGATTTGCTATTTTTTTGTGTAGGTCTGAATCTTTTTACACGAACTTGCGCCTTATATCTACACACACCTCATTATCTTTCATTCTAAAGTCAGTATTATCCGCTCGTACTACTTCTACAAATGCCCCTCCCCTCCGGCCCCTCCCTTAGTCTCCCCTGGCCCGTAGCAACGAGATGCCGGGTAGTATAATTGGCGGGCCTAATTGCACGAAAGTAATGTTACTAACTTCAAGGTCCGCTTTGAAAACTATGTCCCTCATAGGAGAAGGCCGGAATCCTGAACACGGGAATTTCAAGCTTTTTTTCGTGTATATTAGAGACCATCTTGTTTATTCTTGGGCGGGATTACGCTTTTTGGCTGCAGGTCCACATAAAATGGGTGATTAGTACCTGCATTCGTTCTTGCGTTATTTAGTCCCCAAAAAACTATACATAAGAAGATGCTCTTTGAGCGATTTATAAAATTATATTTTCAAACTCTTTCTGTTTCTCCTGTTTCCAAAACATCGGTTGAAGACGTTTCAGTAATACACCGAATCGGCTGAACGCCACGTAGGTAGGATGTGCTGTAGGCAACTATATATAAGTGTGTTGGTTCTATTTCATCTTCAACTCCTGCTCCATTCTCTACGCCATGAAGTTTGGGGGGATCTTTGCAGCCGCTTTAGCGTCCTTTGTTAGCGCCTTTCCAGCCGAGCGCTCTGCATCCACGCAAGACATAACAATAGGCGAGCTCTTTGAGGGGTGTGCTACTATGGTAGATCTGGCTAGAAATCTCACACGCCAGAACTCGTATCCGCATGAATTCTACTATTATTTCAAGTACGGATTTAAATATTGTCTATTAAATTTCTACTTCTGTATACTGTATACTGATAGTAACTAGAATCCTGCCCCAGACAATGGTAGAAGCTGCCTCCGGGAAAGAAGTGAACGCGATGACAGTTATAGCGGACAATCTGGACCGTATCATGAATCGTTGCTTCGGAGTAATGACCACTTCAAATGTAATAGCTCTTTTTATCGATTTGCTCAAAACCAAAATCAATAACTGATATTATATAACAGAAACAAGCCTGGCCACGAGAGAGTATTGGGAATTGGATCCGAGTGCCTTCGCTTCCTAGGGCAGGTTGTGAGGAAAATAGAGCGTTCCGTGTTATAAAGAGTGTAGGGCAAAGCCTAAAGATAAACCGTGTTGGGGTTCGTCCGGGGGGGAACCAGATCGTCGCTGATACTGGAATTTTGGATGATGTAGCACACGCTAGGTATGCCCAGCGTAAGTCCTACGTCTATACACAGTGATACATGCCATATACGCTAACTAAGGAACAGATGTATTTATAAAGAGTAGGTTCCATAAAGATTGTTACGACCTGGGAATATAGAGGCAAGCAAGTGGCACGTTTTGTAGGGAAAATCAAAAGGCGTGTGCAGGGTTTGCGAAGGGTTGGTAACGCACGAACTACTTACTGCGCCCAAGGACAGATTCCGAGAATATTATATCGTTTACTTGGTAGATCTACTACAAATATATAGATGCCCCTCCCCTCCCCTCCCTCTGTCTCCTCCAGACCGTAGTAGGTAGCCAAGAGCTAGGCAATGTAAGCAGCGTATCAAATGGCACGGCGATACCGACTTTGAGATCCTCCGAGAAATCTGTATATCTATCCTCCCGTGCGCACGACAGGAGTCCGAAATCCTGTACCTAGCGGGGTCTATATGCAGGGGGTTGGATTTTTTTCCGTGTCTATTAAAGGCCCGCCTATGTAGGCGTTATTATACCTCCTCCGCCTTGCTTCTCAACCCCCGAAGTTACTATTCTCTGTTCGTGCTATGTTCTTTTACGTAGCTAGGGCTTATTCCTTTTTGTCTGCTGCAGGTTCTCATTCAATAGGTAATCGATACTGCATTTCTTCTTGCATAGATAGTTTATAGGCTATATAAAAAGGTAACTACAGCACGAGCGATTTATACATACGATGGAACCACAAAATTTCCATCGAAATCTTCTAGGTTTGAAGTATTGGGTACAAATCTTTTAGGTATGCACTGAACGCCACGCAGGGTGGTAAGCATATCGTCCATGTACAAATCAGCCACTAGACCTCCCAAAGTACGCAAGAAGCCATTACTTTCAATCCAGACTAAATTCTCTGCATTATAAAGTTTGGGCTTATCGTTACAGCCGCTTTTGCGACATTTTCCAGTGCTGTTCCCCCCACTGAGAGATCCCGTGGTTCGACTTCGACGGTATCGCAGTGCTTTGGAAGTATGCTCCAAGATAGCG
>Ga0182211_1000260_pt1 | contig 16782 bp, 12 predicted proteins | sample G5R1MG_20_FD_129660 | JGI IMG/M metagenome (GOLD analysis project Ga0182211, IMG submission 129660) | Switchgrass phyllosphere microbial communities from Michigan, USA - G5R2_MAIN_03OCT2016_LD1 MG | ecosystem: Host-associated > Plants > Phyllosphere > Phylloplane/Leaf | place: USA: Michigan... | reverse complement strand
TTATTTCCCCAATGAAGACACAAAATGACAGTGTCCGTGCGATTTTCCGCAGCCATTAACTTCGAGGGGTTCATAGACGTCATTATTCTTACCAAGAAACCGATAGGTAGAATCCGCAGTCATCCTTGTCCTTTGCGGGTCTTCCCGCAGCAAGTAACAAGCGATTTTCATGTCAGATCCTGGGCAGTAATCATGATGTATTGTTATACAGTATGCGGGATATTTTGCTGCGCAGGCCTACCATCAAAACATGATGGACGCGATTGCTCGTCTGCAATCTCCAAAGCCCATGACTCCGTGTCAATCACAGGCCCACAAAGTCCACATCAAGCACCATGGTCCATCTAATTCCCCGTCGTGCAACCGTCCTTTCAACCTCGTGTACAGAAAACTCGACCAAACCCCGGGATCCCTTCAAAGCCATGCTTCAAGAGTCATCAATTGTGTCGCCCCTGCATTTACCGAACGCATGCAACATGCCTATAACAGACGGCAGATTGCGCGAGCAGAGCATCGACCGAGCTCCATCCAGCCTTCTTAGCTCCCACTGCGGTCATCGATTGCTCCCAGAGTGATGACACGATACCAAACAACACCACGCACAATCGTCAAATGCTCGAGCTTCATCACAAATAACCGAGCTCTCCCAAAACAAGCGTCAAGCCTCGTCATCTCTACCAGACTCTACGGTAGCTCGCACCCAAGCAGTCAAATCACCCCATCACCTGATCGCTCTACCCAACTACCCACGATCCAAGCCTACACAGCATATGCAGCCTACAAACACACAAAATCATCGCACGACACCGCCCCATCCGCGGCCCGCCCTGCCCCCCGCGGAGCCCCAATGCAACACTCCATCGCACGACGCCACGCCCAGCTTACTGTATCCCGTGTAGCCAAAGACGACAGGTTACGCCTACTGCGCCGCCCCTGCAGCAGGGTCCGAAAGCAGCGCGAACGTGCATGCTTCGCAATGAGCGGGTACGCACTGGAGCCAAGGCGGTATGTGGCGGTGAGTGCACTTACGTATTGGTGTGTTTGAGGAGTATGCTGGGCTGAATTGCAGTACGAGTTCGGTTTAGGTATTTGGCTATGAGGTTTTGATCGGTCGGCGAGGAACGTGCGTCAAGCTGTGATTAAGAGTGGTTAGTGTTGAGAGATTTGGTGCTTGTGATTGTGTGTTATGGAAGGCTGTATGCGGCACTTTGTTGCTTGTTACGAGTAAAAGAGTGCAAAGTGACACTGTATTATGTAGACGCACTTCGAGCGACATTCGAGAACGCACCTACAGTGATACTTCACACGACGCTAACAATAGCATTTTTTCAAGTTGAATGATTGAATTAGATAATTACCTGATTGCGGTCGAAAAGAATAGCCCTGACGTAGAGTATCGATGGCACCAATGGTGGTGTGACGATAGGCGGAAAAATATTGTTACAGCAAGCGTACGGACAATGATGCCTCTTTGGCGGATTTTGGAGGAAATGCATAGATTCAACGAGAGTCCCACCTGCAAGAGTAAATGCTCAAGCTGTGCTTGAAATGTGACAGGACATGATCATAAGACCCAGTGACCAATGTTGATGTGTATGTATGCATACGGAGCAATTTCGGAACAAGATTGCGCAAAAAGTGAAGAAATGCGTTACGGGAGGCTGAAACACCCGGTTTACATAACACGTAACAAGAATGCTGTACCATCGGCGATGAAAAATATACTTTCTTAACCACCAGATGAAAATTTGGTTATAGATACCCGAAAACAGAGTCCTGAGGTGTAGGATCTACTTTAATAATAGCAATGAAATGTAAGAGTAGAAAAGCTCAAACGAAAGTTGTTCCACAAACGAAGAAATGAGAATGTTGAGATAAGAGCCAGGTGAGCTGCGGAGGCAAGGCGTTTGTATTTAGACTTGGAAGCTACCTTTCATGCTGTTGACCGACTGATGATGTGCTGAGTCAAATTGACCTGATACTCCGTCTTTGCGTGACCTCTCACCCGAAGAGTCATGCGATGGGTTAGGAGGCAGAGGCTGGTACCGAAGCCCGCTTGCTAAGGTCCCGTTGCTTGATGATCGGCCAGTAACTGAGGTACATTTTGGGGAATGGTTGGAGGCAATACTGTAGAAAGTTTTCTGAGATGCCTGACGACCCATTTTTGTTGATGGAGAATTGGAGGAACGACATTCGCGAAAATTCGAATACTGTGATACAGGGGTGGTGGCACTCATGGGATCAAGGAGACTGGATGTACTGAAGTTGAGCTGTGTATGTGGTGCTATAGTTGTTGCCAATCCATCGTTCGAAGCCGAGGTTGTGGTCTGGATGTAGTTCATTCCTGCTTCTGTTGTGCTGGGAACATGGGCTGATACACTAGATTGGGGGGCATCTTTGGGGATTTCTTCAGACCCGTTGATGGGGCCTTCGCCTTCCGTACTCCATGTAAAGAGCGGTTTTGCGAAGGAGTGTTTATCATCTGTTGCCGGAGTGCCAATGGCCTGCACTGATCGAAGACGCTGATCATGTTCAAGATCAAAGCTAACTCGGGATGTCTGGGCTGGACTAGGCTGTGGAATGGGTAGCATCCTCTGCGGCGCAACAGATCCAGGGGCGTGAGACTGGCGGATGATTGGTCTTTCCGGCAAATTTACGTGTAATGAGCCCATATTCGATAGAGGTGATCGTGAATCAAGTGAAGCATTTGAGCGAAACGATGGCTGTAGATATGGCAAACCATGCGTTGAATATGTTGATTCCTGGTCCATAAAGCTGGCTGATCCATGTAATAATTGCTTCTGCGCTGCGTGGGCCCATCGGCACGGTGACTCATACATGCTTGAATTCGTCATTGGAGCGGGATCAGGTAGGTACATTGTAGATTGGTCCAGCTGATAGTTATCGACAGGCGAGGCATCTTCTGAGTAGGGAACAGTCCAATTTGAAGGATATGGCAGCTTTGTGTCGTCTTGAGGGTAGTGGTGGGCTGACAACGGACGTGGATAGGCGACGTTTCCACTGCCTGAGTACATCGGCACCATACCGTTTCCACTAGCCATGTTTGTGAGGCTGTGAGCCATGTTGATTCCGTCAATCACTTTGTGTAGATGGTCCGACCCCACCTGACAAAATCAGCTCGACGGGACTAATTCAAGCATCGTTACAGGGTCGCTTACTCTGTGAAATTGGCACTGAGTCGGATCAACACCGGCCATCACACAGCTCGTACATCCTGCTCCAGTCCCTGGGTCTCCACTGCAGCGGATCTTCCTCTTACGACAACGCGCACACTGTAAGTAGTGTTAGCGTCGGTTCGTCGGCATTATGCATGCTCCTCACGATGAGAAGTAAGACTACTTTTCATGGCAAGAATGACAAGGGAAACAAACGAGGCGAGTTTGGATGCGACGTACTGCAACTGCTATGCGCCGCCTTGCTGATCCCACTTCCATCGGGGCGTCATCACGGCCCATATTGAGGCGGCCATAGACTCCGCCTACAGGACCCCCAACAGAATACCCGCGAGGACCAGATCTCGTTGTATGCGACAGTACAAGAGGGGAGTAGTAGCCAGAATAGGCGAGAGAAGGAGGGAGATAGTTCCGCGAATCGAATTCCATGCTGCTGATGTTTGTGAACCTGCGGTTTGATTAGCGTCGTGGAAGTAGTGTACAGTTGATTGAAAAAGGCACGGTTACCTGATGCGAGATTCGGACGATGAGTGGGTTGATCGGTCAGCTACACTCGTCTGGCTTCAGTTGATTTTCAAGGCGGCCACCGATGGAGGCTGATCTTGTTGTGGCGAGCCTTACTGAACCGAACCGAGACGAGGAGTGTGAGGGAATTGCCTGCTGTACAGATCAAACAACCACCAGAGACGCGAATGTTTATACCCCGAATGAGAGAAGACTGCGACCGGTACTGGGTACTCGCTAAAAACGTTGCTCCGATACGCTTGTAGTTGATACTGGTCCAACGTGAACGAATGAAAGCTATTTGAATACCGTTGGAGAAGTATTGAGACTGTACAATCGTGACGAGTGTTTGTACCTTGAATCTGTGGAGAGATATTGACGCAGTAGCGGATGACTGCATAGCAGGGCCAGGTGTTAGCGACTGGGGAACACAGAATCACAAGGAATATTAGATCAGATGCAACCGTAAACGCTCAAACGTGCCACACTGCGTGTTTCCAGATTTATGTTCGCAACCCTTTTCAGATGTGTCAGAGCCAGGTTAGTTGAGGAAGATGTGACTGGTGTTGAGAAGACACAGCATCATGGAGCGATTCTACAGAAAGCTTCGTGGACAGTGAGGCTGCCGAAGCCATCGAGAAACGCTTGCCAACATCAAGCAGTACCTGGTCAGACTGGTGGAGCCAGCATGTTGACATCCTGGGCTGTTGGTCGTTCGCAAACTGCATAGTGCTACCGCGGATGCGGGACATAACGATGCCATGTAGTAGTAGTATTTGGAGTGGCATGTTTAGCTGGCGGTCTACAAGGTGGCAGAGGGATCCTAGTACCCCTGCATACGATACCATAAGTCCTCGATATTGATGCTTACGGCAGGGCAGTGTGAAAGCTGAAGACTGCGCAGGCTGGGAATCTACTCCTGTCGGAGAAGTCCGGTTACAGATCGAGCTCGCAGCAGAACTTGCTACGTTCTGGTCACAGTGAAGCGAAAGCCATGATCTGCAAGAAGCTCTGTGGAAAGTCGGGAGAAGTGGAGCTTCGTAGTAGCGAAAAGCCTTCCACTATGCCTGATTGAGGACGCTGCCCATGGAAATTGGGTCCGTTATAATCAAAATCTGCCGATGCATCCAGCCGCTGTCGTTGCCATCTGCTGGAGAAGGGGCAGGTTGTAGGACCAAGGTACGTGGGGAAGCTAAACAAACCTCCGATGGGTTGACACTCATTAGACTACCTGGCTGTCAGAGGGAGCGCAGCCAATCTGACAGGACCGCATGTGCATTAGATGGTGGCACTAGATTGTGAGATTGATAGGATAGAGTCAAACCTGATTACAGATTGTGGTACATGGTCCAAGGCTGGGCGAAGCAAGCGCATCATGTTGCATACAGGATCCCTCAATCTTGGTCGAACGCTAGCTGCCTTGGGAACAGATGCATACAGGTGTTTGTAGAGGGTGATTGAGCAGACGTCTGCTAGGCTAGTAAAAGGCTTGCTGGCGCCAAGGAGCGCAAGCCTTCCACTAGGATGAGGCAGTCCAGCTCCTCGGAGACGCGCTCTGATGTATTCAGGACTATTTTGTATCCCGTGGATATGACTAGGAAGGCCTAGCCTGGCCCAGAGGACAGGACGACAGGCGACTACACAGCGACGGCAAAGTTGGCGGTGGCATTACGTCCATCCCTGACTGGAAGCAGGCGAGATTATGTAAAGGTCGGCATGAGTGACGCATGTACTATCCTGCGTGCCGAATACCAAATAGAATCCATGTACATGTACGGCTTTCGAAAAGATTGCAGTGAGGACGAAGGGAGTACGGCCGTAGTGGCCGGGAGGATCCATGCTCACTCGCGCTCATGTCTGTCTGGAACGAAGAATAGGAGTAATCGGATCTAGTGTCGGCCGGCGGATTCGACGGGCCTGTTCGGCGTTCCAAGGCCGGGCTTCGGCAGCGCTTGAGGCGAAAGATTGAAGCCGTCGTCATTCCGAGTAGCCGGCATGCCAGGGCCGCCTTGGGGGTGGACAGAGCAGGGATCAAAGAGCACAACGGGCATTGTGACAACGGCCCGCCCGCTTCGGGAGACGCCTTCCGTCCTTCTCGGCTATCGCTGCTGCTGAAACTGGAAGGCTTGCGTTTGCAGTGCAGATCTTCGGTCGGCCGAGTGGTGATGTCGACATCGGATGCTGTTTTGTTGGGGGCGGGGGGCGGGGGGAAGAGGCAATCCCTGTATTGCTTTTTTACTTGCCATGGACGCGGGTTGCGCAACTGTGAAGCCTGCTGGAGAACGTTGCTCATGAATATTGGCCAAGAGGCTTGCAAAACGCGAGCGTGGTGCTTGGTTAGTCGAGATGCCGGCAGAGAAGGCCCGTGCCGCGATTGTGCAGAGGAGGCTACGCGACATCACGTGACGCCGCAATGGCCGCCGTCCTGTCGCGACTCCATTCGACGGCGCCCATGCCTTGTCCGCACCACCAGGCCCCGCCATGTCCGTGCTGCTGGAAACGTCGCTGGGCGACATCACCATTGACCTGCTGGTTGACGACGCGCCGCGGTGCTGTGAGAAGTGAGTCGGCCCAGTCCCCGTGCGTGCAGCGCCCCGTCTTCCCACGCTGAGCACCCCACAGCCACTGACAGCCCGCCGCCTTAGCTTCCTAAAGCTCTGCAAAGTCAAGTACTACAACTTTGCACCCGTGCATAGCGTCCAGCCCGACTTCTCCTGCCAGACGGGCGATCCTATTGGCCCCGCCTCCAGCGACAGCGATGGCGGCCGCTCCATATGGGGCCTGCTCGAGCCTGCGCAGCCGGCCAAGAAGACGTTTGTGCCCGAATTCAAGCCCAGACTCAAGCATGCGGACATGGGCACCGTCAGCATGGCCACCGCCCCCAACCCAGACGATCCGGACGAGCGCTTTGCCGGCAGCCAGTTTATCATCACGCTGGGGCCCGACATTGACTTTCTCAACGGCAAGGCTGCCGTCTTTGGTTCCGTTGTCGAAGGCTTTGACACGCTCGAGAAAATCAACACCGCATACATCGACGATAAGGGCCAGCCACTAAAAGACATTCGCATCCTGCACACGGTTGTGTTGGACGACCCGTACGACGATCCACCTGGCCTCGTAGAACCACCAGAGAGTCCTGTGCCGTCTGCTGCACAGATGGCCACGGTCCGCGTAGCCTATGACGAGAACGTCGAAGAGGAGAACGATCCAGAAGCACTGGAGAAGATCCGCCGAGAGCGTGAGGCGCGCGCACAAGCACTTACGCTCGAGATGGTTGGCGACCTACCATTTGCCGAAGTCGCACCGCCCGAGAACGTGCTGTTTGTGTGCAAACTCAACCCGGTCACACAAGACGACGATCTCGAGCTCATCTTCTCTCGGTTTGGTAAGATTCTGAGCTGTGAGGTCATCCGCGACAAGCGTACAGGCGACAGTTTGCAGTACGCTTTCATCGAATACACCAACCAAAAGGACTGCGAACAGGCCTATTTCAAAATGGACGGAGTTCTCATCGACGATCACCGAATACACGTCGACTTCTCGCAGAGCGTGTCTAAGATTGCAGATGATTGGCGAGACGACACGAATAGGAAGCGCAGACGAGCCGCGGGTGGCTTTGGTGGTATTGACAACTTGGAGAAAAAGAGGCAATATCGTGAGGGCGGGCGGCAAATCATGTCCGACTCGGTAGTGAACAGGCTTGTCGCCGACAGGGACATATCCCACGAAACCCCCAGAGATGCTTCCAAAGGCCCCACAGACCAATCACGCAACAACACCCGGAAAGGGCTACGAGACGACACGCGGAGGCGCGAGCGGCGGCAAGACTACCATGACGACCGCTTCAAGCGAGACCGCAGTCGCAGCCCCAAACGCGAGAGACGAGACCACGACGGCCGCTACACCGATCGACGACGCGACCGTACTCGCAGCCCCGACCGCCATCGCAGCATCCGGCGAGACAGAAGTCGCGACTGCAACAGAAGAGACGACACAGATCGTCGGCGGCCCTGATACTTAGCCCCAGGAGAAAGGAAATACCTTGTCATTAATGCAGTAGTAACAGAATACAAACTGTTAAATCAATGTCCCCTATGATACCCCTTACCTCCTCTACAAAACATAAAGATATGAGTCGATCACTGCCCCTATCTATTGTCTATTGTCATGACGCGCAAAAGGTGCGACCACGCACGTCCCTGACTCTCCTTCCTAGTAACTGGTGACTGGATCTTTCTCTCTCCTCCAACATGCCCACCAAAATAGAAGAAAACGGGTTTATAAAATGAAGAAAACAGTATCACCTTCCCTCTTCCCCCGCCCACCCACCATGTGTGCGTGAACAAAAGAAGACTTATCCTCATTGCGAAACCGAGCATATATTGTGCTATCATCTACTTTTTTTCCGCTCCCCCCCCTTTTTTTTTGCCATGTGTTTGCACCGCCTGCCGGCCAAGAGGAGCGAAAAAGAAAAAAGCGCAGTCAGTCACTTGGTCTGTCTTGTCTGTCTGTGAAGCGTAAGGAACCAATCATGAAAATTCCCTTCCCCAAACAACCCCCCTATCCCTTCGTTTCCTTCCCTCCCGAAAACGAAAAAAAAATCCCTTGCTTATTCAGGAAACGAAACATGAATAGAAGGGGAAAAAAAGAACAGCCACCAAAAGAAGGGGAGGAGGGGAGGGAGGGAGGGAGAGAAAAACGCCATTGCAATGCCTATTAAACCCTAATCAAGTATTTCACTGTTTTTTCCTGTCCTGACACTTGAAAATTTGTGTCCATGAGATCTAAACGAAATCACCTAGTGTATACGCCTCGCTCCAGGATCAATCCATGCATGAGCTTCATGCAGGTATACATGCATGCGTCTACTAGATCCTAGTGTGAAGGAACTCAGTCGCGTACGCTGAGGCCCGAGCGATCCGTAAACATGCGCGTTGCAATGTTCATAGCGAGCAGTTCCTGAAAGAGGAGTTTGGCCGCGTAGGGGATATGGATTTGCGAGATGCGTGTTTTGTTCTGGCAGGGACGGCATTCGTATTGGCCCTTTTTGAATTGGCTGTTTATCATGCATTAGTTTGGTGTTCATACGCTAGACTTTGGGAAGAAGAGATAGGGAGGAGGATGGGATAATGACGTACGCAATGGGACTCATGAGCCCACAGATATCGCATACGTGGACGGTGTATGGGTCCGATACGGTAAATAGCCTCTCTTTCAAAAACGCCGCGGCACCATGCGCAATCATGGCATCGCGTTCCATTTCTCCGAAACGCAGGCCGCCATCCCTTGCACGACCTTCGACCGGCTGCCGGGTGAGAATCTGCATCGGGCCTCGTGCACGCGCGTGGATCTTATCATCGACCATGTGCCTCAGACGCTGGTAGTATGTCGGTCCAAGGAAGATTTGCGTGCGCATCTTCTTGCCTGTGTGTCCGTTATACATGATTTCGAAGCCGCGTTTCTGGTAGCCCTTTTTCTCAAGGATTTCCGAGATTTGGTCGACGGTGATGTCGGTGAAGGGTGTGGCGTCGCCTTCGTTGCCCGTGATGGAGCCGACTTTAGAGAGGAGACATTCGACTAAATGAGCGATTGTCATACGCGAGGGGATGGCGTGAGGATTGATGATGAGATCAGGAGTGAGACCTTCACGCGAAAAGGGCATATCTTCTTGTCGGTAGGTGATGCCGATTGTACCTTTTTGCCCGTGACGTGACGCAAATTTGTCGCCAACCTGTGGGACTTTTGTAGTTCGCGTGCGGACCTTGACGAAGCGAAGTCCTTCAGTGTTGGTGGTGAAGAGCACCTGATCGACGATACCATTCTCTGTGCTGCGAAGTGGCGTTGATACATCTCGCTTGGTGTGGAGGGTGGTTTTCTGGCCAAGCTCTTGTGCATCTGTCGCAATTGGCGCTGTTTTTCCTATGATGATATCATCACCAGAGATGCGGACGCCAGGTGCAACAATGCCATCATCGTCGAGCTTGTCGTAGGTACCACCCTTGAGGCGCAAGGTATCGGCACGAGTTGGCTTCTCGAATTGTTCCAGGACGTTGACACCTATGCGCTTCTCCTGCTCGGTGTAGGCCCGATAGAACAGGCTTCTGAATAGACCTCGATCGATACTACTCTGGTTCATGATGACGGAATCTTCCTGGTTGTACCCACCGTAGGTAGCAATAGCAACGATTGCATTCTGACCAGCAGGAAGCTCCCGGAATTTCAAGTACTCCATTGATCGAGTCGTCGCCAAAGGCTTCTGAGGATAATAGAGGACATTCATCATGGTTTCCATGCGCAGTGCATAGTTAGTCAGAGCAACACCCATGGCTTGCTTACCCATAGCAGACTGGTATGTATTACGGGGCGACTGGTTGTGATCAGGGAATGGAATGATACTAGCACAGATGCCTAAGATCATGGCCGGATGGATCTCGCAATGTGTGTAGGCATGGACACGAGTGTCTGGCTTCGGTGTGAGGCGCCTCAGACGGAACTTGGGGTTGTTCTTAGCATTATCATTTGGATCCTTGCCCTGTTTCATGGCCCGCCAATCGTTGAGATCTTCAGGGGAAAAGGTAATCATTGCGGTTTCTTCTTCTTCAGCGTCAAGGTACTCGATGACACCGTCTTGGATAAGGCCCTTCCAACCATACGTCTCGGCAGCGATATCCTCTTCGCTCCATCCTTGCCGTTGGTCTTGCGTCAGTTGCTCATAAATGAGCTTCTTGCTGATCTGCTTAGTAAAGACGAGCTGATTGTAATTTGGCTTTCGGATGTCATTTTCAATAACAAACAGAGGCCGCATAACGCGACCAGCATCGGTGAAAATCTTGAATTCGCGATCACGAATGTCCCGAATCAAACTCATCTCGTAGGAGAGAGTACCATTTCTGCGGAGTTCTTGAACAACGGAGACGAGCTGATGGGCGTTGGAATGTACACCGACCCACACACCATTGACGAAGATCTTGGTCGCCTCGGGATTCTGGTTCTGGTCATATTCCTCGAGAAGTTGCATGTTGCGTTGTGTCATGAAGTCAATAATGGGCGACGCATCGCTGCCGACACTTACGTAACACATCAGAGACAAATTCTTCACTAACCCACAGGCCTGACCCTCGGGAGTTTCAGCCGGACATACGAGACCCCAATGCGAATTGTGAAGCTGACGCGGCTTCGCCAATTTGCCATCGCGGCCAACAGGGGTATTTGTTCGACGCAGATGCGATAATGTTGAGGCATAGGTGTAACGGTTGAGAACCTGTGACACACCAGCTTTGGCGGAAGCCGCCTTCTTCTGATCACCCCAGTTGCCTGTCGCCAGCGAGTACTTTAGTCCGTTTGTGATGATGCTGGCCTTGACAGCCATTTGAACGTTGAAGTCCTGATTGCTCTCAACGCATCGTTGGAGGTACTTGAATACGTCCTTGGTGAGCTTCAAGAACAGGATTCGGAACAAGTTTGCGATCAACGGGCCGGCAAGATCCAGTCTTTTTTTCCCGAAATGATCACGGTCATCTTCGTCGCGGCGGCCCAGGACGCACTGCAACATGCGATGAATCATGTAGCCGAAAAAGTAGGCTTTTCGCGTGTCTTGTCCTTCCCTCTGAGAGATGTGAGGCAGGAACTCGCGCTGCATGATGTCCCTGGCAAACTTGAGACGCCTGTCCTTGGTAGCTTGCTGAGCGCCACGTCGACCAATAAAGTCCAGCGCGGCCTCCCTGTCCTGCACAATGGAGCCTTCTTCGATACTGGGCTTCAGTAGCTCCAGCATCTGGGTGTCGGTGCGGTCGTAGACAATATGACTAAGGATTTCCTCATCGGAGACAATGCCAAGGGCGCGGAAGACAATCGCCATGGGTATGTCGCTCTTGACATAGGGCAAGGTGGCATAGGCAAATGGGCCCGGTACACGCTTCGATCCAGCGAGCGAGTTCTCGGCCCATTTGATGTTAAAGGACGAGATGAGGCGCGTGCCCTTTTCGACGGCACTGCGAATCTCGGCAATCCAGGGAATAGGCCCTTGCTTCTTGCGGAATACCTGGACAATGTTGGCGGCACTGCGCTCTTGCGCGATCAGGACCTTTTCGCTGCCGTTGATGACAAAGTAGCCGCCCTGGTCATAGGGACACTCGTTTAGGGCAAAGAGATCGGCGTCAGACTGGTTGCGCAGGTGGCAGAGCTCAGAACGCAGCATGACGGGTAGCTTGCCTATGAAAACGCGGGCTGCGGCACCATCTTCGTCGCCAGGGTTGTCCTCACGCTCCCACCTGATCTGCGTAGCGCCGCCCGCGGTGTAGCCGCCGTCCATGTCGTCGTCTTCGCCGTCGGGCGCAACGCTGTGCTCGCGCGCCACCATGATGCGATTGGAGATGTCAGCCAACATAGCGCCTGAATAGGTGAGGTTACGTAGGCGCGCCTCGTGGGGGTAAAGCTGGACGGTGGTGCCATCGCCCTCGGTGTGCGTGGGCCGAGCCAGGTAGACGCGCCCAAAAGTGATTTCATAGCGGCGTTTGATTATAGGATTTTCGTCTTCATTGGGATCAAATGGCGTGTTCTGCTCGAGGATAACGCTGCCGTTTTCCTTGACAATATCCTGTATGGTGTTGCGTGTGAACTCATCGTATGAGTCAAGCTGTTGGGACACGAGACCCTTTGTGTCGAAGAAGGAGCTAATAACTGCCCAGCAATCCTCGGGCGCCACCTGATCGCTCTCAGCCTCATCCTCGTAGTCGTCGTCGGTGTACTCCTGGTCGTCGTAGGCGTCGGCCATGGCTGCGGGCGACGCGGGAGAGGGTCCGAGAAAGGGAAGCAGATGGCAGGGGGTACAGGCGATGGGATGGCGGGTAAAGGATCGGGAGGGGGCGTGGGAGCGGGCAGGTGGATGGAGAGTGTCGAGCTCCTCCTTGTCTGTTGGTCTGGTCGCGCCGGGCGGCGAGTGCCTCACAGAAAGAAAGGTCGGAGCTTGGATACGCCGACGTCTTGGCGCGCTTCCACCCGCATGGCGCATTCGACACAGCGCGTCAAGACCTACGTACATACAGCAACTCTCATCACAGCACCAACATCCATGGCTGCAGCAGCTTCAGGTAAGGCATCTGCTATGCAAAGTACTTGCTTCTATGGTCAAGGGGGGTCTAGCTGGCCTAAAGGTTGCTCTGTCCCTCCTGCGGTACCTTGACCACCACCTTACCCCAGCTGTCCCGTCCGCCCAGAGCCTTCAGCGCAGCCGGCACACTCTCCAGCCCGACGTACTCGGAATCTGTGTAGGCAGTGCCCCGGTATTTTCCCTGTTTCACCAGGTCGAAGATGCCGTCCCACACCTCGCCCTGCTTCTCCGGCTCGTTGATGGCGTAAGCACCCCAGTGCAGACCAACAACACTGACATTCTTCAAAAGAATCCGGTTCGTGGCCATCTTCTCGATGTTGCCCGCTGCAAAACCAATAACGAGGAGACGACCGTTCCACGCGATGCACTTCATGGACTGAGCAATGAGACCCACGGGATCGTAGACAATATCGACACCTCGCCCATTGGGCGTCAGCTTCTTGACCTGTTCGGGCCAGTCTTGCTGGCGGTAGTCGATGCTGTAGTCGGCGCCAAAGGCTCTGGCGACGTCTTGCTTGTGTTTGGTACCGGCTGTTGCGACGACGGTCGCGCCAAAGGCTTTGGCAATTTGCACGGCTGCAAGACCGACACCGCCGGCGGCCGCATGAACAAGTACCCAGTCACCTGTGGATGTATCAGAGGGCTGGAACATGATAGTTGGGGACACGGTACCTTTCTTGATGTTGGCTCTCGTCACCAGTCCGGCATAGCTGGTTGGCGCGGTGACAAACACACCCGCTGCGTCCTCAAAGCTCCACCCCGCAGGCACGGGCTTCAGCCGCTCCTCGGTACAGAGGATGTGGGTCGCATAGCCACCCTGGGCTGCTCCAAACACCTTGTCGCCCTCTTTGAACTTGGGGGCCTGGCCGCCGGGCAGCGAAGAAGGGGCTTGTAGAACGATACCGGAGAACTCGGAGCCGGCAACCCAGGGGAAGGCTGGCTGGTGCTGGTACTTGCCCCGGATCTGGAGGAGGTCGAAGAAGTTGGTGGCCGAGGCACGGATGGCGACGAGGTACTCATTGGGCTTGGGGGTTGGGGTGGGCAGGTCCTGCACCCTAAGGTCTTCGGGTCCCTGCTGGGGTCAGTGTGATGGCGGGTGCGGTGGCGCATTGCTACCTTGACATATTCCGTGATCTGGATGCCCCTCATCTTGCCGTAGAGAGGGGTTCGGTAGGAAAGCGGGGGCGAGCTCGACTGGAGACGGGTTCTGCCACTGGATTGACGGGTGTCGACTGTTGCTGCGAGCCGAGTACAGGCGAGCATGCATCCCCCGAGATGCCTCGGCCTGCGAGCAGGGCCGCGCCACCCCCGGCCGCCCAGCCACACGCACAGCCGCACGCACAGCCGCACGCACAGCCGCACGCACAGCCGCACGCTAACGCCGCCGGCCGTGGACGTTCTGCCGCCTTCCATGCCACTGCCGTGTCAGTGTATAGGTACCATGTAGTATGTAGTGCCGGACAGGGCCCTACAGTCATACACCACACATCACACCTCGCACCACGCACCACACACCGCGGCCACGCTGCCCTACCAGCATCCTCTGCACGACTACACGGGACTACATAGCACGCCCGCCTTCGCCGGCTCACACGTGCATCCTTCCCCGCGCCATGGCCGACGCCACCGACGCCGCAGCCCCTGCGCCCGCCGCCGACGAGGCACACATCACCTTCCACGTCAAAGCCGCCAACGACCAGAAGCATGTCATCACGCTCGCAGCCACCACCTCTGTCGCCGACCTCAAGGCCACGCTGGCTGCCGCCGCGTACGCCGACATGCCCGCCGACCGCCAGCGCCTCATCTACTCGGGCCGCGTGCTCAAGGACCACGACACCCTCGCCAGCGCCAAGATCAGAGACGGCCACACGGTCCACCTAGTCAAGGCTGCCGCCAGTAATGCTCGCCAGAACCCCGCCCATCCCGCCGCTGCCCAAGCTGCTGCTGCTGCCGGAGGCCCGTCGCCGCAAGTACCGGCCACCATCGCTGCCGGCACCGGCAACAACCCGCTGGCGGGACTGACCGGTGCCCGCTACGCCGGCTTTCACGGACTGCCGGGCATGGACACATTTGGGCCCGACGGAGGGATGGGCCCCCCGCCAAACCCCGAGGCCATGCTCGAGATGATGGAGAACCCCATGTTTCTCAGCCAGATGAACGAAGCCATGAATAACCCAGCCGTCGTCGACATGATGATGCAGAACCCCATGGTCCGTACCCCCGCCCCGCCCTGGCGTCTGCAGCATCGCCTGACGTGCCACAGATCCGCAACAATCCCATGCTACAGCAAATGATCCGCAACCCCGAGTTCCGCCGCATCATGTTCAGCCCCGAGGTCATGCGCATGCAGCTGCAAATGCAACGCTCCATGGGCGGCGACCCTAGCGGCGCAGCGTCTGCGTTCCCTGCCCCTGGTGCTACGGACAATACACCTGCCACCGCCGACGATGCCACTGCCACTCCCGCCCAGCAGAATCCAGCGGGCGCCGCAGACCCATTCGGTGCATTCGGCGCCGCTGGTGCAGGCAATCCCTTCGCGAGCCTCTTTCCCGCTGCCGCCAACACACAGCCTGGCGCAGCTCCTCAGCCTGGCGCAACGCCAAACGCACAAGAGGGCTCGACGCCCCCAACGCCGTTCCCCAACCTCTTCGGTGGAGCACAAGGAGGACAGGCCAATCCTATAGCCGAAGCCGCGCAGAGGCTCATGCAGAATCCAGAAGCGATGCAGTCCATGATGCAAATGATGGGCGGCGCAGCTGGCCCCGGAGCCGCTGGTTCATCACCCTTTGGCGCATTTGGCCAAAATACCGGAGCAACAGCCCCAACACCCGGCGCTATAGGTGCGGGCGCAGCCAATAACCCCTTCGCTGCGCTATTCGGCCCTGGCGGATTCGGTGCAGGTGGAGGTGGTTTTGGCGCACCCGCTGCGCCAGTAGACACACGGCCACCTGAAGAAGTGTATGAGTCACAGCTTGGGCAGCTCAATGAGATGGGCTTCTATGAATTCGACAGAAATGTTTCAGCGCTGAGGCGAAGTGGAGGCAACGTTCAGGGCGCGATCGAGTACCTGCTCAATGGTGGCGCGTAGACCAACCCCGCTTCCTAACTATACCTTACACCGAGTTAGCTGGCTGCTATACTTAGTTACGAAGTGCGGAAGCAGAGGATAAACAGCGAGGCTGAGGATCAAGAATATGACATCATTAATATCTTGGGGGACGGAATACGAGACTTGAGTGTGCGACGTTTCAGATGGCAGCTATAGTAGAGGAAGCACCATACGGCCGCGATTATGGTTGCGCATGAACGGGTCAGAGGGAGGCTTGACCGGTGGGAGTTGGAGTAGGAGGGTATTGTCTGGTACCCAAACATGGGACTCTGCATCTGGCCTTTTTGAGGCTGTATTTGTGTGATACCAGTAGCCAAGTTCAGACGTCGTTGATAGACACTAGACACCACCACCACCACCACCACCACCACCCTACACCCCCTCTCTATCCACGTCACCCATCCAGCACTTGCCCGGTCCCCACGCACATCTCCGTTTTCCCGTCCCATTTCTCTTCTTACGCATCATGCATTATATGGCGCCTGGCCCCTCATAATATATACCTGCCCCGTCAACACGGTCAACCCGACCAACATGGTGATAGCAATAATCGGCAAATTGACACGGGCAAACTCCAGGCCGCCGACATGAATGTGTTTGCGCGCAAGGATATCGCGCCACAGCATGCCAGCCAGCGATGCGCTAAACGCCAGACTGAAGGCGCCGTAGTTCACCCCAATCGCCATGCTGTACACGGTAGCCCAGAAGGTGCGGTCGGAGATGGGCGTGGCGTCGCGGGCGCGGAGTTGCTGCCAGGCTTGGATGACGCGCGAGAGGAGGATTGTAGTGCCGATGTTTGTGCCTGCGAACTAACAATTTGTGAGTGATTTTTTTTTCTCATGGTGCGAACAAGCAACATATGGGGG
>Ga0182211_1000259_pt1 | contig 16801 bp, 13 predicted proteins | sample G5R1MG_20_FD_129660 | JGI IMG/M metagenome (GOLD analysis project Ga0182211, IMG submission 129660) | Switchgrass phyllosphere microbial communities from Michigan, USA - G5R2_MAIN_03OCT2016_LD1 MG | ecosystem: Host-associated > Plants > Phyllosphere > Phylloplane/Leaf | place: USA: Michigan... | reverse complement strand
TCTCCCGTCTTCCCGTTGAGCGATCCACCTTCACAGCCTCGACAAGCCTGGCGAGCAAGCAACGAGCTCATCAGCGGCTCATGAAAGACCGAGACCACGCCAGGACGTCGTCAGCCACGCCGCCCCCGTCCGACAAGGCAATCAGCAAGCTCTCAAGCACCTCGTCCTCCTCGCCCGTCCTGGTCGCAACACCATCCTCGGTGAGGTCCATGCCTGACGCCATCTCGCTCGAGAGCGCAAACATGGAGCCCTCACAGGAGAATGCGGGTGCTGCTGTGATCGAGCCATCCCCCCATTCCGATCAAAAGGATGCTATCGAATCCCCGCCGTCACCGCCAGATGGTTTGGCCAAGGCCAACAAGGCTACTCCCAAGGACAGTTCCGGCAAGAAGAGCAAACGTGCGACCAAAAGATCTGGCCGCAAAGTCGCCGAGAGCTCTGCGTCGGATGCGACCGACTCGGATGGCGACAACCAGTCCGAGAGCAGCAGCGAAGACGAGAAGGCCAAGCAAAAGGCCAAACGCAAGCTGGTCGCCAAGCGGCTCGCCACCAAGAAGAAGCAAAAGGCCAAGGCCAAGGCCAAACACCGAAAAGCGAAAAAACACGAAACTTCTAGCGACGACGACACGTCTGCTGGCGCTTCTGACTCCGATTCCGTGTCCGAAGTAGAGGACAAGAAGGGCCGGCGGAAGGCGTTGCGTGCTAAAGCCAAGAAGTCAAAGTCGAAGAAGACGGAAAGCTCCAGTGACGACAGCGAGTCCAGTTCCTCGTCCAGCTCGTCTAGCAGCGACTCTGACTCGGATTCAGAGGATGAGAAGGCCGCTCGGCGTCGTGCGAAAGCAAAGCGCAAGGCCAAGGCCAAGAAGGCCGACAGTACCACCTCCTCAGACTCCTCTTCCGCCGATGACGACACGTCTGCCTCGCCTTCAGACGCATCCACGCCGCCTCCTGCAGCAACAGAAGCTGCCCTTGACGAGGCGATTGTGAAGTACGGTGCGATATTGAACTCGCTCAGCCTTCAAAAGGCTGCGGCAGCCGCTGTGGTTGGCACGGTCAAAGCAGACAAGCCACTAAAGAAGAAGACGCTCGAGTTCAAGCGCGTCGACCAAGTCTACGACATGAAAATACACGATTGGACGCTCGTCGAGAGCAACAAAGAGCAAAAGGATGAGTTCGACTGCGTATTCACCGTGCGTCGCCGACTGGACTGGGACGGTAAGTACAAAGAGACTCAGATCGACGTCAAGTCCAAGATCCTCCGCAATTCCTTGCAAGAGGTCTTCAAGGACTGCAAGAGCATGAGTCTTGTGGAAGAGACACCACAGATTGACCCCCATACGCTCTTCCACTACTACGACGAGCTCAGCCGGTTCGTCAAGAAGACGTTGAAGTCCAAACTCAAAAAGGCCAAGAAGTCCAAAGTCAAGAAGCAGCTCAAGCAGCAGATTGCACAATGCAAACTGCTGCTCACCTACATCGACGAGGACTATGAAGCCACTCGCAAGGCGTTGAGACCGATGCTCAAGGCGGGAACCATCACCTATGACCTTGTCTGGGCCTTGTTCAAGCCCAACACGATCGCTTACACGCCCACATATACCAACAAGGACGATCCACGATGCTTCAAGGTTGACTCTACCTATGAATATGAGAGCTGGATGACGGGACAGAAATCCTGGGTTGTTGATGGAAGGTATCTTGAGTACGACGGCAAGGCATTTGGTCTCGGCGATCACCAGGTCAGCATTCCGGCTTTCAAGGGCCATAAAAAGATCACGAGTCTCGCCACCTACCCACTGAAATACCATGCAGATCCCGAGGTAAGTCAGCATGCCGTCCATGGTGTATGGATACTAACACTTGGCAGGCTATCAAGGCACAGCTGATTGCACGAGGCAAGAAATTTGTTTCCCTTCAAGGCATGAACTATCGTGCTCAAAAGGGCATTGCCTACATGAAGCACAAAAACAACGTCATTCGCTTCAACATCAATGGCCGTGTCATGATCGACCCCGCCATTTTCCGTCGCATCAACCCGAACTATCCCTTCTCCTACCTGAAGCAGGATGAATTCAACGAAGAGGGAGGGGAGGAGGACAATGATTCCGATTCCGAAGACTGTGACTGCGTTTCCAATGACGAAGTGGAGGAGGATACGGATAGGCTCCGCCTGGTCATGTGGAAAGATAAGAAGGGCAAGAAGCATCCTATCCACGTGTTCCAGAGCGAGATTGACAAAGAAAATGGCCGCAGTACCCAGAGCCAACTCGAAGACTCCAAGGAAGGCCCCGAGGCAAAACGACAGGTCTTCACAGAAGAGGAGCTTCTCATCGCATCCCCTGTCGTTCTTGGGTTTGCTTTCTCGGAGAAACGGTGGCTGGAGTTTTCCCTCTCCGGCATTGATGAAATCCAATGGAACTCGGAAGCCTTTTCCTCTCTGGTCCTACCTGCGCGCATCAAGCAGAATCTCAAGGGCCTCGTATCATCCCACCGCTTCAATGCTGCCCGCACAATCGACGACGTGATCCAGGGAAAAGGCAAAGGCCTCAATGTTGTACTGCATGGTCCTCCTGGCGTTGGGAAGACGCTGACCGGGGAGTCCATTGCTGAGTACCTCAAGTGTCCCCTCTATGCTGTTTCAGCTGGCGAACTTGGAACAAATTCTCGTACCCTCGAAACCGACCTAAACCGCATCATGGATATCACACATAGCTGGGGCGCAATTCTTTTGCTGGACGAGGCCGACGTGTTCCTTGAGGCGCGCCAACCCCACGATATCATGCGCAATAGCCTTGTCTCGGTATTCCTGCGACTTACCGAGTACTACCAGGGAATTCTCTTCTTGACGACGAACCGCGTGGAGACGTTTGATGAGGCGTTCCAGAGCCGAATTCACATGGGCATCCGGTACGAGAATCTGAGCTCCAAGGCGAGGCGTGAGATCTGGAAATGGCACATTGGCAAGGTGGAGAGTATGTGCGACGCCGAGGAGAAGAAAGAAAAGGAAAAGGTAGAGGCTGGCGACGAAGCGGTAAGCAAGAGTGGGGAGCTAGTCAGGCCGTTCAGTGAAGCCAACTTTGACGAGCTGAGTAAGCGGGTTATGAACGGACGGCAGGTGAGGTTTTCTGGCTCGGTTGTCGACGCTCATGGCGTGGTTGCTAACAAGGAATAGATCAAGAATACGGTCAAGACATCGCAATCCATTGCGCTCTCCGAGAAGACACCATTCAGCATGGAGCATGTCAAGCGCGTACTAGAATCGGTGGATGCCTTTGAAGATGACATGCGTGGTGGCATGGGCTATCGGGAGGCGATGAGGCAGTACACCTAATGCGCCCTGTCGCCTTTGCCAACACTGCCGTACTGAATCCGGTTGCCAGTTGGGTTTACACATGAATATCGATGCGCTAGGTACCCATGTACGGGTATTGTACAAAATACGTTTTCTCGTTTTGGAGCATAAAGCATGGGGGTGCGCCACCCTATCACGGTTTGGCAGCAACAGGCAGGCGCACGTCTCCTCTCCTCTCATATTGTTTTGTAACCCAATTCATCCTTCTCCTCTCATGTCATGTTCTCATAACTTTCTCTCTGCTTCAGTCACTATCCATCTCCGCTTTGGATTCTCACTTATACCGCGCTCTTTGTTAACCCCCCCCCCCCCCCCCCCCCGCCCGCGAATAATGGTCGGGGAGACCCCCCACACCCCCTCTCCCTCTTTTTTTTTTGTTTTTTTTTTTTTTTTTTTTTTTTTTTTTTTTTATCTTTCTTTTTTCCAAAACTTCTCTCCTTTTTCAGTCCCTACCCTTCCCCGCTTGGGTTTTTCCTTTATCCCCCGCTCTTTTTAACCCCCCCCCCCCCCAAGATCGGAGTATGAATGCGGTCAGAGCATACCAGCCATTCTCCTATGATGTGATGTTGCTCGTACTTTCTGTTGGATATTGAATTCATCCTTGAGAGCGTCTTCTGCCAATATTGAGCATTCAGGCCGACCGTCATGGCGATGGAGATTCTGCTTTACGCGCAGCCTCAGCGCTGATGGCTCCGTCCAGCCCTTACGGTTCAGCGCTTAATGATACATTATACTTTATGGTGTATCGATTGCTAAAGAATCAGCCAACTAATCGCCGCCTCCGGCTCGTCTGCCAATACTTTTCATCGCTCCTATAAGATTGTTGTGGGGTCCAACATCCACGTCTACCTCCAGGGCGTGTCATGTACCTCGTAGTCCCTGTACGTATAGCAGGGTGAATGTCACATCACGTGCGAAATTCCATCTTATTCCCAACGCATTCAGCAACCATGGAAATGGTCAGCAGTGTGCCCCCACAACCAAATTCTGCGATTCTCCTTTAATCCGAGCCTTTCCTTATCGAATACGGCCTCCAACCCGCCTTCACCACGTGTATCTCCATGGCGAAAAAAACTGCCCGACGATTACCCGGCTCGCGTAAGTGACCCAGTCAGGTCTGGCGGCTGCTTATGCCCGCCTACTCCTGGACTCCTAGTCTCTCGTCTCGCAATCGCACCACCACCACTCAAGACTCCCCCACTCTTTTCCTCCACTCTCTCTTGCTTCACATCTAGTCTTCCTCGGCTCAGCAGCGCAGCTAGAAATCCATCGTCGTTCTTGCCTTTCTTCAGCAAGGTTTTGACATCTTTTTTTAACCATTGACAACTCTTCACTTCACGCGGCTTTTAACATCCACTGTGTTCACAACATTAACTTTGTGCACAACATCAACTATCTTCACCACACCAACCCACTTCAAGACAGCCTTCAATCACATTCCGCCTTGGTCACGTTTCCTTGCCTTTTCTAAGCATCTACCGCCTCCATTATCTTCAACATATTGCTTCTTCCTTCCTTCCACCTCTCTTGCTAACTAAGACCAGTCATGTCTCGGTCAGCTATGGCCCGTTCCGGTCTTCATTCGATCTTGGTCTCTCTTTCCTTCTTCAACCCCACCATCGCTTTTGGGCAACTGCAAGAGCGTTCCGGACTGGAACTTCCATGACCGATTCCCCTCTTCATCCATCACAATATTACACGCCACCTGTTGGGACGCAGTCTTTGCGCCGATCCAGTCCCGCAAGTCATCAAAAGCGCTGTTTTAACCTCTCCGCCTCTTTCGCCATTTCCAGGTATTGGGTAAGGGACGCTCTGCCTGCTTCGTTGGTTGACACCAGCTGGCCTTCATCGAAGGTTTGACCCGGAGACAAAACACCTGGTGCGCACGGGAGAACCTCTCACGACGGTCGCTTCGGCTTCGCAGTCATCAAGTTCATCTCCACGACATCAGCGTGTCCCAGCTCTGCCTTGTAGCGCATTCGCTCGGCATCTGGCCTGGGTCAGTTGCACACTCCATATGGCGGCTCTTCTGAGCTCAGGTCAAGTATGGAATGCAATCAGCTGTTTCCTAGTTGCAGGTATCGTCAGGTAGGCAAGGATAGGTTGGCTGCTTAGCCCGGACTTCTCGTCGGTTGAGTAATGGCATCCAAGATTTGTACCTTCAGACTCTTGGGCATTGGATCATGGACATGTTGGTTGGAACACAGACAACTTGGGCGTTACATCACATCATCACATCATCACATCACAATACAAGCTTGGCCATCATCCTCTCCGCTCTTCGTAATTGACTGCATTGCATTCCTGGTTGCTTCTGACTCGACTTGTTGCCAGTTGCTTTGCCTGGTCAAACAATTCAATCCTTTCGCTTTACGGTGTTTGTCCTTCCATCTCTGTGGCCTACAGTGGAACATGACTGCTTTCAGAGCGCATGTCCTAGGCAGTCAGAGACCCAAGCTTCCGAGGTATACGGTATAGAGTTACCCAGTAGACGTGCCAAGGCGTGGCTGGTAACTAGGATCCCTCGCAGCTTCCCCGCCTCTGCTCGGACACTCTTGGGCGCTCGCTCTGGAAACAACATCAACCTCACTTATTCCCGCCACTTTGCGCGACGCCTTCGCGTGACATGCGTGCCACGGCAGGCCAATGCCCGTCGCGTTGCTGCGTAGCACCGACATTCACCTGATCAACGCAAATTCGCCGCAATTAAGCCGCGCGCCATGGATGGGGTCGCGCAGCCATCGATCAGTCCTCCCGGCACAGCCTCGAGCGGGTCGCTGGGCCAGCCTCAGCCCCCGAGAAAGAAGCAGAAGCGCAACAAACCGACGCTCAGTTGCGAAGAGTGCGTCGAGCGCAAGACCAAGGTGAGCGCATGCCTTGCGCGATTCGATAGCACCTGCACGACAACGGCACACGCTGGCTGAACACGCTGGCTGAACATGTAACGTAGTGCGATCGCACCCGGCCACATTGCCTGGCCTGCATCAAGCGGCAGTCCCTCTGCAAATACTCGCAAACGGCAAACCTCCTTGCCTCGTCGGCAGATGAGTGAGTTTAGTCTTGGTAGCCGAAGACGTCATCGGCTTGAGCAGTGCGGGTTGCTAAACAACATCCCGCAGGAATGGCGCGGCTCGTAACACGGGACGGCCCAGAAAGCAGATCAGTAGAGGCATCGAAGCACAGCCACATGGCGTTACGTTGCAGGTATGGCCGCACTCTTATTTCCGTTGTGACGGTCGCTTCGCAGTCCCGCCCTGCGAACACGCGTTCGGCCGTAATCGTATGGCGGTCCGCCCCGGCCAGCATGTTCGATGGTAAGCTGGAGACGCCGCTGCGGGACGCTGACCTGCCTTGCTACCCTAGGTTCATGCACAATCACCACCGACGCCCGTGAGCGCGCAATATCGGAGCGTGTCTTTGTCCTCGACAGGTTCGTCGCCTTTTCTGTTATCCAACATCCCCTACTCCAACCATGTCCCTGCGCCCTTCTTCGGCCTCGGATCGGAGCATCCCTTCGCCAATTATTGGACCAGCCGAGGTGGACTGGCCGAAGTCGTGGGAGTGCTGCCAGCCAAGGAGCAAGCCGACATTCTCGTGAACAAATACTTCGATGCGGTCGATCCAGTGTACCCGATGGTCCACCGGCGTAACTTCTACGCCGACTACGAACGCTTTTGGTCGCTGCCAGAAGCAGAGAAGCTAGTCGCAGACCCGGTGCTCGTAGCACTGCACTTTGTCATCTATGCAATGGGCACGCAGTTTATACACACACCTTCCAACCAAGAGCGAGCTCAAATCGCCGAGTTCTATGTCTCGGCAGCACAGCAAGCCTTGCGGCTTTCTTCGTATCTCAGTCGAGCTTCTGTGAGAACACTGCAGGCCATGGTACTGATTGGGTATTTCCTAATGAATGACAACCATGCTTCCGACGCATGGGCGTTTGGTGGTGTCTTGGTGCGACAAGCATACGCCATGGGGCTTCATCGCGATCCCGACATCATCGCACCACGCTGTTCGCGGAGCGACAAGCAGCAACGGCGAAAGCTATGGCAGGCCATTTTCTTCCAGGATACCTTCCTTACCGTACTTCTCAAGCTCCCACCAACCACAACCTTCTCCGACATCCAGCCCGAATCCCTCAATGATGACCTTGACGACTACATTGCCAACGGCTCATCCACAAACGGAACCAACGATCCTGTCATTAACCCAATGAGCATCAGCAACATCGCCTCCATAGCCGATCTCTATCCCTTATATGAGCTATCCGATCGACAATATATTCGCTCCATGTGGCATATGGCCAACCTGGTCTCGCGCACCATTTGCACGCCACGCTCCCTGGGCGCACCCCTCACCGTCTCCATCAACCACAAAGCCCAACTTATAGGGGACTACTTTGCGCTCCACGCCAGTTTTCCTGTGGCACTCACTGCCTCGGATGACGACACGATTCGCAACATGGCTGTGAGCAATGCGCGCGGTCTGCGTCAGAATCTCTTCTTCCGCAGCAACTTTTGGCACTGCGTCATGGCGATCCAAGCCGATGAGAATCGCGTCGAGGGCGTGCCGTGTGATGTCAAAGGGGCGCTTGAGGCAGCGAGGATGGCGCTGCAGAGCTTCTTCCACTTTTGGGAGTATCTAAGGACTGATGCAAGTGTATGGTGGGTGTTTCAGCATCGTGCATTTGAGGAAGCTGTAAGTCCCCTATTCCGATTTGCTACGGAGGATGGTGAGGTCGTGCCTAATGATCGATAACAGCTTCTCATGGCGCGCATCCTTGGGCAACAGGCGCAACCGCTGTCCCCAAGTAACCATGACCTACCACCTTCATCAGATCCTCTGCTCCAGTTGGCTAGGGATGATGCGCGCAAGTGCCTTGAGATTCTCGACGTTGTGGGGATTGCGCCCGAAATGCAGAAGACAAGGACAGAGGTGTTGAGAACGGCGTTCTCGGAGATATTGTGGTAGTTCACAGCATATGACCCAGCATGGAAGGTCCTCCGGACTTGCCGTGAGGGCGAAATCGAGACAAAATCTACGACCCTACTACGGAAATGGGCTAATCAGAGACCCACGAGACGCTCTATTTTGTGTAGTAGGATTGGGAGACTGTTTGCAGCACCCTAACGCCTACAGAGTACCACACTAGAGTAATTTGGGCTTCAAAAGTATGGGGACCGATGCCACATAACCAGTAAAGCACGACGTAACCAGAGCCCCTGGGATTGTAATCACCATCGGCTCATTCGGAGCTGGGGTTGTGCCTGATTAGGTCTGGACTCCGCCGAATGCTGCCTAGCTGCTTGGCTCGGACCGGCCGGTGTCATCTTTCCGACGCAGGCCGAAGGAACAAATCCATCTTTGTCGTTCATCATGTCGCACTGGTGACTGGATTGCTGGCATGAGCGAAAGACGCGTTGTGAAGCGCAAGACCCATACCAAGTCGCGCAAGGGCTGCTTCCAGTGCAAGCAGCGACATACCAAAGTACGTTTTTGACCAGACGAAGATGCTCCTGAGCCTGTGACAGTCAATCAGACGGCGATGCGTTTGCATCTTGAAGCCTTGAAACAAATCGCAAGGCTATGTATGTGTAGGTATTGCCAGCCTCAAGCTGACAACGCGTAGTGTAATGAGGCACGGCCACGCTGCGCAAATTGCGTCCGTTTGGATATTTCATGTACATTTCCCATAGCAGGACCAGAGAGTTGCTCATCGCCACAGCCGAGCATTGCAACCGCAGGCTCCCCATGCATCGATTATTCTTCCACGGCCGGTAGTAGCCCCGCTGCCGCGTCGTGTGGGACCGATCTTCATCTCGACGACTTGAAGCTCTTGCATCACTGGATACACAGCTGTGCCGACTCGTTGCACCATAGTGAATCTAGTACGGCTGAGATATGCAGAAAGAAATATATCGAGCTCGGTTTCGAATACCCGTGGCTGCTCCATGGAATCCTGGCCTTGTCGGCCGTGCACAAAGCATCCTCTCTCTTACCAGCGGACCGACAAAGTCTTCTCCTTCAAGCTGATTCACACATGAGTCAATCCCTGGCTACGTATAGAATCAATCTCGAGTTATCAGACCCAACCATAGCGGTACCCATGTTCATCCTGTCGTCAATCCTTATGACGTACAACTTTGGCTCTGCGCAGCTCGAAACACCCGATGACCCCATCAGCGCACTCCACCACTGCTTCATGTTGCTTAAAGGAATCAGATTTGTCGTAGATCCCCACTGGGAGCATATCAAGCACGACCCACTCATTATGCGCATGACAAACACAGCGCAGCCCGAGACGTTGGACGCTCTAGATACTCTGGCACAGGACGACAACTCGCAGGAAATTCTGCGTCTAAGAGCAATCACGGACCTACTACTAGCCACTGCGGACAAAGAAGCCTGCCTCGTCGCCATCGAAGAGCTTCATCATACCTGTCTCAGACTCCGACACTCGACCCCAGACGACGATGAGTTCATCCTGCTCTTTCTTTGGCCCACGTGCGTGAGCCCTCGCTTCTTCCAACTCTTTTCAGCACGCAATCCTGTCGCTTGCATCATCACGACCCATTTTGCTGCCTTGTTGGCTCAATGTCGACCCATCTGGTGGGCGGTCAAGTGGCCGCGATGGCTCCTCCATGCGGCAGAGGAAATGATGGCAGCAACGCCCGACTTGCTCGAGTGGTTGGCCTGGCCGCAGCAGATCATCCGTGCACAACCTAGCCCGATGGTCACTCCAAGCTCAGCGCATTGATGCCTCTACCAGCGTGGGTGACATGGTTGATTGGAAACGGGTATGGGCAATGCTGCTTACGCAGGCTGTAGAACCATCATGGGCAATCCCAAGTATGCAGTAGGCTATCCGAGGCGCCCTCGACTACCGGCCACGCCCAGTTCCTCGCATATCGCTTGATAAAATCCACTGCATTGCGAAAGGCCTTGGAATATGGTAAAAGCTCCGACCCTGCTCTCTCCCGGACTAGCTATCAAGCTCTTCTTCAGCCTGGATTGGTAAAACTGTGGGCTGGCTACGCAGGCCGGCTTACCAAGTTATCTACACAGTTCAAGGACGGAGGATTCGTAATGTACGCAAGGCGGTAATCTAACGTTATTTCAATCTCACTGCATCCTAAAAATTTCTTTTTTTGCGGTTTCGAGATGGGCATTCTATAGCGTCGTAGTATCTACCGGGGTCAGCTACGAGGTTACTAAAAATGGTAATGGAGAAGTTCGGAGAAGAGCGCAATACTTGGCAACAACTTTTCCGTGCCGAGCCCAGCGGTTATAGAGTACTATATCGAATGTACCCGAAAAACTGTGCCTAGTAGCATGTGAATTCTTGGATGTAACTAATAATCCAGGTTTCGCCAACCGCCTTTACAATCCAAATCTGCTCTTTGGTATGGCAGATACTTATTGACCATGGGTTTCCTTTAGAGTTAGTATAGTGGCCCGCTTATAACATAGGTTTCGACCAGAGTGACACGAGATAAAGCATAAATGGCCTCGGCATCAAGGCTGTCAGGGGTGAGCGCCCCGTGAGTTTCAATTCCAAGTCCACTGGGTAGCAACTAGGTGGGTAGATTGTACAGGCTCATTCCTGTGCGTGTGGGATGACCTAGTCCGAACCTCCTCGGAGCGCTGTGTATATATGTGGCCGATCAGGCTTGCTTATTGGATAAGGTAACTTTGCCCGAACTACCCCCACTCCCCCCAGAGTAAATGGGTATGCAAACGACGATTGAAGCAGCCTAGGCTAGCATCGTACATGAGTTTCAAGACGTTCGAGTGGACATGGGCCGTCGTTTCTTCAACAGAAATATTCAGATTTGAAACAGCTGCTGCGTGGCATCGTTGGCGCAAATGGGCGCGCCGTGAAGCTCTCTGCTCGCGCTTCAAACCACACTACCCGCAGCGATCGAATACAGGCTGTGGCAGCGTGTTGTTTTGTGAAACAGCAATAACGTTGATGGCAGTGCCGTGCACTTGTCGCAACGTTCCTTTGTGTCGCGTAGCCGTTCAGCGTACCATTCTAGGCTGGACAGGAGCGGAGAAGAGTGCCGACCACTCAGGCCGGCAATGCGTATCAAGGACGCATACCCATCTATGCATGGAAAGTTTGAAGTTGTTAGCAAGGCCTGTTGCCCCTACTGTCCCCTGTGATAACATGAGCGGCGTGCGCCAAGCAATGAAGAATTTTCGGTCCTTTATGCATACCTTTCCGTTGAATATGCGTGGGACCATAGGTTGGTCCATCTTCAGGAGGACTCGGGTACTCACTGAGCAGCGGTCATGGATACGGGCTTCGTTACCGCGCAGCCGCGCCAGTGCCTCGCCCAGGTACGTAATCCAGACGGGCACAACTACGTGCCACGCTCCTCTGCTTGTGGAGGTCAAATACTCCCTTGCTCTCCACACAGCGTTGTCGGCTTCCATTTCCTCGCCTACAGGGTTGTGGGCTTCCATTTCCTCCATGTGCCATCCCCCATGCTACTGTCACCCCATAACGCCCTCAGCCCACGCCTCCACCACCGTCTCTCCACCGCGCTTTCGGCTGGACGCGTGCTGATGATCGCAATCCTCTGCTCTGCCACGCCCTGGAAAGGCATCCAGGCAGCTCGGTGTGCAAGGGCAGCACAGGATGCTTCGTTCCCATTGGCCACGGGCGAGATTCCCGCAGGGCCAGCACGCCAGGGGCCAAGACTTCACGCGGGTACGTGGACCGGGTCGTCTTTTGTTGTGGATTCAACCTGTTCCTTTTCGTTTGCCAACGGCTCCCGGCTGGCAGCTTCCGGTACAGCAGCGGCCATGGTAGCAGCAGAGGTGCATACCATGCCTCGCAGTATCGTACCAGCGGCAAGGGTACGTACGACCCGTGCTGCCAATCCACGAGGGATTCAGCGAGCCACTGTGAGGTGGCACTTTGCCATGCTTTGGTAGGACGACCTTCGTAGGCTGAGATCAGTGTCGATGTCGCTTGCCCGCACGCAATGCGGGACCACTGGTGGACGCGCTCCCCCCTCTCCACACCCCTGCCAATGCCTATCCACTCATCGATATAAGACACGGCTGCCCTGTCACATCCAGGCCCTCTGTCTACTGGTGTGCTTACCCTGCATCCTACGTCCTAACCCCTCCTCCATCGTGGTGGCACTTGGCTTTCCAGTCTCACCCCCAGATTACGAGAGTATTCGGCCTGATGGCATCCACCATGACGACCCTACAGACCCATGATGGATTCCCCTACTACGAGAGAAGCATGTCTCAGCCCAATTCCAACTTGTTTGGACCGCAGCAAGGCTGGGCATCTGCTCTCTGCGGGGGCAGAGCTGTCACGCCGGCCTACCTGAACTATGCCGCCTCCAATACCCCCCCGTCCGAGAATGAGCTTCATCTCCATCCAAGGCATACGCAAGAACCGTTGACGACCCATCTGGGAAAGCGTTCGCATGCCATGTCAATCCAGGTGCCCCACATGTACAGCACTATCGCCACAACAACTTCGCTATCGCCACCGGTATACGCCGATGCGGGTCCGGACATGTATCCCCAGGCTTCCCTCTTCAACGCTGCGAATGTCACGGCCAACCAGCACCACTCCCCAACGCTCTCACCGCACGAGACTCGATTCGATCTGCATCGCGCGCCTGCACCATTCAGCAGCCCCTACTCGTTCCAGAGCCCGCCGCAGCCACTCCAAGGACAAAACACGGTCCCATTTTCCCATGCTTCTCGACACGCAGCCGAAGGAATGCATGGCAGCAGTCCAGAAAACAGGTACCATAGCGCTTCTCCGGCCCGGGTACCTTCGGTGGGCGGGCGCAGACGGCGATCGGAGAAGGTAGAACCAGGCTCGACGCGCGCCATATACCTCGAGAAGAACCGCAAGGCTGCGAGCAAGTGCCGCAGCAAGCAAAAGATGCAACAAGAAGGTCTCGTGCAAACCGCCCACGATTTCAAGGTCCGGAATGACTACCTCAAGAACCAAGTCAAGAAGCTCAAAAAGGAAATGAGTGACTTGATGGAAGAAGTCAGCCCGCACAACGACTGCGAGGACGGCCGGCTCAGGGAGTATATACAGCGGAAAGCGGATCGATTGGCCTCTGGCATCCAGCCCGCGCCCTACATCCCGCCAATGCTCGTGCGTACGGACAGCACATCACCGTCCACGCCTTCCTCCATCCAATTGTAGGGCATCGTTGGCCACATGAACCCGCCGGCTCATGGAGCACCCACATCTTCCTGCTCTCTTTATCCCCTTGTGGGGAGAAGGCGCTCAAGGCAGAGAGTACGGGTCATGGGCAAAACAAATGGAAACAAGGTATCCAGTGGGATGGTCAACAGATTGCGGGTCAGGTCGGATTGTTGGTGAGGCACAGGGAAAAACTGCTTGGAGCAAGCCGCCTGCAGAGGCACGCACGAAGAGCTACGAAGGCATGAATGAACAAAGGTGAAAAGTTGGAGTGTAATGTCGTCAACTCATGTCTCCGCATACCGTATCTTTGCAATGCTACCTAATTCTATCTTATCCCTTCTTGTGGGTAGCAGATGGCTTTTGAACATGCAACATGTGCCCTTGCAGGATAGATTCCCGCCGTGAAGCATGGCTTTACTCCCGGGGATCAGCCCCCCTCCCCTCGGTGCTTTCTCTCTCTCTCTCTCTCTCTCTCTCTCTCTCTATGTGTGTGTCTCGGTCATCCTACGCAGATACAAGCTCATTGTCCTGTGTACTACTCACCATTCTACGGCAACCCACCCCACCAATCAAAATCGTAGGAGCCTTATCCCTTCGCGTAATGTACGTCATGTACCCCATCGCTCTACCCGTGCAACACCAGCGCCTATCCCCCCCCCGTCGCACAGCTCAATACTTATGCGCCGTTGGACGAATCGTTACGAGCAGTGGGCGTGTAACTTGCCCAGGGACCCGGCTGCCGACGGAGGCGCGCACGCGTCGCCTTCGATAGTGAACGGGACATGCCGGTAGATACCAACACCTGCTCGTGGCCATGGTGGCTGTGAACCTTGCATTCTTTTGATCGCCTGCATGCCGTGTTCCGCCAAGAACCAGGCCAAGCGACTGCAAGTCTGCATCGGGATCGATGCAGCTGCATCGCAACTCGCCTGCTTCATGCTCATGAGTCATGAAGAGACCAGGGTGACAACTTGTCCTGGGGTTAGCAGCATCCTTTGCATATATAGCCGGGGCAGGGGGGCCTTCGATCTGAATGGAGATTTGGCCCGTAGCGCTCCGCGGAAGCAGAAGAGCATCGGGATTTGCCAAGGGAATCATAATTCAAGTAGGCGGAATTGGTGACCGGGAGCATTGTGTAGCGAGCAATACGGGGTCGGTATGGATGGAAGATGCCTGACTACGGCAGCGTGTTCGGAAAAAGACATGGTAGAAAGAATTGCATTCGCTGGGAAATTGTGGGATTGGGCAGTCCATGTCACCTGTAATCTTGAGAAGATTGGTGAGAAGTGTGCACAGGATGCGTAGCGCGGAAGATTCCATGTCGATACCCGTGGGAGTTGGTTGGATGACGAGTACAACTTACAAGGCTACAAAGCTTGTCCAGAGCGCACGATTTCGATATTTCCACGTCGAATCATGCCCATGGCGACTCTTGTTTGCCCATCAGGCATCCCACTTCCTTTTGCTTTAGCCAACGTGCTCCGTCCGACCCTTCTCCGGCACACGGTCCGTCAACAGTCCCCCTGTCAACGGCCGTCTCGACTCCTTAACAATACCACGTATCGAATCGTTCTCCACGAACATCATCTCCAGCTCCTCGAGGCTGCGGCCCATGGTCTCCGGGTAGAGGAACCACACCACGGGCACGATGATGGCGCTGATGCAGAGAAAAACGAGGTAGTATTTCCAACCAATGGTTTCAATGGCGACGGGGGTGACCATGTTGACGACAAAGTTCCAGAGCTATTGATGGACAGGTTAGTGAAGCGAACGGTAGAAACACAGGGCGCGCAAAAGACCGGGCAGGGCAAAACCGAAGAATGGTGGACGGGGTTTACATACCCAGTGATTCGCAGTCGAAATGCCCGCCATGGGCACGCGCAATCTCGTCGGCGCAACCTCTGTGCAATACAGGAAGTTTGCGCCCAAGAAGCCAATGGGGATGAAGAAGTTGAAGAGGAAGACAAACAGGGCGCTGCCAATTTGCGCAGGGCGGTTGTCCTTGGGGTACGATGAGGCAACGGCGAGCGCAAGCATACACGATGCCATGCCCATGCCGCTGAACATGAAGAGCTTGCGTCGCCCGAAGCGGTCGATGGTGAAGAAGGCGACGAAGCAGGAGAGGAACTTCCAGGTGAGGGCTCCGCCCGAGAGGATGCGGGACATTTCAGACGACATGCCGAGGCCCTGTTGGAAGATAATCTGGCAAGTGGATTAGGTCATGGCTGCCCACACACGCAGAGTAGATGTCATGCCGGGAGGGGAGAGGTGACGTACTGTCGAGTAGGTGGAGATGAGGTTACTACCGCACATTTGCTGCAAAAACTGCAAAAAGATACACAGCGAGAAGCGGTAGAAGAGTCTATCCTTGCCCATGGTGAAGATGTCGCTCATCTTGGCGGCACTGCGGCCCGTTTCCTCCAGCGCGAGCTCAATGCCATGAATCTCTGCGCCGACCGTGGCATCATCCAAGGGAAGACCCTTGAATGCACACAAGCTCGCCCGCGCCTCTTCCACTCGCCCTTTGTTGACCAGCCACCGCGGACTCTCCGGGATGCTAAACACGGCGGCCAGCGGGACCAGAGAAATCAGCGTGGGAATCGCCAGCGGAAGACGCCACTGCAACGGCTTATTGTGCTGCTCGAAGAAGCCAAGATTAATCCACGCCTCGAGGAGGTACCCAAGACTGATGAAGCACCCATCGAGCACAACATGTTTCCCGCGGTGCGCCGACGACGAGCACTCGGCCTGCCACACGGGCACCGTCGCACTCAGCGCACCAACCCCTCCGCCCAGGATAAACCGTCCGACGACAAACTGCGCGAGATGGAAACTCGAGCACTGCAACACCTCGCCTACCAGCGTCATTACGGCGGCGCCGAAGATGACTTTGCGGCGTCCAAGCACGTCGCCAACCCAGGAGCACGAGAGGGCGCCCAAGAGGGCGCCAATGGTGAAGGTAGCGACGACGGCGCCCTGGACAGTGGACTTGTGGCTCTTTTCGGCGCCGTGAGCATCGACGGTGTCGATGGTGGGGAAGTGAGCGTTCCAGTCAGGCAGGGAGAGAAGGCCCCCGACGCCAGACTGGTTGTAGCCAAACAGTACAAAGGCAGGGAGCACGACGAGCAGCAGCTGTGCTGTCGGCATCGTTTTACCCTGTATGCCCATGGTGGAGGGGCAAGGAGTAGAAGGACAGGAAGAGGGGGGGGGGGGGAGTGCTGGGGGCGGGAGGGGCCAAAAAAAGGCGAAAC
>Ga0182211_1000258_pt1 | contig 16840 bp, 15 predicted proteins | sample G5R1MG_20_FD_129660 | JGI IMG/M metagenome (GOLD analysis project Ga0182211, IMG submission 129660) | Switchgrass phyllosphere microbial communities from Michigan, USA - G5R2_MAIN_03OCT2016_LD1 MG | ecosystem: Host-associated > Plants > Phyllosphere > Phylloplane/Leaf | place: USA: Michigan... | reverse complement strand
GGTCTCGGCCGCGACGATGCGGCGGTAGCGCTGCTCGAGACCACGTTGCGGGCCGATGTGCCCACCGTCGCCGACGCGGATGCCTTGTGGCTGCTGGCGGAGCGGGGAATGACCAGTCTCAGAGTTCCAGCGATCCTCACCCCGCATGAGGGCGAATTTATCCGGCTGTTTGGCGAGGCGAAGGGCAGCAAGGTGGACCGCGTGCGCGCCGCAGCCACCAGCAGCGGCAGCGTGATCGTCTACAAGGGGCCCGACACCGTGATTGCCGCGCCCGATGGCCAAGTCGCGGTGGCGCGGCGTGCGAGCACCTGGTTGTCGACCGCCGGCACCGGCGACGTGCTGGCGGGCCTATGCGCGTCTCGTCTCGCGGTCGGCGGCGATCCGTTCCGTGCCGCTTGCGAAGCGGTGTGGTTACACGCCGAGGCGGCGCGGCTTGCCGGGCCCGCCTTTGCCGCCGACGATCTCGTGCGGTTCATTCCTCAAGCGATGGCGGATCGGCTGTGAGCGACGGCGAAGACATCCTGCGCGTGGGCGCCAAGGGTGACGGCGTGACCGCCAGCGGCAGGCACGTCGCCTTCAGCGCGCCAGGTGACCGCGTGCAGCCGGATGGGACGATCAAGCCGGGGCCTCATCATGCCACGCCGCCGTGCCGCCATTTCGGCACGTGCGGCGGTTGCCAGTTGCAGCATCTCGACGAGGCGACGCTGGCCGATTTCGTCGCGGAGCGGGTGGCCAACGCAGCTAGCGGGCAGGGGCTCAAACCCGGGATCATCGCCGCGCCGCACCTCTCGCCACCAAAGACACGTCGCCGTGCCGCGCTTCATGCCCAACGCATCGGCGGTCGCGTCGTGGTCGGCTTTCGCGAGGCCGGTTCTCACCGCATCGTCGACATGCAGGAGTGCCATGTCCTCGCGCCCGAGCTGTTCGCGCAAGTGGCGCCCTTGCGCAAGATGCTCGCCGCGCAGCCGGGACGGATTGCAGTCGAGGTGGAGCTAGCGACCACGGACCAAGGCGTTGACCTCGGCCTGAAGGGCCTGAAGATCGAAGGCCTCGCCGCCACCGAGGCGATGCTGGACTTTGCCCAGCGGCAAGGCCTCGCCCGCATCACCCTCGATCAGGGCTATGGCCCGGAACCGGCGTGGGAGCCGGAGCCGGTGACCGTGCGCCTGGGCGAGGTCAGCGTGTCGTTCCCGTCCGGCGGCTTCCTGCAGGCGACCCAGGATGGAGAGCGCGCCCTGATCGCCGCGGCGCGCGAGTGGTTGGCGGAATCGGCCACCGTCGCTGATCTGTTCTCAGGGCTGGGCACTTTCGCCTTCGCGCTTGCTGGGCCGGGCACCAAGGTGCTCGCCGCCGAGTCCGCGCGCGAGACCCACTTTGCGTGCAAGGCGGCGGCGGGGCGGGCGCAAGTGCCGGTCCATGCGCTGTATCGCGACTTGTTCCGCAATCCGATGCAGCCCGACGAACTCAACCGCTTCGCCGCGATCCTGATCGATCCGCCTCGCGCCGGCGCGCGAGAGCAGGTGGCGCATATCGCGCAAAGCACGGTCGAGCGCGTGGTCTACATCTCGTGCAATCCATCGAGCTGGGCTCGTGATGCCGCGATGCTGGTGGCGGGCGGCTATCGCCTCGCGGAGTTGCGGCCTGTGGGCCAGTTCCGCTGGTCGACCCACGTCGAGCTGGCAAGCCTGTTCCTACGCCTCTGAGCCCTAGCCGCCGGCGCGGTCCATCATGTCCATGAAGTTGCGCGCCGCTTCGCGGTCCTCGGCGTTCTCGAACGTGGCATCCAAGTCGGGCGCGCTGCCGAGCAGGTACATCAGCGTCCACAGCGCGAACCGACGGCCGCTATCCGTCTCCATGCCGATGTCGACCGCCATGCGCTCGATCCCTGCAGCCAGCGCTGGCGGTGCAATCGCATCGAGGTCGCCGGTGCCGAAGTAGCGGCGAAGCTGATCGTCGAAGTCCATCAATCGTCTCCCAACAGAACGTGCGCGAAGGCTGCGGGATCGGTGTTGCCGCCCGAAAGGATGACGGCGGTCCGCTCGGCCGGCGCGACTTTACCGGCCAGCACCGCCGCGAGCGCAGCCGCGCCGCCCGGCTCTACGACCAGCCGCAGCCGAGAGAACGCCACCCGCTGTGCCGCGCGGACCTCAGCCGGCGTGACCGTAGCGGCCTCCGTGACCCTTCCCAGAAGCACGCCTAGATTGAGCGCATGGGTGGATGGCGGCTGCAGCGAGTCACAGGGGGTCGCTGGCGGGTTCGAGCCAACGGGCACCACTCGCCCCGCCGCCAGGCTCAGGCCCACCGTGTCCCAGCCTTCCGGCTCCACCGGCACGACGGCCGCGTCTGGACAGGCGAGCGCGAGGCCAGCGGTCAGCCCGCCCCCTCCGCATGGGATGATCAGCAGTTGGGGCCCGCCGCCGGACAGCGCCTCCATCTGTTCGGCGATCTCGATGCCGGTACTCCCCTGGCCCTCGATGACCCAGGGATCGGCAAAGGCATGTGCCAACGTGGCGCCGCTCTCCGCCACCAACCGGCCGGCCACCATGTCGCGATCCTCACCGCCGGGCCGATCGTAGAGCACGACCTCGGCGCCCAGCGCCCGCGTTGCGTCCAGCTTCACGTGCGGTGCATCGACCGGCATGACAATGGTCGCGGCAATGCCTAGCCGCCGTGCCGCCCAGGCGACGCCTTGCGCATGGTTGCCGCTCGACACGCCGATCACCCCGCGCCGGCGCTCCGCTTCGCTCAGGTCGGTCAGCCGGTGCCAGGCACCGCGGATCTTGAACGCGCCCACCGGCTGCAGACACTCGGCCTTGCACCAGATCGTCCGGCCGTCGATCTCCAGAGGCAGCAGCGGCGTGGGCGGCAGCAGTGCGGCGATCTTCTGCGCGGCGCGCTGGACGCCGGCATGATCGGGAAGGCGGTGGGTAGGCGTCGTCATGGTTGAGAGCGATAGGGCATGCCGCGTGTCGCGTCACCTCGTCGTAGCGACCCGGCTGCTGTTGTCTTGTCACATGCGCGGCCTATATGCGGGCGTTCCGATAGCACCCCGGAAGGGGTGCCGGCGAAGGAGATGGCGTAGTGAGCAAGGTTCTGGTGATCGGCGCGGGCGGTGTCGGCTCGGTCGCGGTGCACAAGATGGCGATGAACCCCGACATCTTCAGCGACATCCATCTCGCCAGTCGCACCGTCTCCAAGTGCGAGGCGATCGCACAGTCGGTCAAGGAGCGCACTGGCGTCGACATTGCGACCTATGCGATCGACGCGGACGATGTCGCCGCCACCTCGGCGCTGATCGAGCGGCTCGGACCCAAGCTCGTCGTCAACCTGGCGCTGCCGTACCAGGATCTCGCGATCATGGACGCGTGTCTGGCCACCGGCACCCACTACCTCGACACCGCCAACTACGAGCCGCGCGACCAGGCCAAGTTCGAGTATCACTGGCAGTGGGCTTATCAGGACAAGTTCCGCGACGCCGGGCTGATGGCGGTGCTCGGCTCCGGCTTCGATCCGGGCGTCACCAGCGTGTTCGCGATGTGGCTCAAGAAGCACAAGCTCAAGACCATCCGCCTGCTCGACATCCTCGACTGCAACGGCGGCGATCACGGCCAGGCCTTTGCCACCAACTTCAACCCCGAGATCAACATCCGCGAAGTCACCGCTCCGGCGCGTCACTGGGAGAATGGCGAGTTCGTCGAGACCCCGGCCATGGGCGTGAAGCAGCAGTTCGACTTCGAGGGTGTCGGCCCCAAGACCATGTACATGATGTACCACGAAGAGCTGGAAAGCCTCGCCAAGTTCGTCCCTGAACTGGAGCGCGCGCGGTTCTGGATGACCTTTGGCGATGCCTATATTCAGCACCTGACGGTGCTGCAGAACGTCGGCATGACCCGCATCGATCCGGTCACCTACAACGGTGTCGAGATCATCCCGCTGCAGTTCCTCAAGGCCGTGCTTCCCGAGCCCGCGTCGCTCGGTCCCACGACCAAGGGCAAGACCAACATCGGCGATATCGCCACCGGCGAGGCGCTCGACGGTTCGGGCGAGAAGACGTTCTACATCAAGAATATCTGCGACCATGAAGACGCCTATGCCGAGACGGGCAACCAGGCCGTCAGCTACACCACCGGCGTACCGGCGATGATCGGCGCGGCGATGATGCTGACTGGCCAGTGGGCCGGTGAGGGCGTGTTCAACATCGAGCAGCTCGATGCCGATCCGTTCATGGACATGCTGAACACCCAGGGCCTGCCCTGGACTGTCGAGGAACTCGATGGACCGCTGACGTTCTGATGCGGCGGCTCGTCACAGTCCTGCTCGGCGGCCTCGCGCTGGCGGGGTGCTCGCCGGCCCAGGCTCCCGCTCCGCAAGCCGGCGGGCAGTCCTTCCCGCGTGAACTGAGTGCGGGCGATCGTGCCGCCTGCACCGCCTCGGGGGGGCGCGTGGAGCGGCGTGGCCGCATCGGCGCGGAGCTGTGCGTCAGGCCGCTTGCCGATGCGGGTAAGGCTTGCACCGACACGGCGCAATGCCAGGGCAAGTGCGTCGCCACCGGCAACGCGGATGCCGCACCCACGGCGGGGCAGTGCCAGGCCGACGATCGCCTGTTCGGCTGCTATGCCGAGATCAAGGGCGGCAAGGCCGCTTACACCATCTGCGTCGACTGACGCGCGTGCGGGCCGCCCGTCCCTTGCGGCTGACATAGGACCGATTAGCATGGAAACCAGAGCCGGCGATCCGGGCGCCTTTGCCCAGTTCGACTTGTCCCGCGTCGACAGTCCCGCCTTTGTCGTGGATGCCGCGCGACTGCGGGCGAACCTTCGCGTGTTGCAGGACATTGGCGAGCGTTCCGGCGCTAAGGTGCTGGCGGCGCTAAAGGCCTTCTCGATGTGGTCTACCGCGCCGATCGTCGGCGAGTACCTCGATGGCGTCTGTACGTCTGGTCTGTGGGAAGCGCGGCTCGCGTCCGAGTTCTACGACGGCGAGATCACCACGTATTGCGCGGCCTACAAGCCCGAGGATCTGCCGGAGATCCTGCGCTTGTCCGACCACGTGATCTTCAACTCGCCGGGGCAGATCGAGCGGCTGTGGCCGATCATCGAGAACGCGCGCGCTTCCGGTGAGGCGTTCGACATCGGCTTGCGGATCAATCCCTTGCATGCCGAAGGCGAAGTGCCACGTTACGATCCGTGCGCCCCCCACTCGCGCTTGGGCTTTCCCATCGACCAGCTGACCGAGGACCACATCGGCCTCGTCGACGGCCTGCACATGCACACCTTGTGTGAGCAGGACTTCGCCCCCTTGGCCAGGACTTGGGACAAGGCGTTCGACTATCTCGAGCCCTGGTTCGGTGAGTTGAAGTGGCTCAACCTGGGGGGTGGGCACCACGTCACCCGCGCCGACTACCAGCGTGAGGAGCTGATCGAGTTCCTGGCCGACGTCGCCGACGATACCGGAGCCCAGGTCTACATCGAACCGGGCGAGGCGGTGGCGCTCGACGCCGGGATCTTGGTCGGTACGATCCTCGACACCGGTTGGAACGGCATGCCGGTGGCGATCACCGACATCTCCGCGACGTGCCACATGCCCGACGTGATCGAGGCGCCGTATCGCCCGGCGATGCTCGGCGAAGTGGGGCCTCCGGCCGACGACATCATCGGCGAGGGGGACGGGCGCGTGCGCCTGGGCGGACCGTCGTGCCTCGCGGGCGACGTGATCGGCGACTATGTCCTGCCGCTGCCGGCGGAACCCGGCGCACGCTTCGCCTTCCTGGACCAGGCGCATTATTCGATGGTGAAGACCACGACCTTCAACGGTGTGCCGCTGCCCTCGATCTGGCTCTGGGACTCAGAGAGCGACGCGCTCGAATGCGTGCGCCGCTTCGCCTATGAAGACTTCCGTGATCGTTTGAGCTGAGAGTGCAGCGCGCCCGCTGGGGGCCGCAGCAAACCGTCTGGCTTGATCCAGGACCCACTCAGCTTCCGATGCGTGCTTGGGGGGCAGCCTAGCGGCCCGGCGCGCGTATCTTCGCCGTACGGAAGCGACGAGAGCACCAGCAATGACCCCAGGCTTTTCTGCCGTTTTACGTCGAGCAGCTCGTGTACAAACGCGTTGCATGAAGCTTTTGTGACGCCACAAGTTTTTCGCTTGCGATTCACCGGTACACACCTATATCCGCCCTCCGCTGCCCCATGGGACCTTCCAAACCGCAAGGCAGCTTCTGTCTAACACATCCGTTGGGGGTCCCTTGAGTTGCACCACAATCTTGACGCATCGGCTGTAGTTCGCGCTCTTTCGCCTGACGAACCCGTAATCCTCAATCGTCCGCATGCCGCGGCGCGTGCCGCGCGTTTCTTCGCCACGAAGTTCCCGGGCAAGTCGCTTTACGCGGTAAAGGCCAATCCTTCGGCCGATCTCATCGCCATCCTTTGGGATGAGGGTATCACGCATTACGACGTGGCCTCGATCGCCGAGGTTCGCCTCGTTCGCGGCGTTCTGCCCACCGCGACGCTGTGTTTCATGCACCCGGTCAAGACCGCTAGCGCCATTCGCGAGGCTTACTTCACCCACGGCGTGCGGACGTTCAGCCTGGACACTCGCGAGGAGCTGGAGAAGATCGTCGCGGCGACGGTGGATGTCGATGGCAACCCGGCATCCGACTTGCGCCTCTGTGTGCGCCTGCGCGTCTCATCCGAGTATTCGGAACTGAGCCTGGCCTCCAAGTTCGGCATCGATCTCGCTGACGCTGGGCCTCTGCTGCAGGAGACCCGCCAGGTCGCCGACTGGCTCGGTGTGTGCTTCCACGTCGGCAGCCAGGCCATGACCCCTTTCGCCTATGTCCAAGCGCTGGAGCGAGTTCGTGCGGCGATCGCCGATGCCGGTGTCGTCATCGACATGATCGACGTCGGTGGTGGCTTTCCATCGGTCTATCCGGGCATGGAGCCACCACCGCTCGAAGACTACTTTGCGATCATCCACCGCCACTTCGAAGCTCTGCCGATCGCCTACAACGCCGAACTGTGGTGCGAGCCCGGCCGGGCGCTCTCGGCCGAGTACAACTCGCTGATCGTCAAGGTCGAGAAGCGCCGGGGCAAGGAGCTGTTCATCAACGACGGCGCCTATGGCGCGCTCTACGACGCGGCACACGTCGCTTGGCGCTTCCCCGTCAAGTGCATTGCCGCTGCTGATGGTGAGCGTTCCGACGTGCTCGAGGACTTTGCGTTCTATGGCCCGACCTGCGACGACGCCGACTTCATGGAAGGTCCGTTTCAGTTGCCGGCCGACATCAAGGCCGGTGACTACATCGAGATCGGCATGCTCGGCGCGTACGGGGCGGCGATGCGGACCGCGTTCAATGGCTTCGGTCAGGGCGATGTTGTGTCCGTGACCGACGAGCCGATGGCGAGCCTCTACACCGGCGAGCGCAAGGATCCGCGCGTTTCGGACAACGTTGTCTCGCTTCGCTAAACGCCTACATTTGGTCCATGCAACACCTCTCGGGGCACAAGCCTCGGAAGGTGTTGTTGTGCCCCGCATCCTCCAAAAGGCGCCGGGATCGCGATGTCATATCAACGACATCACCGCGATTGTCGTTGCTTCGATGGCTCAAAGCCTTAGCGTCGAGCCAGCACGTTAGTCACGTGCGGGAGAGACGTTGATGAGGAATGCCGTACCTGTTCTGGGCATCTGTGCAGCGCTCGTCTGTAGCCCAGTGCATGCCGACACATCGCGTGACATGCTCGTCAGCGCGGCCTTCGGCACGCGGGACAAGGCGACGGCGCTCACACGAGTCAGGCAGTCCATGGCAGCGGCCGATGCCGCCCTTGCGAAAAATCCAGGTGACGAGAATGCGCGGCTCCAACGGGCATTGGCGATCGGCTATCGCGGCAAGCTCGTTCGTAGCCGAGCCGACGTGTTGGCAGCCCGACGCGAGTTCGAGGCGATTGTGGCGGCCAATCCGCGAAACTCCGAAGCACAAATGGCGCTCGGCGCCTGGCACTTGGCCGCAATCATCGAGTTCGGCCCATTGATGGCTCGCACCGTTCTGGGCGCGCGCGCAGCGGCCGGCAATCAGGCGCTGGACCGTGCCCTTGCCCTAGGGCGAGACCGCGCGGGAATCCCTGCCTTGGCCAGCCTCCAGCGCATACAGATCAACCCCTCTGACGTGCTGGCCGCCCGGCGTCTGGCGGAGGTCGCGATCAAGGCCGATGCCAGCACGTCGTTCGATCGCCTCATGCAGAAGCAAGTCGCGATCTTGCTCCCGATCCTGCGCGAAGGCAACGGCAAGGCGGCAGCCGCTGCTGCAAAGCTGCTCATGCCGTTTGGCCGCGTCACCAACTAATCAGGATCGGCAAGTGTGACGAAAAAGGGGCCCGGGTTTGCACCAGGGCCCCATATCGATCAGGCTTTAGCCGTGTGGATCAACGCTGACCCAGCGGCACGTAGTCCCGCTGCGTCGGACCCGTGTAAAGCTGACGCGGACGGCCAATCTTCTGGCCTGGATCGCTGATCATCTCGTTCCATTGGGCGACCCAGCCGACCGTGCGAGCGAGTGCGAACAGAACGGTAAACATCGTCGTCGGGAAGCCGATCGCCGAGAGGATGATGCCCGAGTAGAAGTCCACGTTCGGGAACAGCTTCTTCTCGATGAAGTACGGATCGTTGAGCGCCAGTTCCTCGAGACGCAGCGCAGTTTCGAACAGCGGATCGTCGACCTTCAGCGCGTCGAACACTTCGCGCACGGTCGACTGCATCACCGTCGCGCGCGGGTCGTAGTTCTTGTAGACGCGGTGGCCGAAGCCCATCAGGCGGAAAGGGTCATTCTTGTCCTTGGCGCGCTCGATGTAATGCGGGATCTTGTCGGGCGTGCCGATCTCCTTGAGCATGTTGAGCGCCGCCTCGTTGGCGCCGCCATGCGCGGGGCCCCACAAGCAGGCGATGCCGGCCGCGATGCACGCGAAGGGGTTCGCGCCCGACGAACCGGCAAGGCGCACGGTCGAAGTCGAGGCGTTCTGCTCGTGATCGGCGTGGAGGATGAAGATCCGATCCATCGCGCGCTCGACTTCGGGGATCACCTCGTATTCTTCCGCCGGCACGCCGAAGGTCATGCGCAGGAAGTTGCCGGTGTAGCTCAGGTTGTTGTCGGGGTAGAGGAACGGCTGCCCCACCGAGTACTTGTACGCCATCGCCGCAATCGTCGGCATCTTGGCGATCAGGCGGTGCGAGCTGATCTTGCGATGCTCGGGGTCGGCTATGTCGGTGCTGTCGTGATAGAAGGCCGAAAGGGCGCCGACCACGCCGCACATGATCGCCATCGGGTGCGCATCACGGCGGAAGCCGCGATAGAACGTCGCCAGTTGCTCGTGCAGCATGGTGTGACGGGTGATGGTGCTGGAGAACTCGTCCAGTTCGGTGCCGCTCGGCAGTTCGCCGTTCAGCAGCAGATAGCAAACTTCCATGAAGCTGGACTGTTCGGCCAGTTGGCCGATCGGATAGCCACGGTGCAGGAGGACGCCTTCGTCGCCGTCGATGTAGGTCAGCGCGGACTCGCAAGCAGCGGTCGACGTAAAGCCGGGATCGAAGGTAAACTGCCCCGTCTGCGCATAGAGCTTGCGGATGTCGATGACATCCGGGCCGACGCTGCCTTGCAAGATCGGGTACCCGAAATCCTTGCCTGCGGTGGTGAGTTTTGCCTGGTTAGCCAAGTGTCTGTACTCCTTAGACTTGCGACGCAGCCGTGGCGGTCGCCTGCGCGGAGATCCGCGCAAGGCTCTCGTCCCGACCGAGCAGAACCAAAACGTCAAAAATTCCAGGTGAGGTCGTCTGTCCCGTCAACGCGGCGCGCAGGGGCTGCGCGAGCTTGCCAAGCCCGAGGCCTAGCTCCTCGGCTAAAGCCTTGAGGGTTTCTTCCACTGCCGCGAGCGTCCATTCGGGCGTGCTCGCAAGCCGTTCGTGGATGGTCGCGAGGCGGCCGCGCGCATCGTCCGTCAACAACGCCGCCGCCTTGTCCGTCATCGCCAGCGGGCGGCACGCGAACAGGAAGGCGGCGCTTTCCGCTAGTTCGTTCACGTCCTTGGCGCGGACCTTGAGCACCGGCATCGCCCGCGCGAGCAGCTCGAGATTGGCTCCTTCGCCGAAATGCGCCCCGACCATCTGCGACAATCGGCCATCGTCCGCCTCGCGCAGGTAATGGCCATTGAGGTTCTGCAGCTTGGCCAGATCGAAGCGCGATGGTGCCTTGCCGACATCCGGCATGTCGAACCAGGCGATCGCCTGTTCGCGGCTGATGATCTCGTCATCGCCATGCCCCCAACCCAGGCGCAGCAGGTAGTTGAACAGCGCTTCGGGAAGGATGCCAAGTTCGTCCCGGTAGACGTCGACGCCTAGCGCTCCGTGCCGCTTGGACAACTTCGCGCCATCGGAGCCGTGGATCAGCGGAACATGCCCATAGACCGGGCGCTCCCAGCCTTCGATCGCCGCCATGGCATCAATGATGGCCAGTTGGCGGAACGCATTGTTGAGGTGGTCGTCGCCGCGCAGCACGTGGGTAACGCCCATGTCGTGATCGTCCACGACGACCGCCAGCATGTACGTGGGCGTCCCGTCAGAGCGGAGCAGAACGAAATCGTCGATCTCTTCGTTGCGGACGGTGACACGGCCCTGGACGAGATCGTCGATCACCGTTTCGCCATCGCGCGGGGCCTTGATCCGGATCACGAATGGAGCATCGCTGGGTTGGTCCGCCGCAGCGGCATCGCGCCAGGGACTTTCCAGGCGGAACGGCCGCCGCTCTTCCTGCGCCTGCGCGCGGCGAGCCGCCAGTTCCTCCTGCGTCATGTAGCAGCGATAGGCATTTCCGCTCTCGACCAGAGCCTGTGCAACGGCGGCGTGGCGGCTGGAGCGGGCGAACTGGAAAACCGGCTCCTCGTCGCCACTCAAACCAAGCCAGTTCAGCCCATCGAAGATCGCGTCGATAGCCGGCTCGGTCGAGCGTACGCGATCGGTGTCCTCAACCCGCAGCAGGTAGGTGCCGCCATGATGGCGAGCATAGAGCCAGTTGAACAGCGCCGTGCGGGCGCCGCCGATATGCAGGTAACCGGTCGGGGAGGGCGCAAAGCGCGTGACAACCGGGCGCGTGCCAGCGGGTCGCGTCGCGGTGGGTGCTCCACCTGGCGTCGCTTGCGCTACGCTGCCGCTTGCCATCAACGCATCCTTCCTGTCCAACGGACGCGGGGGTCATCAAGCCCAGCGCCGAGAAATCCTGCTCCAGGCGCTCTGGAGAGCGCTGCATTGCAACATCGGCCATGGAACACCCTGCACCCGTTGTCGAGAGGGTTGACGGCGGTTGAGCGATTTCTTGGGCGCCGGCTTCGATCGTGCGCCCTGGCTGGTCGTGGCGTTCGGCGCCGAGATCGCGTGCTGGTTCGCGCTACCTTCGCAAGAATCATGGCTGGCTTTGGTGTTCGGCAGTGCCGCGATCAGCGTAGGCGTCGCGGGGGCGATGCGGGCAGACGGCGCTTACGCTTGTGTGCGAATGGCCGGCATCGTCATGCCTCTGGCGGTCGCGGCGGGTTGCGCTTCTGTCTGGGCCCGGTCGGAGCTCATCGGTGCCGAGCCGATCGCGCGTCCTATGGTTGCGACATTCGCGGGCAAGGTCCTCTCGATCGAGGCGCAGCCGGCGCGAGGCCGGCATCGCATGGTGCTGGCGACCCGGGAGCCGGAAAGCGGGCGTGCCATGCGCGTGCGGCTCAACATGCCGGACGACAAGGCGGGCATGGCAGACGTGCGGATCGGTGCGATCGTGCGGGTCAGAGCGCGGTTGGTACCACCCGCGCCGCCCATGCTGCCGGGCGCCTACAACTTTGCGCGCGCAGCCTGGTTTGGGGGCCTTGCCGCGACCGGCTCCGCGCTGGAGTCGCCGCAAGTGCCTCGCCCCGAGCCTGGAGGCCAGAAACTGAGCGATCTGCAGCGTCGTCTGACGGATCACGTTCGCGAGCAGCTTCCGGTCAGCGAAGCCGGGATCGCAGCCGCTTAGACCACCGGCGATGTCGGCGGGATCGCCGAAGCGAACTCCGAAGCCATGCGCGGTTCCGGCTTGGCGCATCTGCTGTCAATCAGCGGCCTGCACGTGAGTGCAGTGATCGCCGCAGTGTTCTTCGTGACGCTGAAGCTTTTGGCCTTGTGGCCTTGGCTGGCACTGCGGGTGCGCTTGCCAGTCCTGGCGGCGGACGCGGGGCCCATAGCAGGCATCTTCTATACGCTGTTGAGTGGATCGCAGGTGCCGACCGTGCGCTCCTGCATCGGCGCATTGCTCGTGTTGGCTGCCTTGGCGCTCGGCCGAGAGGCGGTGTCGTTACGGATGCTTTCGCTAGCGGCTTTCCTGGTCCTGCTGTTCTGGCCGGAGGCCGTCGGCGCCCCCAGCTTCCAGATGAGTTTCGGCGCGGTCCTGGCGATTGTCGCGCTATCCGGCGCCGAGCCAATCCGGCGTTTTCTGAGACCTCGCGAGGAGGGTCTTTTCATCAAGGCCGGCCGGCATTTGGCCATGCTGCTGCTGGCCATGCTGCTGACGGGCATCGTGATCGAAGTGGCGCTCATGCTGATCGGCCTCTTCCACTTTCACCGGGGCGGCATCTATGACGCCTTGACGAACGTGGTGGCGATCCCGCTGACGACGGTCGTCATCATGCCGGCGGTGCTGGCGGGTCTGGTGTTCGATATCCTCAATGCCGGAGCACCTGCCTGGTGGATCGCTGGCAAGTCGGTGTCGCTGCTGACCGCCATCGCGCATTGGGTCGCCAGTCGCCCGGGCGCTGTCACCACGTTGCCCCCGTTTGGTAGCGGCGCCTTCGTGCTGTTCCTCGCGGGCGCGCTGTGGATAGGCCTGTGGAGCGGACGCGTTGGCTCGGCCTCGTACCCGCCTCGATCGGCACCGTCCTCATCGCCACGACCCGCCCGGCCGACGTGCTGATATCCGGCGATGGGCGACATGTCGGTCTTCTCGCCGAAGACAGCCATAACCTGTTCGTGCTGCGAGAGAGCCGCAGCGACTTCGCCCGCGACAACCTGACCGAAATTGCGGGCATGAGCGGCACGCCTATACTGATCACCGCCTGGCCCAACGCAAGGTGCAGCACGGATTCCTGCATCGTCATGGTCCGTCGCGGCGGGCGGGATTGGCGGCTGCTGCTAACCCGCAGCCGAGCCGCTCTGCCCGAGCGTGCCTTGGCAGCGGCATGCGAGCGTGTCGACGTGGTCGTATCGGACCGATGGCTTCCCCGAAGCTGTCAGCCCGCCTGGATCAAGGCCGATCGTCGATCGCTGGGCCAGACCGGAGGCCTGGCGATCGATCTGCATGCTGGCCAGATCACCAGCGTCGCGGATGGTGAAGGCCAGCATCGCTGGTGGCGGCCCGTCGTGGATCAAGGACCGCGCAAACCCAAGCATCCCATTGCGACCGACCCTGCAGCATCTCGGATACAAGCAGCCGCTCAGCCTGACGCCAGGAGGTAAGCCACCTATTCTGCCATGGCGGCGCGCTGCGGCGCCTTCAGAACGCTCAGCCTGTCGACTTAGTGATAGCGCCGCAGAAGACCGGCAAGACGGCCTTGCACTTCGACCTCGCCGGTGCGGTAGACTTGCGGCTCATAGGCGGCGTTGGCAGGGTCGAGCCTGACCATACCATCCTCCCGGCGCAGGTACTTGAGCGTGGCTTCTTCGCCACGAACCAGTGCCACCACGATCTCGCCATCGCGCGCCGTCGTGGTTCGCTTCACCAGCGCGAAGTCGCCGTCGAGAATACCAGCCTCGATCATTGAATCGCCAGATACCTCCAGTGCGTAGTGTTCGCCGGAACCCAGCAAGGCGGCGGGGACCGGCAGCATCGTCTGACCTTCCATGGCCTCGATCGGAACACCAGCCGCGATGCGGCCGTGCAGCGGAATCTCGATTACGTCGTTTGCCGCAGGCGGCATGGAGGGCGCAGCAGGCGTTCGCGCCTTCGCCGCATCGTTCGCGGGCTTCGGCGCGGGGACACGCGATCCGAGGTTCTCAGGTTGCTTGAGCACTTCAAGCGCGCGCGCACGGTTCGGCAAGCGGCGGATGAAGCCGCGTTCTTCCAAGGCGGAGATCAGACGGTGCACCCCAGACTTCGACTTGAGATCGAGCGCTTCCTTCATCTCCTCGAAACTGGGAGAGATGCCTGTGTCTTCAAGCCGGACCTGGATGAACCGGAGCAATTCGTGCTGCTTGCGCGTCAACATGTTCTCCGCCTCCTCAGGCGTTCTTATTGTGAACAATTAGCGAACAAGTAAGCAACAGAATTTCGCGCGTCAAGCACTTCCGCCGTGCCCGAGCCAATAGGCTCGCACGGGCTCACCGATCAGGGCCGACGGGGCATTAGACGCACGATCAATCAGCACGTTGCTCGCCGCTAGCGAGGCCAGCGCACTGCTGTCTTGCACCGTCTGCCGGGTGACACTCATGCCGTCCCATGTCGCCCTCAGGAATGTGCGGCGGCCACCATTGGCAGCAAGCGGCGCCTTAAGCACGGTATCGAAAGCCATCGGCAGGGGCTGCGCAGCACCCAGCAGCGCACGCAGCAGCGGGAGCATGAACAAGTACGCGGTGACGTGGCTCGACACTGGATTACCCGGCAGGCCCAGGACGATCTGAGGGCCGTAACGACCCTTGCGCATCGCGATCAGGATCGGCTTGCCCGGCTTGATCGCGACGCGCCAGAAATCGATCTGTGCGCCCCACGCCTCGAGCGCCGGCCTAACCAGATCATGATCTCCGACGGACGCGCCCCCGCTGGTGACGATCACGTCCGCATCGTCCACTTGTGCCAAGGCCGCGGCGAGTGCCTCCATGGTATCGGGCACGGGACCGATCCGGCGGACCTCGCACGGCAGCCCCCGCGCCATGGCGGCCAGCATCGCGCCGTTGCTGGCGGGAACCTGATGCGCCGCGCAAGCCTCGGGATCCGGGGACAGTTCGTCGCCGCTGTCCATCACCAGCACGCGGGGACGGCGCCGCACCGGAATGTGACGATGGCCGGCGCTGATAGCGAGGGCGATCTGGGCCGGACCGATCAGGGTACCTGCGGGGAGCACTTCCTGCCCGTCGAAGAAATCCATGCCGCAGGGACGGACATGCTTGTCCGCTGGTGAGGGGCCATCGCCGACAAGCGTGATGCGCAAGTCGTCGCGGGCGATATCCTCCTGCAGGATCACCGCGCCGGCGTCTGTCGGCATGACGGCGCCGGTCGAAATGCGGACGGCTTGCCCCGCCGCCATCTCGCCCGCGAAGGGATGCCCGGCGGCACTCTCGCCGACGACATCCCAGGGGCCGCGAAGGTCGCCCGCGCGTACGGCGTATCCATCCATCGCCGAGAGCGCTGCCGCCGGCTGCGTACGCCGGGCCAGTAGTGGTGCGGCGAGATACCGGCCTAGTGCGGCATCGGCATCGACGCGTTCCAGTGCAAGCGGCTCGACAAGCGCCAGCAGGCGGGCCTGTGCGTCTTCCAGCGATATCGGCGGCTCGCGGGTCATGCGTCGGCGGCGCGCCAATGGCCGGACTTGCCGCCGCGCTTTTCGATCAGACGAACGTCCTCGATCACCATCGCCTTGTCGAGCGCTTTGGCCATGTCATAGACAGTGACCAGCGCGATGGTAACGGCGGTGATCGCCTCCATCTCGATCCCCGTCTTGCCGGTTAGCGACGCGGTAGCGGTGGCCCGCACGGCATCCACCTCGAATGCGAAATCGATATTCACCGCATCGATCCCGAGCGGATGACACATCGGGATGAGGTCACCGGTGCGCTTGGCGGCCATGATCCCGGCGATCCGGGCGGTGCTCAGCACGTCGCCTTTGGGCGCATCGCCGGCACGGATCGCTGCGAGCGCCGACGCGTCCATTCGGATCCGGCCCGACGCCACCGCCAGCCGCTGCGTTTCCGGCTTGGCGCCGACATCGACCATGCGCGCGTTGCCGTCATCATCGATGTGGGTGAGGGACTTGCTCATGTGCAGTTGCCGCAGTTGCCGGTGTCCAGGCGACAGTGCCGGCCCCCTGTGCGCCAGTCGAGGCGTTTGGCGGTTTGAAGAGGTGTCATCATTGCGTTACCATGACAGAGCCAATCGCTGTAGGACAGCGCGTCCTTAGCCGAGCAGAAGCGCCTTGGTCGCGGCTTCCACGTCGGGCTGGCGCATCAGACTCTCCCCTACCAGGAACGTGCGCACGCCGGCTGCGGAAAGCCGCTCGAGATCGGCATGGGTGTTGATCCCGCTCTCGCTGACCAGCAGCGTTCCCGCAGGCGCCAAGGCGCCGAGGCGCTCGGTAGTGGCAAGGTCGGTGACGAAGCGCTTGAGGTCGCGATTGTTCACACCGATCAGGCGCGATTTCAAAGCGCTGGCGCGCTCCATTTCGTGTTCGTTATGAACTTCGACGAGGACGTCCATCCCGCGCTCGATTGCCGCGGCCTCGATCTCGGACATCTGTCCATCATCCAATGCGGCGACGATGATCAGGATCGCGTCGGCCCCGATCGCCCGGGCTTCGGCGACCTGCCAAGGATCGATCATGAAGTCCTTGCGCAGCACCGGCAGATCGCACGCAGCGCGCGCGTCCATGAGAAAGTCCTCATGACCCTGGAAGTAGGGCGCGTCTGTCAGCACCGACAGGCAGGCGGCACCACCGTGCTGATAAGCCAGCGCGTGTTCGGCAGGGCGAAAGTCAGGTCGGATCAATCCCTTGGAAGGCGAAGCTTTCTTGATCTCCGCGATCAGCGCGAAGCCATCGGCAGCCTTTTCCTCCAAGGCACGGCGAAAGCCGCGCGGCGCAGT
>Ga0182211_1000257_pt1 | contig 16877 bp, 7 predicted proteins | sample G5R1MG_20_FD_129660 | JGI IMG/M metagenome (GOLD analysis project Ga0182211, IMG submission 129660) | Switchgrass phyllosphere microbial communities from Michigan, USA - G5R2_MAIN_03OCT2016_LD1 MG | ecosystem: Host-associated > Plants > Phyllosphere > Phylloplane/Leaf | place: USA: Michigan... | reverse complement strand
CGCCTCGCGAGTCCACCGCCGCGAGCACGCCCATCACCACGCCCGTCCAGCAGCCCGCCGCGCTGCATCTCGCCCGCGCCGCTGCCAAGGACCCCAGCGCCCCGCGCTTCGCCCCTCTCTTCGCCTCGCTGCCCTTGCCCAGCGCCCATCCCGCGACGGCCGACACCGACGTCCTCTTCGACTTGGACGACGCCGGCGACGCGCCCCTGGACCTGTTCCCCGGCGCCGCCCTCGACTACAGCGCCATGGCCCAGACGGCCGTGCCCATTGACATCCACCCGCCCTCGCGCTACGGCTCCCACTCGCCTCCCAACCAGACGTCCAACCTGACTTCGGCCCTGCGCGACGCCAATGCACACCACCCCGAGCTACCCGCCACCCCCGCCCAGCACAACCCCAGCAATGCCTTTGACTTCATGGCCACCCGCCCCGTCGTCGCCGAGCGCCACCCTTCCATCACCATGCTCGGCTCCTCCTTGTACGGCAACAGCCCTGCCCGCCCCATTTGCATGAAGGATCGGCCGCGCCGTGAGAGCAACAACAACATGGGCTCCTTCGCCGCCGGCATGAGCTGGGGTGGCGTCTCCGTCGGCTCGTGGATCCGCGACGAGTACGTGTCTCCCTGCTGCACACGCCCATGCCCATGTCCACGCCCCCCGCTAACCCTCTCCACCAGCATCATGATGGCAGGCACCTCGCCCGCGCCCTTTGTCAACAACTCGCCTTCCTGTCATTCGTCGTCGTACCTTCCCAAGATGGAAGCCGCCTTCATGAAGGACTTCACCTGCTGCGGCCTGACCCTTGCCTCGCTGCACGACCTGCTGCAGCACTTTGAGGAGACGCATGCCAACGCGCCCGCCGCACGCACATCGCAGCCGCCCCAGAACGGCCTGGCTCCCACATCACGCCCCACCAACGGCTCGCTCGCCCCTGGCCAGACACAGGGCGAGCCCTCCACCCATACCCAGTTTGGCTTCCACCCACGATCAGCCTCCACCGCCGTCAATCGGCAGCGAATGGGTTCGGTCAGCCGCTCCAACCTGTCCACGGTGCAGGACGCAGACGCCATGGAAGTCATGGATATTGACATGGACATGAACTTCGATAACCTGGGCTCCATTGAGGAGGGTCCCGCCATGCAACACCCCGTTCAACAAGCGCAGTTCACACACCACCCGAGCCAGCTGCCGCAGCTCAACGTGAACCTCGCCAACACGATGCAGAACCACCAAGGTCTGCGCACCTCCACCCCAGAGACGCCCCCCACCTCGCAGCCCTTTAGTCTCCAGAACAACCCGACGGTATCTTCGGTCAACACGCCCACACTGGGCACCGTTCCCATGCAAAATACACACAACCTGACCTCACCCGAGTCGTCGCATCCCGGCACGCCAGCTGAACTCGACGTGGATTTCGGCGCGTTCAACCCCATGCTGGGCATGGACACGGCCATGAACATGAACTACGGCAACGGCCACTTTGGTGCCCACGGCTTTGACAGTAATGGAACCATTGATCAGCCGGGCAAGCGTCTTTTCAGCAAACAGGGCGCTGGACTCAGCCAAGCACAACTGCAGGCCGCGCTCAAGAACTACCAGCTGGGTGGCAACGACCAGAGCGAGCTTGCCCGGAGAATACGCGAACAATCCGTTCTCAATGGAGCCAGTATACCGCAGTTCCCCTTCCCCGAGGAGGTCAAGCCGTTCCGCTGCCCGGTGATTGGATGTGAAAAGGCCTACAAGAACCAAAACGGTCTCAAATACCACAAGCAGCACGGTCACCAGAACCAACAGCTGAAGGAGAATGACGACGGCACCTTCTCCATTGTCGACCCACTCACCTCCATCCCCTACCCCGGCACGGTCGGTATGGAGAAGGAGAAGCCGTATCGCTGCGAAGTTTGTGGAAAGCGATACAAGAACCTCAACGGGCTCAAATACCATCGGTCTCACGCACCGCACTGCAATCCAGAGCTGGCTCTCCAGAAGCTTGGACTCACGGGCAATCTTCACAATTTGCAGAACGCTAATGTCGCTGGTGCTGGAATGGGTGGCATCGATCCTGCCATGACCACTTCGATGTTTTAGTACTGGACCTTGTTTTTTTTTCCCCCACGAATCGCCCTCCCATGTGGTTCGCTCTCATTTTTCGTTTTTCGTTTTCTATACCCTTTCCCCCTCCCGAACGTCGGCATACACGACGCCTTTCAAGACTGGCCTTGCTTGCTGACCTTGCGTCCACTTCAACGAAGAAAAAAAAATGGTCACGATTTCCTGTCCAGTCATGCATCACTCGGCGTTTACTGGGTTTCTCTAGACACTCCACCAGCGGGGCGGTGGCTTACCCTTGGATACAACGGCACCCTGTACTCCGCTACATTCCACTCTCCGTTACCTGTGTTTTGAAGTGCATCTTTCTTGCCTGAGCTCACGCGCTTAGCATGATGATCTGATGTCCATACTGCAACGCGTTTCCGACGCCGCACCCCTGTCCCCTTTTTTTTTCATTTTTCCGATTTCACGCGATGGATATCCCTGGAGTGGCATTTGTTCTTAGACTTGTTCAATTTGTTCAATTTGCTCTGGCGTTTTTTTGGGGGGATGGGGGTATCGGCGGGAATTCTCCAGATGGAAAAGTTTGGATATCAATGCTTTCGATTTGATAGAGGCACCGTTTGGCGCGATTTCCTGGTTGGTGTTAGGTGTTAGCCTGTCAATGAACAAGATTCTCCCGAATGGTCACGCTCCTCTCTCCCCATCTCCCCATGGTCCTATAGCTCCATTCGGACAGTCAGACCCACCATCAATCTCGCTCTCTCCCGCCTCACCCCCCGCACAACTGGAAGCTCGACGAGTCAAGTCGGGCCCCCTCGCAAGCGCCAGCCAGCTCAACGACCGCGCATCCTCGCCACCTCATTAAAGCTGGTAGGTACGCTACGCGGCAAGATCCGTGTTGCGCGCGTGTCATGTCCAGAAATCGGTGCGTTGCAGCCAGGAAAGGAAGACGGAGCCATGTTGCGGTAGGTCTTGTGTTCTCGCTATCTATCTTCCTATCTAACCTTGTACCTACTGTAGGTAGGCAGATTGGTTCTTGTGGACAGGTATCGTTTGACGCCGTTGTTTGACGCCGTTGTTCGACGCCGGAGAAGGGACGGGACGTGTATAGGCAGGTGAGCCAGCTCGTCGTAGGGGCAACGGCTGGCGGCGGGAAATTCTGTGGAGGCCAACCATGGATCGACTCGAAATTTCCGACCTCCGACCCGATTGCGACGTGAAGCACAGGATCGGTGTGCATGCACCACATGGAGCAGCAGAGCCGCACTAGCGTAGCTACGGTTAGGCGGTTAGGTAATGAATGGATCCCTCCACCCCAACTCCACCCCTCCACCCCCCACTCTCCCAGTGTCCACCCTATCCCGCCGCTGTCCAAGGGAATCAGTCCACCCGGAGCGGAGACGCACATGCATCCAGCAAATGGGACAAGCTCTGTCCTGTACGTGCAGATTTTGCCAGGGGGGCGTGAATCGTATGCTGCCGTGACCACTGGGTGCCTCTCTGCCTTGGCTACCACCACCTACTGTGTACCTACTATGTGTGTACCTAACCATCCCTAGAGACCACTCCACGCCCCGGCCTGCTGCATTTCTTGCCCCGTGTCCTCCTCCACGTCTAGGAGATGACCGACGGGAGACTCGGCCTTTGCACGTGACTACCCCTCTGTCAATATACCTACATAGGTACATACATACAGTACTGTGACGGAACGATCCGCTGCTTCGTTTCGGCGTCCAATGAACGATTCCATAGCTGCCAAGATGCTGTCCTTATCTGCTATTTTGCCCTAGCGCTAACTCGATGCGGCACATGCATTTGCAAAGACCTTCCTGGCATCCAAACCGCTCGCCACGCACATGGCACCCACCATCAACAACGCAAAGCACACCTTCTATCCCCCATCTCCCGACCGTCACGCAATTCCCGCGTCGTATGCGCAGTGACGAAGAAGGCAGCACGCCAGGACCCATCCCCGAAGCCAACACCCTCACCCGAGTGCATACCTTCCCCAACGCCGAGTTCACGATCCCACTCGCGGACACGCTTTCACCATGCCCCAGTGCCCCAATTCACGCTGCCGCACTCCCGGTATCGGAGCAAGAGAAGCCACACTCGAAACAATCCACTTCCATGGGAGAGGAAGACTTTCTCCCCGCAACGTGCACCAACGAGAATGAGGTCACCTATCCGGAAGGTGGCCTTCGAGCCTGGTCCGTCATCCTGGGGTCCTTTATGGCTCTTGTCGCTGCCCTCGGGATGATGAACACGGTCGGCATCTACCATGCGTACATTGCCGAGCATTTTTTGCACGACTATCCCGAAAGCACCATCAGCTGGATTTTCTCCATGTACGTCTTCTTGTCCTTCTTCTGTGGACTTCAGATCGGCCCCATCTTCGATGCCCATGGGCCACGAGGCCTGGTATTCGCGGGCAGCATACTCCTCTGTGCCTCCAACCTCCTCCTGGGTCTATGTACCCAATACTGGCACTTCTTCCTTGTCTTTGGCCTTCTCGGCGGTCTTGGAACATCGCTCCTCTTCACCCCAGCCTTCTCAGCAGCCAGTCATTTCTTCCTTCAAAAGCGCGGGACCGCCACCGGTATTGCGGCTACCGGAGGATCTATCGGAGGCGTCCTATTCCCGTTGGCGCTGCAGAAACTACTGCCATCGGTTGGCTTCGCCTGGGCAACGAGGATTGTGGCCTTGGTCGATGTCTTCTGCTGCCTCATCGCATGTCTTCTGATCCATTCGCGACTCCCACCCAAGCCTGGACAGTCCATCCTACCCGATTTTCGCATCTTCCGCCACAAGTCGTATCTGCTACTGACCATTGCCATCTTCATGATGGAATGGGCACTCTTTATTCCCATCGCCTACCTCACGACGTTTGCACAAGCAACCGGTGCCTTTACCCCTGCATTTTCCTACCAAATGATTGCCATATTCAACGCTGGCAGCTGCTTTGGACGTTGGGTTCCAGGTCTGTTTGCAGACAAGCTAGGACGCTTTAATAGCATGATCGCCATGCTGCTTCTCTGTTCTGTCTCGTCGTTGACGTTGTGGCTACCCGCATCCTTACTCACGCCCGAGACATGGTCAGATGCCACAGCCATCAAAGCACTCTCTATCATCTACGCAGTCATCTTTGGCTTCGCCTCAGGGTCCAATATCTCCCTGACGCCCGTGTGCGTTGGACAGTTGTGTGACACCAACGTGTACGCACGCTATTACGCAACATGCTATACCGTCGTCTCGTTCAGCACCCTTACCGGTATCCCCATCGCTGGCAGCATCCTTCAGTCCACCCATGGAAAATACTGGGCCGTGGTGGTGTGGACCGTGATTTGCTACCTCTTCGCATCGGCCTGTTTTATATGGAGTCGGGCACTGCAGGTCGGATGGAAGCTCGGTGCAAAATTCTAAATGATCGTGTCGACTCTGTGAATAGGCTAAAAAAAAAGGGGGGGGGGGAGCAAGATATACAACAAGATTGGTCCCGGTATTGGATGCGTGGATTTGATGTAGGTGGCAGTAAGAGCAATTTCACCTATTTCGCTCCCCCTATCCGCGTAATGGTGAATTTCGAAACTCAATCGCGTACCGTACTATTGGGAAGAGAAAAAAAAACCAATCATCTCCTGTCGCCAGTACTTCCCGCAAGTCGTTTCTGGTCCAATGGCTCTTGAGAGGTGTGAAGTGTGAAGTGACGTTTTTCCCCCCCTGAGCCAATAAAGCCACAACCGGTAAGTGAAGTTCGGGCCCATGCTAACTTGGAAATCTGGCGAGCGATTTACGCGCCGACCCTCACACCGTTCTCGACGTGTCCGTCGCCTTCCTGAAGGCACGGCTGGTCGCCAGAGAACGCGATTCGACGTGGCAGGCTCACAGTCGTAATGAGACGGGAGCAATTCGCTCTAGGTCACGTCGTCTACCGCGATCTGGTTTACGGCGAGGAGCTGGCCGTTGTTGGTAGGTGGCGCTTTGTGCCTGGCCGTCTCAGAATGGTAAAATGGTACCACCTAGTTTCCCTGTTTGTGGGTGCACCATTCACTCGCCTTTCCTTTTGCGGGTGTGGCGCGGCGCTGCTACTGTTCTATCATGTCAATTTCCTTTACATGGTAGGAGATAGGACCCTTGACGGATTTTGGGAGTGTATTCTCTGGCTGTGAGGACTCCGGTCCTAATTCCTTCTCCTTATCCATCTATCTCCACCTCTTCGTTTTGCTTGCAGAGCTTTTTGCGAGATGCTCCAGTATTGCACCTGCTCCTCCTCCTCCACCCGTGCTAGCTCGATGGAATCCCCGATACCACGACCGCTCGGCCTCGAGCCAAGTGGAGAGCCGGTTCCTACCAGCACATTGAAACGCAAAGGGTCCACACTGCAGACCTCAGTGGAAGTTTTCAGATGTAAATTCGGCAAACCAGCGAGAGTAGCCGAGGGTGACAAAAGCTTCCTACCCTCAAAGGATTGGACTCCGCTATACTATGCCATCTATCATCAACGCGAGGCGGCACTCACGCACTTCCTCCGAACAGGTGGATCGCCAAACGACGTCACAGGCGTAGGTCAGCCGCCGCTTTGTGTTGCCGTATCGAACGGTAATATCGGAATCATAAGGATCCTGCTGGAAGCAGGCGCAGATATTGACGCCCACACCAGAGATGGTGGGGAGACGGCTTTGCATTTAGCAGCGAAGAATGGACGAAGCGATATCGTTGATCTGGTACTTGCGGCCGGGGCTAGGCTGGACAAGAAGACCACAGAAACTGGTGATACGCCATTACACTACGCAGCAGAAAGATGTGCGTCTTTGGCCACGATTGTTGCTCTCCTTCGGATGGGTGCAAAATACGATGCTTTGAACGCCAGTGGTCGGACTCCAGCAGAGGTGGCCTTGGATGCCAATCATCTCCACGGCGCCGTCGCTATCATCAACGCCGCGCATGGCAGGCGCAACAAGCTTACGAAAGAGAAAGAGATGCTGCTGAAACATGTACAGAAAACACAAGGTCGCTTCTCGCTAGGAAACGATCTTATTGCCGACATTTTTACAGCAGCCTGTGACCCGGATTCCAACGTACTTGTGGAGGCTATTAAAAGAGATGACCATGGCTTGGTAGAAATGTTCCTAGAAAAGGGCTCAGATCCAGACCGTTTGACGGCGAGGGGGGATCGCCCAATCTTCGTTGCTATCGAATGTGCTGGACCCGCTGTGATTCTAGCACTCGTCAAGCATAACACAGATCTTTCTATCAAGCACAAGGGTCTCACAGTTTTGCAAGCTGCTTTCGCGTGGCCGCATGCACAGGATGAAAAGGCTATGTCGACAATATTTGATGCTTTCCTCAGCAAGGGTGCCGACGCCTCAGTGGCTTTTCCAGATGGCAAAACATTGCTTCATCTGGCCGTCGACGCAAAATTTGGTCACGCCAGGGTGGTAAATTTACTCATCAACGCCGGGGTGGAGGTCAACGCTCAGGACTCCGAAGGCAGTACCGCTTTACACCTGGCAGCTCGGAGCAGGTCCTGTGTTGACATCTTGCTTACAAATGGCGCGAATCCGCGCCAAATCAATAACGACGGACTCGCACCACTGCTTTACGCCATCACACAGAGCGGTAAAGCAGAAGAGCCAGATCTCGAATCCCTCATCAAATCATCAGACCTTCGCGAGACCAATTCCCATGCGCAGACAGCACTACATATCGCTGCCTCTCGTGGTCTGGCAAAGACTACCCGCTTACTATTGCGAGCCCGTGCTGAAACCACAGTCGTCGACTTCGGCAAGAACACGCCATTGCTGCTGGCGGTCAAGCACCAGCAGTGGTCCGTTGTACCGCTGCTGACCATCCCGCCAAGTGTGAACTCATGGGACCAGGATGGGGTGAGTGCACTACATCACATTGCCAAAAGCTTCCCCAATGGCGCCTCATCGTGGGAAGACATCGCTGCGGCTGCAATGCCCTTTTGCGAGCGCGGTGTGAGCCGGAGTATGCGTGACCTCTCCGGGGCAACGCCGCTAATACAAGCCGTGAAAACTCTCCCTGAGCAAGGGCTGCCTGTTATTGAAGCTCTCCTGGTGCAGAACACGGGCCAAAGAGCGAGCTGGAACTGCGTCAGTCACGAAGACCACCAGAAGTGCGATGCGCTTTATTACGCCATCACTCTTAAGAAGCCCGCTTTTGTGGAAGTATTGCTTAAGCATGGTGCAACCTTTACGCTCGGACACTGGAGCAAGGGTTCTCTAAACATAGCAGAACCGTCTGATGCGCAAGTTCTGATGTTACTTTCCCAGTACGAGTGGAAACGCCGAGCTGAATCATTTCGAAGCGGGGCCGTTGATCGCCATGCTGAGAACGCTGCCTTTTCCTCCGTTTTCCCAGCGAAAGATCTTCGCGAGATGGTATCGATTGGTCTCCAGGTGGACAATCTTCCAAGAACGCCTCTGGGCACAACCCTGCTCTGGGCCATTCTGCGACAAGTGCCTCGAGAGCCATCCATGTCTTCCAGCTATCTCTTTGAAATACTCAAACTTGTCATAGAAGCTGGAGCCGATCTCAATGTAAGTACTGTAAGAGGCTCGAAATTTTCACGATCACCTCCATCACCACGGGCATCAAAAGAGAGTCTACCGCTGGCTTTGCAACCACTCACGTTCTTGCTTGAGGAGCATCCCTCCGTTGACATCAATATTGTCACGCTATTTCTGAAAAACGGCGCAAAAGTTTCGATTGCGTCTCCTTTTTACGGTGATCGTTTCCCACTTCACTCAGCTGCTAGGGCCAATCGCATCGACATTGTTGACGAAATTCTGCTCCAACGCGCCGATGCCAACTGCAAGGACAAGATGGGACGCACTCCCCTCTTCACTGCTGCTGAAAAGGGAACCTGTGAGATGATCCATGCCCTGTTGCGTCATGGTGCTGCTGTCGACATATCAGATGCTACAAAGAATACACCATTGTATGTAGCAGCGATCGGTGGCAACAAAAAGATCGTGGAGGCTCTGTTGAATGCGGGCGCAAAGGGCAGTGCGAAAAATGCGAGAGAACTCATGCCTCTCGCATGTGTATCAGAGGATTTGGAAGAGAAAGAGAAGGATGGGATCATAGAGTTGTTGAAAAACTCGGTTCAACGGGAAACGAGCCAACTCAAGCGACAAAAGCTGCTCACGGAGCCGCAAGCTGTGCATCAGACTATCACGAGGCAGTGGGAAGAAGTTGACACTGGCCTGCAGCAGCGTATCCAAGAGGGAGAAGAGAAGCATTGCAACGAAAGAAATCTAGAACTGCGCCCAACCGAGGCGCAGGATGAGGCGCAAATATACACGGAACCTGCACCGGCATCACCGCTACATGAGAAAGCGCATTCCAAGTCACTTTTCAGCAAACCATCGCTCCTCTTTTCTCGATCCAAGCACGCGACTCTACAAGTCTCTTCCATGCCAAAGCAGCCCTCGATGATCAGTATCCGCATCCACACCCCAACCTTCTCGAAAACGTCAACCGCCCAGCACACGCAGCGATCAATACCTACACTATTGCGTGCGAATTCATCAGTAAATACGCAAGCGCCAACGTCTGTGACGAACGAGTCTTGCCACGTCACAGTAGTTGCAGAGTCACTACGCAAGCCACTCCCCATACCACTCATGGATGTCGGTATCGAACAAGCGGATCCGAATCATGGCAGTACATTGCCCCCGGCTCTGAACAAGAATCAGGCTGCACTTGGTGACGACACATCCACGGTAACCGCGAAACAACGAGAGAGTGGCCATGAGTTGAAGGACTGGTTGGCGCTCAGTAAAATGATGGAAAAACTTTGATGATGCACGATGAAGAACCAAGTCTACCTATACCAGCAGCCTATTTCCTTTGTCCTTGCACTGCGCGTTTTCTTCCGGGCACCTTGAATCACGTCTCTGTAAAAACGCCAATACGGCATATTGTCACCAGTCGTGCTGGACCTATTGGCGCGCCGCACGCAAAAGATATGGGTATTGGAGTAGAGGATTGGGAGCGTGCAGCATAAGACCATCGATGCTTGTCAGGCGGACATGGAGTCGTTTCCGGGAAAACAACGATTTGTCTTCGCTTGGAGATAGATTCTATGCAACCTTGTATGCTTCTCCCACCATATCATGTCTGGAATCAAACTTTTCGATTCATGTTCCCGTTGGCAAACCCAAAACCCATCTTCCTACAGGCCGTGTGAGATGAGACAGTCGCCATCAGACCAACTGGCATCAAAGGACGCTCAAGCGATGCATGCGTCCGTGGCGACTCCCTCGGCTCTTTCTTAGCAACTCCCCTGACCATTTTCTTTTCTGGCCTCCCATGCAACAGCTATCATTTTGTCAGTCGCATGTTTTTTTTTTATCCCAGGAAAGCGTATTAAAACTCACCCTGGAGGAAGAGAGCGTAGGTATCAGAATGAGCCATGTTCTTCCTGTCTTTTAACTTTTTAAGAGCCTCATACCCATGTGCATTGTAATCAAAAGTGGATCCAAAACCTTGTAATTTGGTCATCTCCTTAACAAGATAAGAGACCTGATCATGCTTGTGGCAGGCAGTGCTTCTTGCAGGAACATGGTTCTTGTCAAAGTACTTTGGGCAGAGCACTATCTGTGATGACCCAATCGAGTACGCAACATTATCTCCTGTGCACTTTTCGTTCTATACTGATAGTTAGCTACCTGTTCACAGCTTACGTGGACGCGTTGGCTTAGAACAACGAACCTTGTGTTTGGAGGCATTAGGGATCCCAGAGTAGCAATCGAATCTCACCCTCCCCGTTCCTTCTTTGCCACATTCAACGGCGATGTCTCGGAAGATTTTTGCTATTTTCTCTTCATCTTTCTTATCACTTGTCCTGCTTAGGATGAGCAAGGGAATCAACGACCTGTGCATGGTTCACCTACTTGAAGTACTCCCTGATTTTCGTACTGCGGCGCGTGGCGATGTAATCGGAGTATTCGGCTTGAGCGTTGCAATATTTCAGGGCATATCTGACTTCGACTTTTTGTGTCTGATCGCAATTTGAGGCTATGATGCTGCGTTCGGCAATGGGACCAGCAAGCGACGAGTCACTCTCATTACGCAATGAGGAGGCGTTGGGAATATCCAAAGGCGGTGGAAGAGCGCTCGAAAGAGAAGCCAAAATGGCCATGGAAAAGATCTTGAGATTCATGTTGCCGATGATCCGAGCTGGTGTGGGCGAGAATCGTCTGGAATCTGGATGGCCGGTTCTTATACACGAAAAATGGCCGACGACCGGCAGTCTACGCAGTATCTATCAAAGCTTCCTTGCGACCCTCGCTCATGTGGGCCTGTCTTGAGCACCTCTGGTACTGTAGGCTGTAGAAGTGGATATTTCCAGAGCTGAAGCTGGGCCGGAGTATAGCCAGCCTCTGTATTTATAGCAAGATGTAAACCATCACCAACATACATAGTAGTCCACGCGGCAAATATTTAGTCGGGTCCGGACAGTAACTAAATCACTCAACGACAATAAGCGAGCTCAGAGGGTAGGGAAGTGGTGGGGTGGGACGGATAAGGGCTGAACATAACAACGCTAACATTCTCAGTGCTATGTTTAGTCTACTACACTACCTATTGATAGGTAACTAGAGGACAGTGAAAGGAGGTCCAGGGTTTCAAACTTTGTTATCTAATATCAGCAAACACAAGGCAGTGGGCATGGCAGAATATTGCACCATGATACATATTGGATTCCCGTGTCAAATAAACAGGTAAGTAGGCATCAATCCTCGCTAACGAGTGCATTTGGAATATTCAGAGCGGAGGGCGTGCAGTGCGACCTATGCTCAAGAGATGAATTGGGTCTTTATCAAGTACAAGGCAAATGCAGCATGTTGCTAACAGCTACGATTACTGTACTTTATAAGAACGCCGCGCAGAGAACAAGAGCTATGCATTAGCGGGGAATACCGGGGTAGAAGCGTACGACTTGATAATATAGATGCTTTTTTTACTTCTTGGAAACTGTGCCGTTATCAGACCTCGTGTTGGATTATTCGCGTACGTCTCCCCTCCGAACCATTCCAGGCCATCTTATACTATATAGCCAATAGCAAGGTTTCCTCCAGAAAGGGGATGGAGATGGGCGGACGGGCCGGTGTCTACTATTCCCAACTAACAGTTTGAAGGGACGCTCAATGCATGAACGAGAAGTACCCATAGATCCCCGATTAGCAGGTACCTAGTCCATGTCGACTCTCGTAGCTGACAGCTGTTATTTTGTCAGCCGCGTATGCCTCGATCGATTTGAAGGCCTCCTAGAACGTACCCTGAGCAAATAGAGAATAAGAATCCGCGTGTTCCAAGTTTTGTCTACCAGTCAAACGGAAAAGTGCGCTATAACCATAGGCACCGTAATCGCGAGTGTGCCCGAATTGTTCTAGCCTGGTCATCTCGTTTATGAGAACACTTGTCTGATCATGCTTATGGCATTTTTCGCTAATGGCAGGAACAATTGTTGAATTGAACCACTCTGGGCAGAGCACTATTGTATTTGCTGGATTGTCGACGTACGCAGGTACAGGGTTCTTTCCCGCCGAACACTATTGATACGTAGTAAATATCAGTAAAAATGCACATCTTTCAAGTATCTACAATCGGAAAAAACTTGCCTGACGCATAAATCCATTGGGATACACATAATCGGCAAGACTGGTGCCTGGCTTCCTCTTCCAGCATGCGATCCTCATCTCTCCGTATCCGTTTCTGACATTGCTACACTCGGCAGAGATAGATTTAAAAACACTATGTACGTAGAGAATTTCAGAGGTATCCTCTATCCTCCGTGGCGTCAATGATCAGGTACATGAATGATGAATGATACACATACTTGAAATACGCCCTGTATTTAGTGGAGCTCTCTTCAATAGCCTTTTGTGAAGCGGTATTAGCCTGCATAGCACAAATGCTCAAAACTTCTCTGATACGATTGATTTGCGCATAAGAGCAACCCAGGTATGATGATGGCATACCCAGTCTTGCATCGGGATCAGCACGAGACGATCCAACTTGGCCACGGAATGGATCGGCTGGCGATGGAGCAGCGCCGGCAAACGAAACCAAAGCAGCCACGGAAAAAATAGTAAATTTCATTTCGCTGATGGGTCGAGCTCGTATAGGCGAGCCTGACTATGATTTGGGGGGATTAATTCTTAAGTAAATCAACAGTGAGTGGGTAATCAACCGTATCTCAAGATTTCACCAGGACATGTGGATCCTTCTGGGGATTCGCTACCGCAGAAACAAATGCCCAAGAAGCTGAAGCTGAGCCCGAGTACAGTATAATATTTATAGCAAGATGTGAGACATCCTAAACGCAATTCACGCGCCTACTGCTATCCATATCGGCACACCTCCCCTGGCACCGCGACTGCTACTCAGAGCCGCGCAAGCCAGGCAGATCGGCTTGGATTACTGGCGGCACAGCAGGGATGAAACAAGGTGTTTATGCCCTTCAATAAAGCACTCGAAGATTGATTACATGTCCCGCGATAGGCAATTGAACATCTGCTAACTGCAATTTTCTTGCGATGGGTATGCATTGTTACCTGATCGCTATCTAAAGTAGATCGATACTATGCGATTTTGAGGGCTTGTCTGGAACAAAACCTCCGAGGGAAGCGGGGCCTTGCCCCCTTGATTGGCTGTGTTGCCGGGTTAGCCCTGTACACCAATGTTTCGTACTCAGGATAAGAAGTGGATGGGTCTTGTCTAAATTATCGGGTCCGGCGACTCCGTGTAGGTGCTTGCGCTATGCCTAGTTGTGCGCAGAAACAAAGGCCATAAGCCCAAGTAGAGAGGCTGTTGTCGGTGATAGGTATCGTCTGTCGCATAAGGTGTCTGATATGTTGAGTCGCACCGTTATGATCGAGTTTCAAGCTCTAGCTGTATATCCCACATACGCTTTCAACGCAGGGTTACAAACGCGGCATGCGGCGCGCTGCGGGATTTCCAGGTTTCGCGTGACATACATAGTACATAGTACACGTATGCGTCTAGGTATTTTCGCTATAGGAAGATTGGGCGCCGATTGCAAAGACCGGCTGCCTAGCTGCTACATGCCGTGGCCACGCTGCCGCGTAGTGAGAGACTTGGTTTTATAATTGACTCTGCCTTCCTCTGCTCTGCAGAGGTGTGGAAGTTAGAGAGACAGGAACTTACAGTGACCTTATCGCGTCTGTGGACAAAACTCGAGCTTCTTGACAGCTTCTTGTCTAGATTTTCCGTTTAGACTGTGTTTAGCCAGACGTCTTCATTGGTTATGTATGCAGCTTGGTTGGACGACAAGGGGCGAGAGACATTTCTGTTGCTGCATCGTTTCGTTTCTTGATAAATGTCGCATACGTCGATACTCATTGTCATTCATCGTCTCAGCCTACCCAAAGCACCATGCACCATACCGCGTCGGTGCCATGAACCCAGCACTATTTTCAACACGGTTGCGTACGAATTTCAGTTATACATCTATCGAAGGTGACAGTCATTTATAGAGATGGTAGTAGATAGGCCACATTGATCTATTAACAATTTCTCTACTAATAAAAAGGGTCTATACACTATATGCTCGAAGACGTAGAATCGCTGAAATGAAAGGAAGGGGGGAGTTGGATCCCCTTACACATGTACTAGGTAAACAATACGTCGACACCCATAACGCCCGCCACCCTCTTAAATTCCCCTTGCTGACACCACGCTACACAATGCCATGCTATGCAACAAGGAAAACCAAAACTTAAAAAAACAACACAAATACCTCCATATTTACTTGCTTGGATTCGCTGCCGGTGTGGATGCATCGTGGCTAGCACGCAGTGCGGTCGGATGGTCCAAATCTGTAAGTTGCTTGTCCGGCATACCATGTCTGACTTGAGCCTCCCCCTCGCCTTCATCGCCCGAATCGTACAGTCTTTGCGCCAAAAAATTACTCTCTATGCTCTCCACAATGGATTCCTGCATAGTCACGTCATCAAGAGAGTCCCGCGACAGGTAGCTGGCCTCTAGATCTTCTCCGACTTCGGAACCTTCGTCCTCGCTGCGGAGACTAGCCGCCTCGGTGTGGTCGTCGCCATCGTCGTCTTCGTCATCAAAGCCACTCTCGCTTCCGGTAAAGTCACCCAGGTCGAGGGGCGGGTCGCGCCAGTAGTTGAAGTCTGTGTAGGCTTCGCCGCCGGCGGGGACGAGGAGGCCAACAGGGGGAAAGAAGTGGTCGACGATTTCGCGCATGCTAGCGTAACCTGTCTTATACGAGTTGAGGGAGAGGACGTCGAGGCTGACTTCAGCGTTGGAGTTGATGGTGAAGATGCGGATGGAGGGGATGTTGACGGAGCGGTAAGACAGGGCGTCAGTGAAGCGGTTGCCGAAGCCGGCGTAAAAGGGGGATTGGTGCACGGGCTTATCAAAGAGCTGCATGATGTCGCGCAGACAGGCCATTTTGAAGACTTCAGGCTTGCGCAGGTAAATTTCACGGCGTAGGGCGGCGATGGTGCGGTCGGGGCTCATGATGACGGGGCCCTTGGGCAGGCGGTAATTATCCTGGACGACGCCGTTGAGGTAGGCGCGTGTGGTGTCGGCTTGACCGACGGAGCGACTGGTGAGGTAAAAGATGTTGTAGCCATTGTTGACAATGTCAGTGTAGAGTTTTGCGACGCCTTGATGGGTCCAGTCGCGGCCGATCATGTTCAGGACGTGGCCGAGGGCGTCGGACTTGGTGATGGTGCCGTCAATGTCGGAGATGACAATCGGCACATCGTGCTTCCAGTAGAACATAAAAGCATTGCAGGTGGAGCGATTGACAGTGAAGCTCATGGTGTTTGCGCCAGGCTTGAGGTTGAGGGCGCGGAGCTGATCGCTGGTGAGGCGCAATGTCTTTGCAAAGGTCCTGCTGCGTTCTTTGCGGGCTTCGGGAGAGTGCGGGGCCGAAATTCCAAGAGCACTGTCCGAGTCTCTGCGCAGGTGGTGATGGTGGGGATGATGGTAGTCGGCGGTGTCGTCGCTCCGGTTGCTATCACTCTGGTAGCCCGGATCGGAGGCGGCGTCGGATGATGTGTGGAGGCCTGCATCGCTAAGAAGGGTCAGGCTTGTCTTTTGCATGGCAGCAGCCTTAGCCTCTTCACTGCTGTAGATCCACAGGTTGCCGTTCTCGTCGGCCCCGATGAGGGCGCCAATGTCGTAGTCGCCGGCCAGCTCGTCGGAGAGGATCTTGCGAGCAATGACCTCGGCACGTAGGGCGTCCTCGTCGCTACTCTTGTAGCCCGTCATGTCGAGCTCGAGGTCGCCCGACTCGGTGACCTTGTTGGGGATGTTGGAGGTGAAAAGCCTCTTAGATAGCTTGATGGCGCGCGCGACGGCCTCGCTCGCCGACACGGGCGGGGGGCTGGCAGAGCGGGTGGTGCGGTTCCATGCGGTGGCGTCTTGCTTGCTGACCTGAAGTGGGCCGTGGTCGCGGTGGGAATCGAGCGGCTCGTCGGTGTGGGCGCGGTGCATGTGTAAGCCGGGCCAGTCGTCGGCGTCGGCGGACATAGATAGGGACATGGCCGGACTGGTGGTGCCGTCGAGCTCCAGCGGCTCGGGTTCGTCCTCATCGTCAGTGCCACCAAAGGCGGACTCGCCGGGCAGTGCGACGGGCTTCTGCTGCGGGCTGGTCGCAGGCGAGGCGATGGGCGACGTTTGCATGGCGGCGGGGACGTTGGCAGACGTCTCGAAGACGAAGAAGGCCTCGCCGCCCTCGCCGAGCTTCATGGCATAGTGCTGCAGCTCGCCATTGACGCGGAACTCGACCTT
>Ga0182211_1000256_pt1 | contig 16883 bp, 18 predicted proteins | sample G5R1MG_20_FD_129660 | JGI IMG/M metagenome (GOLD analysis project Ga0182211, IMG submission 129660) | Switchgrass phyllosphere microbial communities from Michigan, USA - G5R2_MAIN_03OCT2016_LD1 MG | ecosystem: Host-associated > Plants > Phyllosphere > Phylloplane/Leaf | place: USA: Michigan... | reverse complement strand
TGTTGTCTTGCTGTCTTGCTGTCTTGCTGTCTGTTGTCTTGCTGTCTTGCTGTCTTGCTGTCTGTTGTCTTGCTGTCTTGTTGTCCACCTTGCATGGGCCTGAGACTGGCGGAGACCAGCGACATGCCATCCGTCGGTCAGCTGACCGCTGGCATCCCCCTCCGCCTCCGCCGCCTCCCTCGCCTCCCTCTCCCACCGAGTGGGTGCGGCCCAGCGAGTCATGCCACATCGCCATCATCTGCCTGGCCTGCGCTCGCCATGCCGTTCCACGTTGCGGACCACGTGGCGACGAGGGTGTCCATGCATGCAGCAGGTGAGGATGCAGGGAATCCGGCCAAGGGAGATGGATGACTAGCTACCACATACAGCGTAGTACTATCTACTATGGATCCATGTATACCATGTATAGTAGGTACTTGGCTACCACACACGTCGCTACCACAATTCGCCACCGACCCAGCGAACAACCAACAGCCCCCCCCGTGCCAATCCCTTCCCCCTCGCCCAAGGGGGTCCGTCTGCGCTTCGCTTTCCGAGGCACAGGCCCGTATTCGTCGTCTCGACGCTGCAAGAAGCATGCCCGTCCTAATAGGCGTTTTGCGGCACTGGGTAGCCCCCCATCTGCGCCTGTTGCGCCTGCGCCTGCGCCTGCGCCTGCGCCTGGAACTGCGCCAGTTCCTGCTGCCGCTGCGGCAAGTCGCTGAACCACGGGTGTTGCAGAGCCGTCGCGGCCGAGATGCGCATCTCGGGCCGGAGCTGGAGCATGCTGTTCAGGAGGTTCAGCCCCACCTGGTCGACTTGCGGCAGGATCAGCCGAAGGTCCTGGGTCGAGTACACGGGGAAGTTGCCCTTGTACTCGGGCAGCTGGGAGATGCCCGGCCACGACCGTTCCGACGGGGTGCCCATCAGCCGGAAGATCTTCTGCACCTGGTCTTCGTTGGTCGTGCCGGGAAAGAGCGGTCGGCCCGTGAACATCTCCGCCATGATGCAGCCCGCCGACCAGATGTCGATGCTGGTGTTGTAGGTGCGGCTGCCGAGGAGCACGTCGGGAGCACGGTACCACAGCGTCACCACCTCGTTGGAGAAGGTGTTGACGGGAATGCCAAACGCGCGCGCAAGCCCAAAGTCGGCGAGCTTGAGCTGCCCGCGCGTGTTGATGAGCAGGTTTTGGGGCTTGAGGTCGCGGTGCAGCACGCGCGCGTCGTGGCAGAAGGCGATGCCCTTCATGAGCTGGTACATGAACGACTTGATCGTGGCCGGGTCGAGGGCGCCGCGGTCGCCGCGCGAGTCCATGTAGCGCTTGAGGTCCTTGTCCATAAACTCGAAAACAAGCATCAGCTTGTTCTCCGTGTGGATGACATCGTGCAGCAGCACAATGTTCTCGTGGCGGAGCTCCTTCATAAGCGAGATCTCGCGGATCGCCGTCGACGGCGTGCCCTCTTCCGAGTCGAGGTGGATCTCCTTGAGCGCCACCAGCTCGCCCGTCTGCCGGTTGCGGCCCTTGAACACGGTGGCGTACGTGCCCTCGCCCAGCTTCTCGAGCTGCTGAAACGAGTTGGGGTGACGGCGGTTGTCCATGCTGGCCCGGGGCGGCTCGCGAGCTGTCGTGCAGCCGTCGCCGAGGTGGCGCACGCTGATGGACGAGTCGGTGCGGCTGAACGCGGAGAGGCTGCCCGGCGGTGCGCGCGACGTGAACTGGGGGTCCCACAGGAGCGCCGCTGCCGTCGTGAGCTGGCGGGCGATGTGACGGGGGGACGCGGGGCGCGAGCAGGCGGGGGCGGGTGCCGAAGACGCCGTCGTGAGGACGGAAGGGGCGGGCGAGATAGGTTGTGGTAATGTGCTGGTCAGTCACTCCGATGTTCTACTCCACTGGGGTAAGGAGGGTGGCGGGGGGGGCTTGTCGATGCGAGGGTTGTGGTGGGGCAGGGCGCTAACTACAGTACTCAGTTGGCGCAACCCACGATAGCCTCACAGTAAGCCTCACAGTATTGTTTGACAGCAGATGCCTTTCTTTTGGTGTAGTCAAAACAACAGAACCACATTCCTCTCATCTCCTCTGGCCGTGTTACAACGCAAATATATTTCTTGGGTTGCGGCAAAACCCCCTACCATTTCTTCCTTCCAAGTAGGCATCTGTTGCTAACTTAGCTCATACAATCTTGTGAGATAGGAGTTCTTTTGGCTTACACTGGGCAAAAAATTGATAGGTATTAGCATCGCCCAAGTTACTCACCGCAGGCAACATTTGGACGCCCCTCATCGTGTAATCACTGTAATCTTCAGTACCCATGATGAAAGGTACATGGGTCATCTCATGTATGACACTGCTCGGCTGATCTTGCTGAAAACAGCGCTGGGCAACATCTGCGTTATTGTAGAAGAATTCAGGGCACAAAACTACAGATCCCTCGCTGCCTTTTTTATAATAGGCAATAGTTCCAGGGCGACAGCTCTGCGTAGTATAGAACGTCAGTGCTCCCATAGTATTACATACAATCAGGGGAACAACTCACCGGGTATGTGCGATCATCACACGAAAATTTGATCTGACCTCTTCCGTACTTGCCGCACTCCTCGTAAATGTCTTCAAATACCGTACGGACTGCAGACTCCACTTTATTCCGTGTAAAGCGACCCTCTGTTTGCCTTTCAATCAAGTCAACCCTGCCAAGAGTTAGTATCAAGACACGCAATTAGCCTAATGACTAATTTCATCACGATCAACTTACTTGAAGAACATTATCATCATATCCGGACGGTCCCGAACCGCACGTCGGCCCCACGTGGCGTATTCTTTACAGCGATGAAGAGCGACATCTATATACATATTTTCGGTGTGGCTGCAGTGTGGATATTGGTTGGTATGTTGTCGTCGCGTGAGGTCCTTGCTGTCGTGGCGGACCTTGGTAGCTTGCGTGCTGTTTACTGTGGTAGTCACAGTGTTGCTGGTATAGGCCATCGCACCACGGATAGAAGTAGATTCATTTTCAGCATACGGTATGGCGCCCTTGGAAACGATTTCAAGGGTTCCTTCGGGAAGACTGTAGGCTGTCGCAATATCAAAAGACACAGTAATGGTACCGCCGGCAGGAAGCTTCTGGAAGGCAGACTCGGGAACGTTGGCAGGGCTAATGCTGGTGCGGTCTCCGATAAAGTCAACCTTTTTGCCATTGTTGGCATAGAAGATCTGAACTTTCTCGGTTCTGGGCGAGTCTGAAGGTTTTTAGTCTGATTCTTTATATGCTATGCGGGGGTATACTCACCAGATAGCAGAGTTCCTTGCTTTAACAGCTTGAGATCATTGTTGCCTTTGTTGATAACAAGTGCTTTGATGTGTGTGACGTTAGTGACTTCAAGGGTTACAGAAAGTGGCGCAACGGCACGGGGTGCGGTGGACGATGGTAAGGCGCTGACAGTAGAGGCCAAGGCGGTAATGGAAAATTTCTTAAACCTCATGATTCCGAGGAAAAGTTCAGTTGCAAAGACAGACCTGAGGTGACAAGCAGTAAATCCTTGAGTCTAATACTTGTGAGGATCGTGCGGCAATGCGTTTCGATATATGTACTACGCAGAGATATCAGTACCGAGTACCGATAGTAGCAGAACAGGGCTAAGCTTTCTACCGTTCTATGCATAAATTATATCCAGGGAGATCCTGACTACTTATTCGCTTCTCATCCTTAATGATTGGTCCAGAGTTTTGTGCACAAGGAACTGGAAGGAAGCTTTTGTGGATCACTCCAGTCATCGTGAGCGATGCGACAAACTAAACCACACAGCCATACCATAAACAACTGCAACAGAAAAAAAAATCCGGCAAGAAACTTTGCTCAATTTTTTTTCAATCCTTCTTCTATTATCTTTCATGTGATGAACTGTGTGCGTTAGTAAACAGGAATGGTACATCATCCTCCGAATCCACCGCTTAGACTACCTCATCCACACTGCTTGCGCTGGGTAGCATACACAGAAGTGTCTTGATACTGAACTGCAACCAGTTGATCATGAGTCATGGCCTAGGCGGAATCGAATGAAACTGGCAAAATTTGATGACCGTCGGCCCAGCAGGGGCTTTCTTCGATTGGAAGGATTATCTACCATGTCCATACAAAACGCGTTATTGAAAAGGCCCAATATAGCCTCGTGCAGGCCGTCCTTGTTCGCGTCAATCTTCATGTAGGATATGATATATACATCATATGAAAACCGGCAGCCCCACGGATTATGCATAAGAAATTCGTTACAACGCTGACAACTAACTCGGTGCCTTCTCATGCAACCTCGAGCATCCTTTTACACATAACTGCGACGGCTTCGGCTGCGGCTCTGATGCGAGTAGCGCGGGCTGCGAGATCGATGACCATGACGAGAGCGGTGGACTTCGCGCCTGACGACGACGCGGTCGGTATCATGGCGATGATGATGGTGGACAAGCAGGGCCAAAAGGGTAGTGAAGAAGAAGAAAAAGATGTTCCTAGTATTGATTAGTGTACTGTGCGAGATTGCAGGACGAGAGGGATGGCCGCATACATGATAGCAAATGCCCAGCTGGCCTTGAGCATGGCACATTGCCGGTTCACATCCAAATCGTATCGGTTTCCACTGATGCTGAAAATGCCGAGGTCGGTGCTGTACTGGCCGCTGCGGCTAATGTTGGTGCAGTCGGCATCGGCAATGCCTCGCAGCTCATACACGGCTCCAATGAAGGCTCCCACGAAGAGTAGGTCGACAAACGCAACGAATTTGGCCGAGTGGCGCGCGCGCGTGTAGAGAAAGAGCGTGCCCAGCGCCCACGCTGCGCCCAGTACCGACACGATGAAGAGCACCAGGATTGAGCGCGGGGTCAGAAGATTGCGACTATTGAACCAGTCGACGAACCAAGCGAGCATGCCTAGGGTGGGGATGAGGGTGATGATCTGGAAAACCCTCCAGAACATGAAGCTGAGGCCGGAGATGGACATGATGGCGGATGGCGGATGGTTGCTGTCCGGAGATGACCGGGAGATGGATGCGACGAGAACTGGGGCAGGACAAGTGCAGCCAGTTGCCGGGAAAGCGCGTCTTTAAGCAGCTTGTTTTGAAGATGGGCAGCCGGGTAAGCCAGACGCTTCGACAACAAGAGGCGCAAGTGACGTAAATAACAGACAAGGCGAGCAAGGTCGACGCTGGTCGCGATGGCGGGGGGAGGCTGGGATTGGGTGGTTGGGGCTGCAAACCTTCTTATTTTCAACCAACCACAACACCACCATCCGTCCTGACCTGACACCTCACTGCCATCGATGCCCACGCCAGCGTGTTTGGTCGAGTAATTGCGACACGTTGGAAATTGCGCTGTCAGATCATGCCCGGAAGCTCAGGCCTGCTGCGACACCCGCCTCCCCAACACGACGCACTGGACTGTTGTCGCAACAACACCATGACAGGGGGCCCGAGTCACCGCCGCTGAAGCCTCTTCTACCTGATGGATGACAGAGCGAGGTAAAAGAAGTCGCCACGGCCCGTAGCTCAGGGACAAGCCTCTTAGTCCTACACTTCTAACGCTGGGCTGATTGGAACGTTGCTCGTGCCTGTCACCCCAGTCGTCGGGCCTACAGGGTCATGTGATGCACCGACGCCCAGAATGGCTCTGCATCTGCGACACGCCCAGGTTCCTCCTACCCAGCATCGGTCACAAGAAAAAACACAGCCCTAACCGCTACGACTGGCCATTGCCCAGTGAGAAGAAGGCCCGCTTCTTCTCCCTTGCCTGCCCATCCGAAGACGAAGTATCATTTTTCGGCCGTCCCCGTTTTCCCGTCTTGAGCATTTCCTCCTTCCTCGCCATCTTTGATACGCCAAGTTGCTTCGACAGCGGCAGTGGCGGTGCAGTCGCCTTGACGGCTTCCTTGATAGTCGATCTTGAGAGGCAAAAGTCGATGTGCGCGTTGAAAGAGGCGTCGTTGGGGGGCTGTGGAAGCGAACAGACTGGACATGGCCACGGGTGCTCACGAGGTACCTCGGGTATGCGTGCTGTGAGCGGTTCCTTGGCAACACGGTGGATGTGCTGCTCATGTTCTTGGGAGAGCTGTTCTAGCGCGTTCATTTCGTCGTTGCGTTCTTGGCGAGCGGCTTCTTCAAACACTTCTTCTGGCCAAGTTTCCCATGATTCGTCGGCTTTTGACGGCTGTGGTTTAGCCGTGGTTGGAGCTGTGGCGCGACCGAAAAAGTCGATCCCGGATTTCTTCGTACTGACAATATGTGTGACGCGTAATCCCATCAGTCTTAGCCTCATGCTGGGTATCTCTGCCATCAATTTCTCCAACATGGGTAGACTGTACTTGTACAGATCGTCCGCTTTATGGAGGGCAAATGGTGGCGTAGTCTGGCGCGTGAGTACCTCGTATGTGTGGAGTTTGATCTTGATACACAGCGTTCTCCCTTTGAACTCGGTGCGTTTGAGATCGCCCTCCAGCTCTTCAGCGACGTAACGAAGCTTGCCTCGTAAGTCGTCAGGCGACTGTAATTCCCTAAAGGTTGTTTCAGTGCCTACGCTCTTGCGGTGGGACTCTTCTGCTCGCTGAATCCTGGTTCTTCCTAATCCAAGGTAACATTGCATGAGGAATTGGAAAGCCTTCTGCCCGAAGAGTTTTCCTAGGTAGGCTCGATGCGCATAGATGTCTCCGCATGTCTTGACACCAATCGCATCAAGCTCACGTTCGAAGACGCGGCCAATACCATTGACCTTACGTGTGGGCATTGTCTTCATAAAGTCCATGATAGTGCTCCGATCACTCGGTAAGAAGAATTGCCCATTTGGCTTGTTTCTATTCGAGCCAATCTTGGCAAGTTTTGCGTTGGCTGCGATGCCTGCAGACACGGTAATCTTGGCTCGCTCGAAGATGTCGGCTCGGAGCTGACTGACAGCCTCTTCCGGGGTCATGTGGTGTTCTCCACAGAAACCTGTCAGGTTGAGATAGGCTTCGTCGCAACTAGCGCTTTCGAAGCCGGGGTCGTATCGTCCCAGGACCTCTCGGACCTCTTCTGCTTTCGCCATGTACTTTGCAAAGTTCATCGGTACGCAGATGAGCTGCGGACAAAGTTTCATGGCTACAAAGCCTGCCATTCCCGAGCGACAGCCAAACTTTCTGGCGTGGTAGTTGCATGTCGTCAGGACACCTTTTCCTACAGCCATGGGCACTTCTTTCAGCTCTGGTCGGTCAAGCTCCTCCACTGCAGCATAAAACGCATCACAGTCAATGTGCACTATCACCTGGGACAAGTCTCGTGTGAGCTCAAGCTCCGCAATATAATCATCTGCTCTGCGCAAGTCAGACGTTAGGTCGATTTTCTCCAACTGTCGCTTCTTGGCCAAGATCCGATTGATCTTTTCCGAGAGATTCTTGTCCTTGGCTTGCTCGTTGTTGAAGAATTTCGAGCCCTTGGACGCATTGTATATGACCTCAGAGACCTTTTGCTGGTCTACTGTGTCTTGCCCAGCTTTGGTGAGAGAGGGCCCTAGCAAGTGATATTTGAGCGAATCGTGCTCTGCCGGCGGCGGTTGCTCTCGCATGTTCTGCGATGTTGGTCCTTTCGGGTCTCCGCTTGGGTGCCCTGTTGGGGTTGGGGCGCTCATGGCGGTCGAAGGAGGCGAAGGGGGCGAGCTGGGCGCGTGTGAGAATCGGACGGGCTCATGCTGTGATGGCCATGGGTCGAATGGCTTGCGTGTAAGGTGTGGGGGAGTGCGTATACCCTGCCGCATTCCTTCTCATAGTGCGTAGGCCGTCATTCCGGGAGACTTCAATACTGTCCGGTTCAACCGGTCGTGCGGTTCGACGTGCTCGACGTGCTCGACGTTCACGACGCACCTCGCTGGGCATCTACAACGGGACTAGTGCGCCGCCGAGGCACAACCCCCAGGGCCTTCCCGGCTGGGTGGCTCATCTCACTCCACACCACAACAGACGCCCCGGTCCCTTGCACGAAGACTGGCCATGGACGTGGTGCCTGCAATTCACTCTCGTTCCCAGCCGCCCCCATTGTAACGCCGGGCACCGATCTGCGCCGCGCCGTGAGCGCACTATAACGTACCCCATCAGTCACCGCTCCTGCATGGTCACCACCCTAGACCCGCCCGCCCAGCAACGCCGCCCTTGCCACACCGCCTGGCCATGCCTTCCTGCGCCTGCGCCGCTTCACCTACCCATTGCTGCCGTTGCCACTGGAGAGGATGCCCATCGACCGACCGACCCACAACACCCCACGGCCGCCGCTGAAGCCCACGCTCGCTAGCAACCGCACCGCAAAGACGCCCTTGACCCCGCGCCTGGCAGCCACACCCAACACCGCCAGCAGCACCGCCAGCGCTGCCTCCCGTGTCCTGCGCAGCAGCAATGGAACCACCCCGCGGGCCCCCGTCGCCACGCAAGACAACATCACACCCGTCAAGTCATTCCTGAACAGCAACATCACCCCCCGTTCGTCCTCGAGGAAGTCGCGTGTGGGTGGCGACGGTAGTTCTCCCGGAAACTCGCCCATTATCACGCCGAGCGGCTCGCGACCGACGTCGTCCATAGACTCATATAAGGACACGGGTACGATACATCACGGACTTGCAGCAGTTGCGAATATAAGCGCCCAGAATGCTGCCCGACCCCGTAGCTTGCCGGCACAACACGGCCTCACCACCACACCTAGTCCAAGGCTACCGCTAGGTAATGTGTACAACAACACGTCGGATGGCTCAGGCCGAGATACGTCTTCTTTATTTTTCCATGCCGACGACGCCAAGGCTGCTGCCCCCGAACCCCAACCGATGCAGAAAAGGGCACCCGTCTTTTTCTACGCAAATGGCAAACAAGACGAGGCTCCACGAAAGCAAGCTTTCTCATCTCCGCCTTTGTCTTCCCTTGGCAAGTCACAAGCTGAGGGCAAGTTCTTCCATGCCGATTTGTTGACCGAGCCCAAGGATCGTACTCCAGTCCTTACTCCTCCCCCTGTAACGGCATCTCCAGAACTTTTGCCACCTCACAATTCCACGCTTGGTCCGCGCGCCCCGTCGCCAACCAAGGAGTGGTCGCACCTCTCGTACCGCAAGGGAGCGTCTCAGGTCATACGTCCTGCCCTGATTACTCGTAATTCAGCACTACCTGGCATACCAGGTTCAGGGACACCAGATGTCCCGGACCGCTCTCGGAGGAGATCCAGCGTGATCTCATCTGTAGCTAGGCAAGGGCATCACAAAAGCGCCAGCCTGTCCTCTATCGACTCCATGACGGAGCTCAGAAAGTCAGTCAATGACCCATCGATCATGACACCTAGCCCATTGCCGACCGATAAGCGCCAATTTAGCAATATGTCGTTGTGCGAAAGCGTGACTTCCATACCCTCACCTCTTGTCACATCCTTCTCTGGCCTACCGTCTCCAACACCACTGAGTCCCACCAGGGGGGCTGACGGCCAAACTGCGCTTGAGCATATGAACGAGCTTGCAGCAAATGCCAGGCGGGAGAGGAAGGTACTTGATCTGGAGATTAGTAACTCATCGCTTCTCGCCATAAATCGCTCCCTCGAGAAGGAAGTCAGAAAGCAGAAAGCAGAGTTGAGGCGCTTACGACGCATTAGTCGTGCTGGTCTTTCCACGTCCGACGCTACTGGATTGTCTATTGAGACGTTCTCTGCAACCGCCGGCCACACGGCAGATCTCTCTGACATGTCCGAGGAGGAAGAGGAGCCAGAGGAGCCGGATGAAAGCAGTGATTCTTCCGTAGATGAGAGCACGCTGGATGCTGAAGCTCAAGCAGAACGAGAGGAAGCCCAGCGGCTGCGAGACGAGAAGCGACTACAGCTTGACCTTTCAAAGCATCGAGAACTCCTTTTAGACAGCCAGAAGATGAACCAGAGTCTCAAGAAATGCCTTGGCTGGACCGAGCAGTTGATTAAAGACGGACAAAAAGCACTCGATCACAAAGTGCATGTCAGCGATGTCAATCTCGGCGGGCGAGTTCTCATCCACGAGGACGACCACGACGCCACAAAGACCGAGGAGTCTAGGGGGCTTCTCAGTCCCTGGAGTCCCTTACATCATACCATGGACGTCCTTGACTCCCCGTTTTTCCCGCAAAGTGATCGACATATCGATCGCGATAGCGGAGTGGACCTTGATGGCCATGCACCATCAGACGCAAACCAGAATACCGGACCCACGGAAACCTCTTCCAATCGGGTCAGCAGCCCCGAGCCCGAGTTTCGTCCGCGTGTACCTGGCCGATGGGAGTCGTATACTACTACGGCAGGGCCCACAGCACGAGATACCCGCGAGACTTTGCAACCCACTACAAGTCTTGCACCGCTGGACTCCCCATTTGAAGAGCGTATCAGGCATCTTCACGCTACCATTGATGCTCTAGAGGCATCATAGAACGGGCCACCCCGCTCGTCAAGCCTATATTTGGGTCACTCGTTTGTGGAAACCAAGCCCAGTTTTGGAGGTCCATTTAGCGCTCTTCCCTAGGGGCCCACGGCCACCATGACGGCCGAGACCTTTTCCTTTGTTCGCAAGTAATGTTTGTTATTTACGGCCTACGCTCAGATCGATCATTTGCGTGCATATATGTACTTTGGCTGCCGATGCAGTTGCATGGGTACGTACGGTTATGAGATACCCCCTTTTGGATTGTTCAGCCCAAGTCACGATAGTTTGGTATGCGAACATTCAAACGTTCGCATCCCTCATCTGACCATTTACCTTTGCGATCGTGTACGTACACATCTGCTATGCAATGAGAGATTGTGAAAATGCAATGGATTCCAAAATCTAGTCCTCTGGCTGCCTGCCTTGCCGTGCAGCAAAATTACCGTCGCTTCGTGAATTCATGAAGTCGAGCAGAACACGCACGCTATACATAAAAACTCGATGCTCGTAGATAGGTACAAGGTGTTGGCTGGCGACCAAATATCTACATGAAAATGCACATGAACATACACATGGGTATGGAATGAAGAAAAGTAAGACGAGGTGGGTTAGCTCAGGCCCAGCGACCTAATAGAGCCATCAGGCCTGGGACGCGTTAGTCCGATTTGAATAGGGAGAATGCAAAGGGAGGCGTCTTACCAGCCCCCAAAATCATGAGCGCAAACGCCTTGAGCGTCCTGCTCACCGGCGCCTTTTGCATGTACGAGCTGAACATGAATTCATGCGCCATGAGCTCGATGAGCCCCGTGTAGATGAGAATGCCGGCACTGATGGAGTCAAAGACGCCGTTGACGAGCAGCGTGGTTCGCGACTCAGGCGCAAAGCTCTCGCGTACACCGAGGCCGATGGCGATGGCGATGGGGGTCGAGATACCGTAGCCTACCGCCAGAAGGTAGGGGGTCCAGCGTTTGCTTGTGGGCCAGGGAACTTCTGCGAGCCGGGTACCGAGACCGAGACCTTCAAATGTCTGGTGGAAGACAAGGACAATGTAGAGCTTGATGAACTCTTCTCCGGCAACGGCAAGGGTTAGACCGATGAAAATGGAGTGGAAGATGACACCGAATTCAAGGATGAAGACGGCAGTGAGCTGAGCAGAGAAGGCCTCAGGGACCAGACCACGCATCTCCCAGTCCGCGGCCACATCGGAGTTGCTCACGTGATTGCGCTGGTGACCGAGGTGGTCATCGCCGCGGATATCAGGGTTGCCGATTGGGTTGAGATGAGGGTCCTGCGACTTTCCAGAGACGATGTCGCTCTGAGTCGAGTCCAATGCGGACGCGAGCTTGTGCGGTGCATCGCTCTTTTTCTCCTTGGCCGCAGTATGGTCATGGCCAGTGCCAAAGGTTGCGTAGCGCATCGTCATCAGTTCAATGAAGAACATGACGAAGATGACGATGAGAGCAATGGCCTCGACCCAAGGGTACTCAGCAATGACACCGGTTAGGCACTCATTTCCGAGGGCCTCGTTGGCAGGTGCAAGAAGGTGAATGAATGCCGTGGCGACAATGACACCCGATCCGAAGTACTTGGCGACAAAGAAGACGGGCGAGGGAACCAACTTCGACTGCGAGCGTTTGGCAAAAATTGGAAATGCGGCGCCTGCGCACGTGAGAAGAGGCCAGCGTCGGCGGCTGTAGGAGATAAAGCATACCAAATAAAGAGCCAACCAAGATAACAAAGATGGAAGAGATTCGGATGCCCTGGCGTCCATCGTAGCTGTTGCCCCCTTCGCAAACTATAGGCGTGTCTGCGGAATCCTGGCGAAGCACGAGTCGTGCGATGTTCATGGCAGTGGAGTCCATGTTGACCGGCGTGCCAGAACGTGTTCAGCGATGTGAGGAGGGAGATGGGATCGTGTCTATCCGACCGGACGGTTCGTGATCGACTAGAGGCTTGGTGCGAGGAAGGACTATGTATATTATGGGGTCAGGACACCTTGATGGCCCGCATGAGAAAAGCTTGCTCGGTCTTGTCAAGGCTTGACGGCGTGCTGAAAATCCTGGCGGGCACCGTGATGGTGCGCTAAACCGTAGGCCGCGCTCCGTGTCGAATGAGTGTGCCGTATCGATTGAAGACAGCGATCAATCCGGCATGACAGCGCGTGTGCTGAGGATAGTGCGAAGAGAAGCAGCGTATGTGATTTCCAACGGCTTTTCGGGCTTCATGGTGGTTGATGGTCGTTCGTTGGTCGATAAACCAGATGCGGTTACGGCATCGGAGCGGGACGATGGCCACCTCAGGCGGAGCTAGTGCAAGACGGGTTAGCGGCGTGTCTTGGTAAGCTCCCGGTACGGTACCATGGCCGCTGTCAACTTCGCACGACTGCCAAAGGAACCCAAGCCGCCTGGGGCGACGAGATGTATCGAATCGAATACGAGGGCGGGGTGTTGGAGAGGGGCACGTGGTCGACAAGAGGATGGATGATTGCTGATGAGCGATCCAAAAAAGCTTCTCGGTCGTCGTCTTACGTTGCCGGCTACGTTGGTGCTCGCCATGCCAGGATCCGAGAACCGGTTTGTGTGTGGGGTAGACGGTAGGCATACCTAGTCATGTGCTACCTCCCTATATGTACCGACTGGGTAGGAGCCTATGAAGTAGTACTATGTACTATGTAAGTACTACCTGCTTTGCGGAGAGGGCTTGGCGCCGGGATTCTTGCTTACGCATCACAACACGCATCGCAAGGGCACTCGACTTCCCTATCGCATGGCCTGGCATTCGGTAGCTGCCCGCCGCGCTGCCCAAGACGCATCTCCACCCCAAACGCCTGCGTTCCGACGCCTCCCTCCCTCCCTCCACTGGGCGGGCTGGCTACGTACTATTACCTACCATGCTGATGGGAGTCCCGCCGCATCAGCCATCAGCCAATAGACTAGCGTGAGGAGTAACGACGATATGACGTCGACACTTCCTTGTTCGTACAGCACGGCTCGCTGTCTCAGGTGACGGCTGCCGTGCTCCCTCTCTTTATAACAACCATTGGCCTCCGCCCGCACCTCCTCACCTCTCTCCTCCATCCCATCAACCCACCGCCCAACCAATCACCAGTCCACCGCCGCCATGATTGTCGACCAGTTTGAGGACGTCTTGAAGAAGACATCGCAGCTCTTCCCACTGCCAACCGCCTCCACGTCACCGCACCCCACCCATGTCGCTCCGATCCCCTCAGTCTTGCCCGACACCCCCATCTATGAGACGGTGGGCGATTCCGGCGCCAAGACACTCTGGGTCGTCTTCGTGCTCATGCTGATTGCCTCGGCTGCCTTCACGGCCTTGTCATGGAAGATCCCCGTGGTACGTAGTGCCCGAGACCGCCATGGGCGCCCACTAACACCAACACCAGAACAAGCGTCTGTACCACGTCATCACGACCATCATCACACTCACGGCTTCGCTCTCCTACTTCGCAATGGCTACCGGCCACGGCGTCTCGCTCAACAAGATCGTCGTCCGCACCCAGCACGACCATGTTCCCGACACGTACGAGACCATCTACCGCCAGGTCTACTACGCTCGCTACGTTGATTGGGCCATCACCACGCCTCTCCTGCTGCTCGACCTCGGTCTTCTGGCGGGCATGTCGGGTGCCCACATCTTCATGGCCATTGTCGCTGATTTGATCATGGTCTTGACCGGTCTTTTCGCTGCTTTCGGCGCAGAGGGAACGCCTCAGAAGTGGGGCTGGTACACGATTGCCTGCATTGCCTACATCTTTGTCGTATGGCACCTTGTCCTCAACGGAGGTGCCAACGCCAGGGCCAAGGGCGAGAAGCTCCGCTCCTTTTTTGTTGCCATTGGGGCGTACACGCTGATTCTTTGGACTGCCTACCCCATGTACGTCTTCCTTTTCGGCCAACCTTTTCCCCCGTCTGATGCTTATACCTTGCAGTGTCTGGGGTCTCGCAGATGGCGCCCGCAAAATTGGCGTGGACGGCGAAATCATTGCCTACGCCGTGCTCGATGTGCTTGCCAAGGGCGTCTTCGGTGCATGGCTGCTTGTTACGCACGCCAACCTCCGTGAGAGCGATGTCGAACTCAACGGCTTCTGGGCCAACGGCCTGAACCGGGAGGGTGCCATCCGTATTGGCGAGGACGATGGTGCGTAAATGACATGTCTTGCCAGACGATGATCCCATCATCTTGCATCGCCGCCACAAATTGCACTGCAGACCATGGTCCGCTTTGGTGGCCAAGAACAGAGATGAGCAGGCGGTAAATGAGCGTCACGATAGGAGGCGCAACCGCATTCTTACTCTCCTTGACGTCACACTTTTCTAGTACATCCCCTCATCAGTGGAGTTTAGGGCCGGCACTGGTTCACAGGGTCGGACATGGAATGTGGCTAGTACGCAGGTAGTTGATGCGATACGGATATCGGTCCTTTCCCAGAGTCTATAGCTCGAAACGCTTGCCCCATTCCCAGGCTCCTTCTTCACCGCCACGTGCAGCCACTGAACCACCTCCCTTGCCTTGAACGCGTCAGTGTATATACCGATAGGCGTAGTATAGGTACAGCAGACACTGGTTTTCCCTACGTTGCAGGATGGCGCCACACTCGACAATCCTATTGACAGTGTTCTTAGCTGCGCAAGCGTACTACTACTACCCGCGCTCCCTACCCGTTCAAACTACAAACTGACACGCTGCCAGGCTTTCTTCTCCGCCGGAATCGTCGTCGTCATCATCATCATCATGCACCCGCACCCTCTTGAAATTGCCGTCCATTGAGACAGATTGCACCTTCCATGAGGCTACGAAGACAGCGACTGTCTACACAGATTGCGGTGGATGTGAGCTGCAGACGAAATGGCTGGGTCTAGGGCTCGTGAGTTCATCGGATGGGAGCTGGATGGTTGGGGGCTGGGGTACACTAACAGATAGCAGCCCTGCCGCGACGTGCACACGGTAACCGGCACTGCAACCGAGACCGTCACAGCCTGCCAGCCCAGGGTGACGGCGGGGGCGACGGCCACTGGGTATGGCAAGTCACAAGGTTAAGAGCACGTGGAAGAAATGGCCGGGATCTGGTAGGATGCACGCAAGGCTTGGGTGCCTAGGCATTCATACAGTAAGGGTACGTAGTTCGTGGCATTGGGCATTGGTAGCGGCCAGCGTCCAGACGATGAGAAATAGAACCACGTATGTGCAAATCGCATGGTTGCCCTGTGTGGGTTGGGTATTCATGTCAGCCATGATGGAACACGAGAGCAGACATCTGCCTTGTTGGCAGGGATGCAGCAGGGCACAAGAAGCACAACAAGGCCGCAGGCTGACCTGGCAGCGAGGAAACGGTCAAGCGTAGACCGGTGTTGCCCTATGCAGGGATGATGCTGCCTGCCCCGCAACCGGCCGACGAGCGCATCATGGCCTTAAGTAGCCACCAGCTGCTTGCAACCTACCCACAAGGTACAACAGGCCCACTTCAGCATACCCACCTGACTGGCAATACTTCCTCACCATGGCATCCGAGACCGCTGACATCACTACTGTCGACGAGACGCCCATCTCTCCCGTGCGCTCCCTCGCCAGGCGCAACAGCCTCGAGAAGCACCTGCAGCACCGCCCGGAGCCCCAGGACCTCAAGAACAGGCACATTCTGCTGGACACGACGACGGCTCCGTAATGATCCCCCTCTCCCCTCGGTCCCTCCCGCAGACCTCTCCGCTAGTACCCACTCCGCTCCCCCACCTAGCCATCACCTATCGCTAACGCTAATTTACCCCACTCCTCCAGCGCTCTCCAGGCCAAAGCCCTCGAACTCGAGCGCCAGCGTGCGACGGACAATTTGAAAAGGGGCCTCAACGCACGACCCGACCGCGGCGATCTCGTGCAGCGCAACATCCTGCCCGACTCGAATGTTGCGCCTGCGCTGCAGGGCCACCAGAAGGAGTTGGATCTGCACATGAGGGCCGACAGCCTGGAGAAAGGGCTGCTGGCTCGCCCCAGTCCGGACGAGTTGAGGAAAAAGGGCATCCTGACGGAGCCCGAGGGAGCCGACGCGTAAGCGAGCGAGAGAAAGATGGTTGGACTGGATACCTATATTCCTTTGCTTGCAGTTGGTTTGGCGTTTTGGGTCGACTGGACTGGGGGGGTTGTGCAGCGATACTGTGAGCACCATGATCCAGATGTAGCACTATCGTATTTATCAGAAACACTCTTGGTTGCCTTGATAAGACTGCTTTGTTGTCATGCTTCGCGCTCTAGTCAGCTGGTTCACAGGCCCTCGATTACTATGATCCCACCAATCATTTGTCAAACTATCCATGATCGTCACCAACAATATCAAAATGTGGGTGCTTCACAAAAAAGGCAAAAACATACAACAGCGGGGATTCGCTAGTGGTCACCCACCTAACTACTAATCCGCCGGTACACTGCTTATATATGGCTGAGCGGACGGGAAGCCTAGTTTTCAGTGTCCTATGGTCGTATG
>Ga0182211_1000254_pt1 | contig 16916 bp, 15 predicted proteins | sample G5R1MG_20_FD_129660 | JGI IMG/M metagenome (GOLD analysis project Ga0182211, IMG submission 129660) | Switchgrass phyllosphere microbial communities from Michigan, USA - G5R2_MAIN_03OCT2016_LD1 MG | ecosystem: Host-associated > Plants > Phyllosphere > Phylloplane/Leaf | place: USA: Michigan... | reverse complement strand
CGTTAACCGCGCCATGCGCACGCTGGACCGCAGCTTCTTTCGCCGCATCGTGCCAACCTCGGCCGCCCGCATCTTCAACCCCAAGGACATTTCGCGCTGCCGCAAGGAACTGGGCCTGGCCCACGACGCTCTGCCCACCAGCCGCCTCGACCCCGTGCGAGCTGACCCGGATCCGGCCTACGCAAAAACGGGCGCAAAGTGCCTGCTGCTGCGCCCCGAGGTCGTGCACAGTGGTGAGTGGCGCCGGGCGGGGCCTCGTCTGCCGCGCTGAGCCATGTCTGAACCACGGGCAGATCGCACCACGTGGAGCCCCAGCCTGCGCGCCCTCGAGCAGCAAGGCACCCTCGGCGTCATCCCCTACCAGATCCACCTCGGATACGACGACTTTACCTACGCTGAAATCACCGCTGCCGTCATCCCCGCGCCCGAGACGCGCGGCGACGACGAGATCCCCCAGGGCTTTGCTCTCGCCGGCCACGTCGCCCATCTCAACCTGCGCGAGCGCTACCAACCCTACAAGCACCTCATCGCCGCCGTCCTCGCCGACAAGAACCCTTCGGTCCGGACGGTCATCAACAAGCTCGACAACGTCGGCTCCGAAAACGCATTCCGCACCTTCCAGTACGAGGTCCTGCATGGGCCCGACGACCTCAAGGTTGAGCTGCGCGAGCAGGGATGCACCTTCAAATTCGACTTTGCCCACGTCTACTGGAACACGCGCCTGCACACCGAGCACGAGCGCCTCTGCGGCCTCTTCGCCGAGGGCGATGCCATATGCGATGTCATGGCTGGCGTCGGTCCCTTTGCCGTGCCGGCTGGCAAGAAGAAGTGCTTCGTGTGGGCCAACGACCTGAATCCCGAGAGCTACAAGGCGCTCGTCGACAACGTCAAAACTAACAAGGTTGTCGACTTCGTGCAGTCCTTCAACGCCGACGGCGGGACCTTCATACGCCAGTCCGCTATCGACCTACTCAAAAGCAACCCCTGCTCTGTCGCCATCTACCCAAAGACGAAATTCTCGAGAACAGCCCCGCACAAGAACGTCCAGCCCGAGCCGCTCAAAACGCTCATCCAGCCGCGCATCTTTTCCCACTACGTCATGAACCTCCCTGCCTCCGCCATCACCTTCTTGCCCCACTTCATCGGCCTCTACGCCAATGTCCCCGGCATCCCCGCCGACGATATCAGGAATCTCCTCGCCCCCCACACGACCCAGAAGCTGCCTATGATTCACACCTACTGCTTCAGCACCAAGAGCGACGACAACGTCGCCGAGACCAAGCAAATCTGCGCCGAAATCAGCAGGCAGATTAGCTACGAAATCACTCCCAACACACCGGACTTCTCCATCTGGGACGTCAGAGACGTGGCGCCCAAGAAGAGGATGTTTTGCGCCAGCTTTAGGCTGCCCGAAGAGGTTGCGTTTCGCAAGGTGGACCCATGAACCGCTTGATGAGTATGTTTGATTCTCGGTTGGAGGGGAAGTGCACACGGCTTGCATGTTTCTTTCTTTCTCAGACGTAGGGTGTTGGATATACCCACCCTGTAGAAGACTTTTGTAGACAAGATTGATGGACCACGTAGCCTTGCTATTTCAGAACGGTACCCTACCACCCTATACACCCCTTTTTCTGGGAGCGAGGAAAAAAGGAAACACATCCACTACCTCAGCGCCAAGTCCCGGTCCCCTCTAGAGATCAAGCAACATATCGTCCTCGATTTCATCTGCGAGTTCGCCACCAGACGTAGTAGCGTTCTGCTCGTCCATGGTTCCCGCCACCCACGGTGCCGATGATGCATCGATGTCTGAATCGGCATGGGGCGACTCATCACACCCTCCAGCCTGTTGGTCGTCGCCATCGTCATGGCCACGGGCACAATCCACCTGTCCACACTTCCGCACGGCCTCCCTCACACCCGCACCCAACACACCCTCCACATCTACATGCCCAACGCACTCATACCGCGCCCCCAACACCTGTCCCATCACCGCAACCCACTGCACCACACGCCGCGCAGACACTGGCGCTGCAAACGCAGACGGCATGGCTGTTGCGCTGGGGAAACGGTGGCCCCACGCAAGACTATCGCGCTGCATGTCAAGACTGCACGCGCGCTGGACGATGTACTTGATGCTGGTCTTGAGCATGTAGATGATGGAATGGGTTTGCGAGCCGGGGGGTGTGCGCTCGAGAGGTAGCGTGGACGACTTGGTGCGTGTTGGTGGGTTCGTATGGGGGTGAGATGCTGAACTGGAGGACGGGCTGCGTTCTAGGGAGGTATAATTACTGTCGGAATGGGTATCTTGTGCGTTGAAGAGCATGGAGGTAGCACTGGTGGAAGAGGGCCGTGGTGGAGATGCTCGCGCCTCGGCATATGCGCGGAGCTGGTGTTCTGGGTTTTGTACTTCTTCTTGGGCTTCTGTGTGGATGACGGACGTGAGCGAAGGAGCTGGTAGCGTGCGTTTTAGAGACTCACTGCTCCTGTAGAAGCCACGAATGTCCGTATTACTTCCGGAGTGCAGTGTTTTCTTCATCGTGCGTTCTGCTGTGTTTGGTACACGTCTTCGTGGACTGGACGGGATGGAACTACTGGTGAATGGGACAATGTCTTGAGTTTTGGGGTGCCCCTTCGAGCTAGTTGCTTTCTGTGAGCCAGAGCCTCGCATGGGTTGACCAAACCATGTGTCGTTGATATTTGCAGCTGGCGGAACGAAGGGCTTGTTCACATAGGCCTGCCGTTGCCTGTGTTGACTCCGACGTGGAGCTGATGACATGGGAATGCGTGAAATCTGTGGCGTGGAGTTGATCTCTTCATCTTGGAAGGAATCCGTCTCAAGGGTTTGGTAATCATACCGATTAGCTTGAGTCAAATTACTGGTATTCTGAAGAGGAACGCGCCCCTCCATGTGGTCGCTCCCGCACATTTTCCTAGTTGATGAAAACGGGACCGCACGCTGAATACTTCTCATTAACTCCTCATCCAGCAGACTCGAACAATTCAATTTTTCTATACTCTGTGGGGTAAGAGGATCCAGAGGTAGATTTCGACGTGGTGTTTCAACGAGAATGGGGGAACTTTGTGGCGAAACGTCATGTTGGGTCTTTGCTGGGCTCAGTAGCTGAGTACTGGCTGAAAATCTCCCAGTCTTGACTGCGGCATTCATTCGCGCAATTGTCCAGGGGTTGGAAACTTCTAGATCTCGCATACATACCTCGTCTTCTACAGCTAGAGGCTGCTCATCCTGTATGATCTGCATGTCGTCTTCGTCTATGCCGTACATACTTGATCGCCAACGCGGCAGTCCATGCAATTCATACGCATAATCTCTGTCGCGCTGAGCTGGCGTCTGAATTTGCGCAGGGAACTTCTCTGCCCGACTTATTGGCGACTGTTGGGCGGATGTAGGGATGATATCGCCTTCTGGACACGCTGCATCTTCCGAATAGTACGAGCGCATCAATCGGTCAAAGGTACCAAGAACCACATCTTCGTTTTCAAACATGACGTCGTCTTTGGCTGGTTCGATGTTTGGGTCGTAGCTGTCGGGGGGACAGGTGACGTTGACGTAGATGAACGGCTCTTTGACGTATGCCAATGGAGAATTCACCTTTCGAAGTCTCGTCTTAAAGGTTGACAGCATTTTTTTGACAGTTCCACGCATATTAGAAACAGGGCGTGTATCGATTGAGACGAAAGCGCCTACATTCGCAATCCTCGATGCATTCGCAGTCGGCTTCGGCAGGAAGGCTTGAATCTCGAAGTTGTCTAGCTCCAGCGTAGTCCAGTCGCATTGTAGAGCACAGTCCTTGCCTATGACCTTGAACGCGGCATCCTCGATGCTGGCCTTCGAATTTGGCACGTAGTGCAAGTCGATCTTATTGTTCCTGGCTTTTAAAACATGCAATCGAAAGCGGACAACTGGTCTGGCAAGGGCATAGGCTTGCATGAGTCGACGGATCTTAGCCAACAATTTCGAAGCATGCTGTATCGCAGTTTGCTTGCGAACTGGTATATGCTCGAAGAAGCCAGTGACCTTCACCGTCGTCCCTACTGGATGCGATTCACGCTGAACCCTGCTTCGGCGTCAGCTAAGAGCATTAAGAAAGGAGATTCCGACTCTGGGCTCACTCGTCAAGCTCTCCATTGCGTTTATACTTGAGCTTAGCAGCAACCGTCTCTCCTTCCACACGGGTTGTCATGGACAGTGAGCTGCTCATTTCGGCCATACTCGACAGTGCGTCACCACGGAAGCCGAGCCACCTCCCACCCACCTCCTTTATGTCCTGGAAATCCCTGATCTTGCTTGTACAGTAACGACGGCACACTAGAGGACGATCTATAGCAGGAATGCCGTGACCATCATCCTTGACTTGAATGGAGTCGATAGTGTTAGCGGTAATATCCACAAAGATGCTCTTCGCCCGAGCATCAAGAGCATTGTCGATCAGTTCTTTCACGACGGAACAGGGGTCGACTAGAACTTGACCTGAGCCAATTTGGCGCGCTGTGGTCGATGGTAATGCAGTAATACCGGGTAATGGGTCTGCTGGATGCCCCGCCATGGCCATGGTGAGCTGTGAAGCGTGTGGTAATGGACTGATGCCAGCCATGTGCTCCCCAAGCAAGAGGCAAACTCGACGGTATGTGCCTACCGGCGTCGTGCCTGCCAGTCTTGCAGGCGGAATCGGAAGGAACCAAGCACGCTGCATATACGATGTCACGTGTCAAGCCCGGTACTTGTACAGTACCGAGTTTGGATACGCATGCAACCGTGGTGGCTATGGGCATTTCATTCCCATTGCTGCAATGATCTATACTACATTGTAGAGGAAACCCTCGCACTCGCTTCATCACCGCAGGACACGAGCCGAGCGCCAATCCGGAACGGCACCGGATGATTCCGACACCAGGTACACGCCCGTGTAGCGACAACATGCTCCCACGAAAAGCGCACGTGTGTACTTGTGTGGTCGTTGGAGTGTCCGCGCGCAAGGACCGCGTCGGTTCTTCGTATCTTCTAGCTGGCGCTTCCTTTTGTTTTTTCTCGTCAGCCAGGGCTCAACCAGAGACGGGAAAAAGGATGCGATGGGAGTCGGGCTCTTCAGAGACCAGGTTATAAGCAGCGACGGCGTAACATATGTCGATGCTAGCCGTACCTTTTCCGGCTCTTCCTAAAGATGTAATGGTCGATATACGTGTCATCTTTGAGCGTTTGCGCAGCGATTCCGCGAAGAGGAAATGCTTGTACGTACCCCGTGGAAGAAGCGCGTGGTTGTGCGCCATGGTGTGTGTGGTGTTTGTAGAAAAAGTAGACGAGGCCGGGTCGGAGGAAAAGGCCGCAAGCTCCGAAGCGAAGCGCTAGTTCGTTGGTGGCATATCCCCTGCAGGACGTTTCCCTGGCCGCAATCGACCTACCGTTTTTCTTTTCCTGTCTTTTCTTTTGTCTCCATGCCAACACGCACCTGAGCAAGACTGACTTCCGGGGCATGGATAGGTTGGCTCCGCTCCAGCAGAGTGATGCTGTGTGGTGATGAAACCATGGGAATACGGTTTCCAGATCTTGACGTCACCGACTGTGGCTGGCAAAGTATTTCAGGCAACAAAATGTTGTCCTTTTGCGCAGCAATCCCGATGCGTCGTCCCTCGTACCTTGCATTGCCGTTGGACAAAGGAAGAGGATCGTCGCTTTCTATAATGCTGTGGAGCGAAACCAAGGTGACACGGCTCCAGAGGCTGTGTGGCACCCTTCCACAGTTCGGCGACTGGTTTGCCCATGGACAGGCGCTGTACACGACGATCCACCCATCCAACGAGACGGTGAGATGATGCCGACGTGGGAAACGGTTGGCATTCGACTCTGGACGGTTGGCGTTGTGCACGTTGCATCGCCATGGCGCATGTCACTTGCTCACGGCAGCTTCCATGCCGGTTGGTGCTCGGCGAGCAATCCATGTGCGTCACACGGAGAACGCGAGGCGGAAGAATGTAGTACAGAGGCTGCGTGGTTTGCTGAAACGGAGATGCCGCAGTGGATCCGATGGAATGGTTGCGACGGCACCTTGGGAGGCGTCAGAAGGAGGGTGGACTGAGGGCCAGTTCCTGTCTTGCCCGCAAGCAAGGCTTCTTCGGAGTGAGCCTGGCCCCTCGTTCGCCGTGGTGCCGTATGGATTGCCTGATCCTGTCCATCCAGGACGACCGGTAGTAGCTTTCGGATGGCTCGTCCCGCCGACGTGTACGTGGAAGTCGATCCGGCCCACATGCGTTCCAGCCCTATGGGAGGGAGCCATGGCAACAACAAGATACGGTGTAAGCCGGTACATAGTACATACGCAGGGCAGAGGCGCCGCGTCAACCGAACACGCGTGTGGGGTGCGTACAAGTTGCCGTGTACCTAGGTGGGTAGTGCACGTCGTGAGGGAATAAGGTAGAACAGACCGCCTGTTCGGAGTCCGATGACTGCTTAAGCGCTCTCTCCTGCTGCGGTAGGGACGGTGAGGTGAGACCCGTCATGTGACGCGAGCCCAGCAAGCGGCCGTCTCTCGCGCGACCGAAGAGCGGAATGTTGCAAGGTGCCACGAGGAAGAAGTCGATATGCATCGCAGCCATGACAACAACAACCCCGCGAGCCTATCGGACAGGCGCAGCAACCGACCTCTTGCGCGGATGATTCCTTTGACGGCACTGCTTACTCATAGCATGGACCGGCTATGGAGTAACATGTCCTCTCCACAGGCGCCCCAAGCAAGCTAGCGCCTCAGCTGCAGCCCCATGGCTTCACCGTACTTGGCCCCCGCACCTTTCAAGCAGCACCAACTGAAGTTCGCCATGCTACGGGAGGCGCTGCGGGCACGACAGGGGTCCTCGTGGTGGTATTCAGTTCATCAGCTGGCCCCGGTCCAGTGGCTCAGTATAATGTACACCTCCCAGCCCGCGGTCGCTCATGCCTTCTTCTGTCCACGACTCCCCTCCACCACCGTCTCACTGCCTCGTTGCCTAAACACCCCCTCCCTCCCCCTCCCCCAAACGACGCTGCCTATCCCTAGCACTCGCTTGCCCTCGACGATCTGGTGGCTGTCATTACGTTTTTGCCAGAGGGACATCGAAGCCTTGATCGCCTGCCCAACATGACCAGAATGCCGCTTGGGACGCGGCAAGATCTCGAGCTACTACGAAGCTCAGCCTTTGAGTCTGAGCATGCCTGGCTCTACGACACGTCCTACCTGCAACACGAGGCAGCCGCCCTCGCGCTGGAGCACGAGATTGAGCATTCCCATGCAAGCATTTCACCCGACGACAACTCTGATGAGCAAGTCCGCATTATCAAGACCCAAATCACCATCCACAGAGAGCGACAACGAGCGCTGCGGCCACATCTGGAAAGCGGGAGCGATCAGATAGACGAGGAGGGCAACGAGTGTGTCTTTGTTCCCGCACCCAACCAGTGGGGAGCCAACGGCGACTTAGATGAAGAAAGCGAAAGCCTGTCTGCAGTGAGTCCCTGCTATCTCCTGCTTCACATGAGGACCGGCCCACTGACAAGGCCAAAGATTCAAAATCTGCTCACTTGGCAAACAAGCTACTCGCCAGTGTCCTACACGCCTCTCTACGACCTGAACGAACTGCCCTCGCCCGATGTTCCGTATCACTCACTACTCGACTGTTCCCAAGCTAATACAACATACCATCTCCATCGCACACGAGAGTGGACTCCACCGGGTTCCTCGGGCTTCCGGAAATACGTTTACTCCGCCCGCGATTACTCCGACAAGTACACGCTGTACATGCTCGAGGCCATGCACAGAGATGATAGCCAAGTAGATGCTGCAGACTTCTTTCGCGTCTCCGAGTTCCCGCAGCCTTGCATATCCATCCTGCTATCGGGCATTGACAAGCAGCGCATCTCGACAAACTCCTCTTCCAAAGACGCGGCGTACAAATCACGGTGTATCCATTTACGGGGCCCTTTTTCTCAACCAATCAAAGAGTACCCTGATCGTCAGCAGAAGATCCCGTGGTCACCGCGCCGATTCACATACGGCGGAAGGCGCTTCGTATGGAAGCAAGGAGACCCCAATGACGATGCTATGCCGGAGACACTGTACGAATACCAAAAAGACTGGGCTAAGCCCGGAAGTAGGACCGGCAAACGATGTGATGATGCGAGGTTAATCAAGTTGGTCTGGGGAGAGAAAAGAAGAAAGGGCAAAGTCGACAGCTATACCATCCACTTCAAGGGTGGGATGGACCAGGTGTTTCGAGAGATTCTTCTAGCCAGCCAAATGTCGCGACAGGTATGTCTCTTTACAGCAATGGAATAAACGGCATCAATAGCTGGCCCAGAGCACCATTGTTTCATGATTCATTTTTGTATTAGCGAGGTGTGTTGGGACCGCCGGCCGGAAACGGCATCTATACCATCACTCGGCAGAATTAGGACCTAGGCTCCTTCCCGAGAGGCGTTTTCTGGTAAATAGCGCTATGATTTATACAAACTCTACTATGAACATTTGCGCTTTACGCCTGCATGTTGTTGCTCGGTCCAAAAAAACTCATCGAACCTTTGATCTCCAATTTTTTTTTTTCAGAGAAACATTTGATGTCAGAACAAGTTTCCTCAATATCGCTAGGCATCAATGAATGACCAGATGCAGGTGATGAACTAGATTCATCGCTGCCTTGTGTGGTTTCGGGATTCATCGGTGGCCTGAGGTCTTCATGTGAGTCAGCGGGAACGAGGGACCGATTTGCTGCAAGGTCACGTCCAGGACACATGGATGCGACTGTGATGTGCCTCTTAGCGTACGCCGAGAATCCCAAAGGGCAGGGCTTGGCTCATTGAGTGGGTGACTTGCGCCTGCAGCGGGTGCTTTGTACCTTGGAGTGGCTGACTGATTCTTCTCTAGTCAGGGCCAAGCAGAGACTTTGGCGCATTGTCTACATGCGGAATTCCTGACTATGAGATTTTAGTGAGTGCCTTGAATGGATATAGGTAACCAATAGGTGCATGTAAACTTGTCAAATGCAGATTCCCCGGATGCGTCTCTTTGACATCTTACTGTACGCCGTTTCTTCGTCAACGGGTACGTACAGAGGAATAATTCTGTCAAGAGGTATTTTCTGCTTTTTTATCCCCTAATTAATGATTCTTACTATACCTGCCATCCTGCGAACAAGTCCCCAGCATTGGAATCGAATGTCCTCCTGAAAAACATACACCATAAACATCTCTCCGGATCAGAACACACTGGTTGCCAAGATTGGTTTAGCTGAATGGCAGGTACCTTGGGTATCGAGAACACGTCAGCGATAATAGACAGGCATCTCGCTAGCAAGAATGCAGCTTACCTGCGCCTAATTCGCGAGGTTCAAGGGGAATAAATCAGCTGAGTCAGAATGACGCGTGGCTTGGAGATGGCAAAGCACCCGTCAGTCTCTTTATATCGATTATCATACCCCAAAAACTATGGGACTGCGTAGATCACACGGTAGAAATGATGCGAGGCAGCGAGTTATAGTACCACTCTAACGCTATCAACCAATCAGCGAATTATACGGTAAATCTTTCGTTCTCGGCAAATCAAGAGTCCCTAAATAAATTCGCAATATGAGCACGACGCACCGGATGGATTGATAACAGAGGACAACATCACGAGTGGCTAAATATATTTGGTCGAATAAGCAAAAGCGATGCTAACCTAGGTACCGACCGGTACCTAATGAAAGACTTGAAAAAGTATTTTTGTCAAGCAGGAAGTAGCATATCTGCCACCTCTGATGGTATAGGTAGAAAAAAAAACAAATAGTCCGACGTATCTCCTCGAAAATGCTACGGGCATACGCTACGTTTTGAGGATCGGCATGGGGGCAACAGTATAACCCGTTGTCGTTCAGGTTGAAAGAGAACACAAGGTCCTAAAAGCCCCAGGTATTGTACATGGATTTCCGGCCCAAAATGTTTCCTCCGTGTGTATAGACCACTCGAATCGTTTCAGCGCCCCTTTCGAAGCACTCTCAATCATTTATGTATCTCGGATGTCTATAACTCAAAGTATTGACGATGAAAGGGACACGCCATCCTTCATGGATATGACATCCAGGCGCGGACCATGTGCAGTCGGGCCAGCAGCGATTTTATTACATTTTGGCCTCAATAGCACCAAGCAAGACCTGAACTGAGCCCTTGACAATGTTGAGTCGATAAATGAAAGAGAATCATTGTTCAAGGGGCATTCTTTGAGGAACGAAACGCCGTTTACGGTAGGTAGTACCTATAAGGCAAGACGCTAGGCACTTTAACATTCTCCCGCAGTATAGGATACCTGGGCCGGGGAGTTTTTACTTTTTTAGATTGCGTTGCATTCCCCAGGTAGTTCGTATGGTGGTTGTATAGATGTACTTGGCACAGTACTATGCTATTACAGTACTATTCTTCACAGTATGCACTACCAGCCCAGGAACTTCCTAGGTGGGGGAGTATATCCATCCTTGTCCCTTTCTTTCTTAGCGGGCAATGATTTCCCGCAGAAAGTAAGATCAGACTAGGTTACCTGGATTGATAGAGGGCCGCCGTAGCCTAGGATCCGTTCGATGGACATTCCGAGGCTTGGAGTGTCGGGCTCATACCCACCGTGCAGCGAGGAACAGGATGATTGCAGTTTCACATCGTGGGACTCGTTGGAAATAATTTGCATATGCGGATGTCTGTTGTGTCAAATGCAACTGCAGATCGTCATGTACCGTCCTGGAAACCTTCACATGTGAGCACGGGTCCGCTGACTAGCGGTGCCAAGAATGACTGACAAAGCTATCAATAGGAGTAAGGCATCAGCCACGTCTGCTTCGTCACCCCCCTCCCGCTGATCCTTCGCTCAACGGCCTTCCGCCGTTCATTCGGCCCTGATTTGTACCTCCTTGCTGCGAAAAAAAAAATCAACCCACTGGCCCACGCGTACTACACGGAGTTCTGTATCTGCATATGAATTATGGGCACGCAACTGACGATGGCTGCTGATTGACGACTTGTTGGGCCTTTGCTGCCCAAAGTTTGCGTGTGCACAACGCTTGGATGAGCATGACACTATCTACAACCCAAATGACGAGGCGTGTAGGAACTCCTACGGTACGTCGGTGGTCGCATTCTTGCCTGCATGGAAAGGAGCCACGACGGACGCTACCACATACCACCTAACCACGCGCGGCATCGTTCGAGCTTCAGTGCGAACAACACCACGGACCCCAGTCGAGCAATTGAACGTGCGTGGGGGCGCCGCGCCTTTCCACAATGCCACGATACGCTTTTGTGTCCAAGTTTAGGCTCGGCGGGAGCATGGTCGAACACCTGCCCAGGCCTCTGCTAGCATTTTTGGGGTAATACCTGAACACCATCCAAGTGCTACCTCCTGATGCATACAGTACTGTCGGGGCTCCTTGGGCCTTGTCTGTGGACAAACCCATCTGATACGCCATCATAGCCCTATTTGACACCGTTGCGGTGCGCAGAGACCTGAGCATGAAGTCGACGCAGATGGATCCGCTTCGCACGTTTCGTCATGTTTCAACGCACGAATCACCAACACTCAACAACTTGAGCCGCATTGCGGTTCCCCCTGCTCCTTATCTCCCGCAACTAGGCTTCCCGCACCTTATTCTTACTAGCCTCCTGGAACCTATCGGACCAGAAGGGCTCCTCCTATATACCCTCCCATCGGTACCGTTTCATTTACCATTGTAACTACTATGGTAGTATATAGGTATACACTAAATATTCCCATGATCCATTCTTACACACAGACTGTCATCGCCATCATTCCGCGTTACACAACGTTGACTTGACAGTCCCCAGCGATCGCACCTTGCCTCAATTTGACGTCAAGCCATCGCGAGACTTGAAGCAGCGCAGCATCTGCACAAAAATATCTCAATTACTCCGTGTCAGATGTACCTATGTACTATGTACATACTACTGAACTAGGTGCATTCCCTTTGGATGGCGATCACAACTGGTCCAAACACCTTGGCGGACAGGACAGTGCCAAGGTCGAATCACTTGGCTTGGCACGCATTGAGTCGAAGACGACCGCGGATTGCCATGAAATCGGACGTGCACCATAGGGGCATATTGGATCATTTTAGTTGCCTCAAAGTGGATACCAGGAGAAGATACGCATTACTATTCAGCAGCCAAGCCCGATGAAATTCCAAAGCACCCCATTGCCTATCGGTAACCGCCAGAAGTTTTAGTGCCTAGTGTGTTGCGCTTTGAAACAGGACCGAGCGGAGCAGATTCCCAAGAGCCCCATTTTCAACTTCCACAATGCTCCTCACTATGTATAGGTACTCTGGTATACCCTGCCTCCACTCGCCCTTCCTTTCCTGTCATCGCTTGCGGCCCGCGGTTGGGGCCTCTTTTATCCCATCCACGGTTAATTTATACACGTTCTTGCTTCTCTTTCCCACCTCTGAGTCTCTTCTCCCTACATCCCACAGTGTAGGACCACATTACCAGCCTCAGCGATGGACACACGATTTCAGCCCGATGGATTGTCCTTCGGCAACAAATCATCTTTCAATTCCGACCTCACTGCTAGGCCCGCCTCAGGCCAGCTTCTACTCCAGACAGATCAACAGCCAGATTCATACCCTCTTCAAAGCTTGCCGCGGCGACCCATGTATTCTCCTCAACCCCAGTTGCTAAATGAGTACGAGCTACCATCAGAACGTCGCTGGCCAACAATACACCACCAAGAACCATATGGCTCACCACCTGGTCCGCGATTGTCCAACGTATCGCAAAAACCTTACTCTCGAGAGTCAGTCAATCACCAGGCTCGTGAGTCACGTTTGAAATCGCAGCAGGAACAGGAAAAGCCTTCAGCCGAGTACATTCCCACATCAATCCCCCACCCATACCAGCACCAATACCAAAAACAACACCAATCTGCACAAACCCCTCGTTCTGATACCTGGGTACAAACACCCGTCGGTCCTTACTCTTCTTCTCATCAAGTTCACCTTCCTGGACCTGTTAATACACACGGCTGCCCAGTTGACAAAGAAATTCTACAACCACATCAAGACAATCCTTTCCGCGGTCTATCTTCCCGACATTCTTCCCCAACTGAAACACCACGTGACTCCATCGACCTTGAGAAGCATGCGCATACACACTGGGACAAGCATACAAAGCTTCCAGGCAAGAAGGATCCCAACCAGCCATACCTCACATACAGTCAGAGAATCAAGCATTTTACGTGGGCCAATTATACCCTGACAATGGCGACCGGTGGTATCGCAACGTTGATTTCAATTCAGCCACATGCGTTTACCGGTCTCATCACTATCGGCGCTATTTTCTATATCCTCAATCTCTTTTTCTTCACAGTCATCACCCTCACCATGCTCCTCCGGTTTATCAAATACCCTGGGACTTTCAAAGCATCGATAACCCATGAACGCGAGGGTCTCTTCCTGGGTCCTTTCTTCTTGTCTATCGCCACCATCATTACTGGAACGCAGAAGTACGTTATTGAGTCTTACGAGATGGATCATCCAAATCGTGATTGGGCTGTCACCACGATGGCTGTAGCCTTCTGGGCCTACACATTTGCTACATTCTGTCTTGCCAGCTTTCAATATTCTTTCCTGTTCTGTTTCCACACGTACAAGTTGAACAGCTTCATGCCGTCATGGCTACTTCCCATCTTTCCCATTATGCTTTCTGGAACAATAGCTTCTGTCATTGCAAAGGATCAACCAGTAGCAGCAAGAATGTCCATTATCGTAGCAGGACTTGGCTGCCAAGGGCTCGGGTTCACGGTGGCAATTTTGATGTATGCTCATTACATTGGGCGCCTGATGCAAGTTGGATATCCAGACCGTGAGCATCGAGGGGCGATGTTCATTGCTGTCGGGCCTCCATCTTTCACGTGCTTAGCCCTCATTGGCATGGCCAACGCTCTCCCGGAAGATTTTGACTTGCGAATGGACGGTCTTGTTGATGCAAAAGTGCTTCGTACCATGGCTCTTGTTATTGCACTATTTCTTTGGGTGCTTGCCATGTGGTTTTTCATGGTTACGCTTGTTGCCGTCAGTATCTTCATATGAACATCACGGGTTCCTTGGACAGTCTACTAACGTGTGAATAGGTCCTGAACTCATGGGCAGTGTACTTTCACCTGGGCTGGTGGGCTATGGTTTTCCCCAATACTGGGTTTGTCATTGCAACCATCAGCATTGGACGCTCAATGGGAAACGAGACTATCCTGTTTGTTGGGAATGGCCTTTCTGCCGCCATTGTTACCATGTGGCTATTCGTCCTTTTCAATCATGTTCGAGCTGTATACGTGGCCGACATCATGTGAGTGTGATTATCACGTGTTGCCTGTGACGAAACTAACCTCTCGTAGATACCCAGGATTAGACGAGGATATTGCGGATCATTGACACCTTTGAACACCACCAGTTTCTCCATCGCCATCGTAGACGCTGGAGTACGAGAGAATGGGCGTGTCAGCACTCGCGGGGCTTGAGCCAATATCACAACCTAGTGCCTGCTCACCACTACTAGATTCACTCTGGTATTCTAGACTTTACTGTCACCAAGGCAGTCGCTTCACACCCGACCTTCATATCACGACGGATAAGCATTCAACCCTATTTTCGGTTCGATGCCCTGAAAATTTTCTTTCCTTTCATCTAAATACCCGAGTCGCCAGTGGGACTTTACGATTCAAACAGTACTCAGAATACTCATAGTTGGTTGTGCTTGAATTGAGGACAGTAATTTTAATACGGATTCCATTTTTTTCATCAATACGCATAGCGTTGGAATCAAAAAGCGGCGTGGAGCCAGGAAATGAGAATAGCCGATCACTGACGACATGAAATCAACCCAGTTGAGAAGTGGAGACTGAAACAGCAACAAGGGCGAATGCGAGGAAGCCAAGACTGATAAGCAAATACCCATGCAATCCTCAAGTGTCATAGCTTAATGGCGGCAAAGATCAAGCGCTTCATGCATGAACATTCGAAAGTGGGTATGTGTTGGTTGGGCATGTGCGTGTGCATGGGCTAGAGATAACGGGAAGTTGCTGGGCTGGTACAAGACAAGGGGTGCTCAGCAGGGATTGGGAAAAGTAGGAGCTTCAAGATGGAAAGAAAGATGCTTGGTTTTGCCATTGCGCGGGGAATTTTGACTCAGAAGAATTTACTATATATAGTTGTGCTTTGGTAAACTGGGCTTGCGCCATATCGTGAATGACACCAACGCTATCTATCGCCAGCGTTCGGGCTATTGCGTGGACTCTGCGAGTACCGTAAACTATGATTAGAAAATGCCTCATGGATAACACAGGGTAGTAGCACGCATTGTTAGGAAGGCACATCCAGGCATGGATTTAGAAGCGTTGGCGGTGTTGTGGTTTCACGGGCATGTTCTATATTACGTGATGGCTGACACGGTATGATACTGACCCGATTGGAAGATGTGAGAGGAGCGCAAGTGCTAAGAAGGCATTCCGCTAAGCTCCGCGGAAAGCCTTGCCCCACCTGCGTTGCCCCTCTCCCCCCATAGTGTTATCAGACCAAACTGTATGCTTAGCTGGTCGACAAATTTTCCTGCATTTGTCATTGAAGTTGATATTGAAGTTGCTATATGAGATACCCATCTTGAAAATTTGAACTTGTACACTCGTAGCATGTCTACAATCAAAACGTTGGGGGTTGGAGTCGACGTGGGCGGGTACGTGAAACCTAGCACCCTATTCTTCTACCTCTTCTACACTAACTTTAACAATAGCACAAACACAGATGGCGTGATCATTGAACCGAGGAGAGTGCACGGAAGTGACAAGAGAATAATCGTGTGGTAGAGCTCTCCGCCTCTCACTCAACGATTAACTACGTTTACATGTCTCAATTCTTCCTTGAATCTTGTATTGTGTGAAATGGACCTGATACGTTGGGCAACAAGGGCTCACCTATAGTGCTAAGCATAAAACTCCGAGTACCGCAAGCCCAAGTCATGGCATCGCAAAGGTCATTACTGCCATGTTTGAATCTGCGTCTGTAGATTCAAATTCAATAGCGAGTGTAACCATTGGAACCACTCATCTTGTAAACGCTATTGTTACAAGAGATCCATCCCGCCTCTCCAAAGTTGCCGTAATCCGTCTCTCATCAGCATTCAGCAAACATGTCCCTCTATGTGTAGAATGGCCTGTCTGCGCAACACAATTCTTGGTCACTATGCGCTTGTCAAGAGTGGCTTAGAAGTTGATGGCAGCCTTATTTCCGATATCGAGGAGGTGGAGATTGCAGAGCAATGCAGGATCATCAAGGAGAAGGGCATAATCAGCGTGGTTATCAATGGTGTCTTTAGCCCGATAGATACAATTGAGAACAAGAGGAGCGAGTAACGGACTTGGTCACACGCGAGCTAGGAGTACAAGTCGACATCGTGCTTAGCAAAACTGTCGCCAACCTTGGATTCCTTGAGCGTGAAAATGCTGCCATCTTGAACGCATCCATTCTATCGTTTGCTCGAAGAACAATCGCTTCATTTCAGCAGCCGGTTCGGAAGCTCGGGCTTGATTGCCCTGTCTTCATTACACAAAACGATGGGACTATAGTAAGTGGCGAGGCAGCTTCACGATTGCCAATCCGTACGTTCGCGTCAGGCCCAACCAATAGCATGCATGGCGCTGCGTTCTTGGTCGATCATCAAGAATCAAGTGAAGCGATGATAGTTGTCGACATTGGTGGCACTACGACCGACGTCGGATTACTGCTTGCTAACGGGTTCCCGAGACAGCAAGCAGCCTATCCGGAACTTTCAGGGGTGCGAATAAGCTTTTCTTGTCCTGATGTTAAAAGCATCGGCCTGGAAGGCGGGAGCCTGGTAAGAAAGGTGGACG
>Ga0182211_1000253_pt1 | contig 16938 bp, 14 predicted proteins | sample G5R1MG_20_FD_129660 | JGI IMG/M metagenome (GOLD analysis project Ga0182211, IMG submission 129660) | Switchgrass phyllosphere microbial communities from Michigan, USA - G5R2_MAIN_03OCT2016_LD1 MG | ecosystem: Host-associated > Plants > Phyllosphere > Phylloplane/Leaf | place: USA: Michigan... | reverse complement strand
GATGACGGTTTGCTCTTCACGACCGGGAGATTGAGCGATGGTGATACCTGCGGGTCCAGTGAAGTTCGAGAGTGTTGCTTTCAAATGCATGTGGCTTGACCCGTTTCCAGCGGGGAGTGTTGCGGTCCACGTATTTGCGACCTTGATGATCTGCATGTCAGCTCCCTGGTGTAACCCCTCTATGACTTCGGGTAAGGGACGAGCACCAAGTGTGTATACCGTAAAAGTTCCATCGGAATGTTGTATAACGCGGTTGTTACCCTTCTTTGTCAAGCCTCCATCGGAGTTAACCAAGTCCTTGGCCTTGATAACGTACATCTCTCGCGGGATAGCCATTGCCCCTTGGTAGCCCTGTTGAAGCAGAGCAAATCCGTTGTTCTCCTCATTGGCCCAACCCCATTGAATACGCCGGTTTTTCTTAGTGTCATTGAAACTGGTTACGGCGTAAAGCAAACCGGAGTCGATAGCGCCACCAGCGGTGGGTGTGAATTGAACTGAACCATTCTCACGTCTGGTGACTGCTCCTTCGTTCCAAAGTCCCCACTGAGCACGAGGATGCCATGTCAAGTTACCTCCCTCGGTACCCATGAGGACGTAGTAATGAACTTCGTCATCTTCGTCAGTGAGGGAGAAAAAGTTTGAACTGCCCTGATCAGTACGTAACAGACCAGATGGAGGTTTACCTACACTTCAAAATTGAAGCCGTATGTGCCCGTCTCGAGTAGCGAACCAAGCGTCTCGTTTCTTTTGGGCTCCCACAGAGAGCCCAAGAAAGTCCAATCCGTAAGATTAGACCGGGGAGCACTATAGAACGGAATTCTTCCACCGCCGCTTTCCCCCTTAATACCGGAGCCAAGCACCATGTACCAGTGAGGCTCTGACTGCTCGAGGAGAGCATCCATTTCTGACCACGGTTCAACGAATGGGTCTCGCCATCCGGTAATATTCCAGCCTTGTGGTGGCTGCGTCATAATTGGGTTATTCTCATACTGCTCCCAAGTGTTTCCACCATCATTAGAGATGGCGATGCTTTGGGATTCAGTGCCTGGAATGTAGGGAACTGCCCAATTGGTGGGCAATTGGCCCACAGATGTGTAGAATGCGATGAGGGTGCCATCCTGCTTGCCAGACACGTTGTAGGGTTGTGCCGAACCACTAAAGATTCCGAGGCCATAGTAACTATCATTTCGGGAGTTATGATTCGGCCCGGTTACAAGTGACTGGGCTCGGTGGTTCTCCCATCCACCAACATCTGTCCACGAGACAAGATCCTTTGAAGTTGCATGTCCCCAGGAAATGTTGCCCCAGTTGACGTGGTTAGGATGCCATTGATAATGGAGATGGTATACATCTTGGGCAGGATCATACATCATTCCACATGGGTCCTATGCAGTTCCAGCTTAGTGATGTCATCATCGGAAAGCATTGTATGACATACATTCAGCCACCCAGCAGGTGAGATAAAATGGTATGTTGGACGCCATCGATTGAAGAGGGAGTTGTTTCCCAACCCCTCAATGATTCCAGCGGTTAGAATGGTAGGCAGAGTAGAACCATTGTGTGCTCGGACGATTGAGAAAGATGCCAGCGCAAAGCTTAACAGCAAGGTAGGACGGATCATTATGAACTAAGTAGTTAAGCGCTGGCTGTACGAGGAGTTTCACATGCTGTTTCCCTTTGGCGTACGCAGGCGGGGCTTACATAGTATAGGTAGCGGAGCAAATCGTGCTGTCACAAAGCCCCTATGTCATCATAGCGGTGGTAAGCCGTATACCCGATCCTTTCTTTGGTCTGGGCTGGTGGAGACTGAACAGGGCACATCCCCCTCACTCTTCTCCACAAGTAAGCAATATTGCGACCCCCCAGTACTGTGATAGTGTGTAGGGGAGGACAGCTCTCTGGAGACTGGCTGGCAGCAGGCGTGTGCGGGGTTGCTTTTGCATTATGAGTCGCCGTATCCCAGTGCTGTTGTGGTGTTTTCATGCGCGATGCAGACTATCGTCCCCAAGATAGATTGATTGCCTATTAGCCTGCAAGTTTTGGCCGAGACGATACAACCCGCCAGTACATAGTACGCATATCGGATGGACAATGCAACTACAGCCGCAGTCGGCTCACGCAATGAGGATGCCGTGTTGCTCACTCGGTGCAAGCAACTTCGCATGACAGGGAGGCGACCTGGAGAAGCTGTTTTGTACCAAAAGCATATGTTTGGGCTTGCATCGCCCGACCGGGGCTGAGGCTGAGGAGTGGACGGGTGTTGCGCGTACCTGATGATTTCGCACCGTGGAGGAGTTGCTTGTCGGCTAACTAAGCAAGCGGCGTACGTCATGGCGGATGACTAAGGCCGACACGACACATCGCGGGCAGCTCACTTACTCCAACTTTACTACGGTATACGTGGCCGCTCACCACCAACAACACAGAATACGTACATAGCCCCTCACAGACCGCGCCTTGAGCCACTGCATACTGTACGGCGCCACCAGTGGGGACAACCCCTCGTTGATGGGCGAAAGGAAGCCTCGTGACTAGGGGTCGGGAAGCTCTACTGCTAAACACCACACACTATGGGCCGCCTCAAAATATATGTTGCGGTAACCATGGCCGTCTTTAGCTGATGAGGCGTGTGAGATGCTGACGGTAGCAGGGCTCGGCTGTCATGGCACAGGTCGTGCTCATGCGCGCATACTACGAGCGCCCCAACTTTTACTCTGCTGCCGTCTACATTTCGCAGAGCACAGGCTCGCTTATGTTCTTGGTCAACCTGATGCTCATTGTCGCCGCGAGTTTCGGCTATGGCCTGCAGCGACTTTTCTACGGCCCGCTTCGTCCCATCGAGTCGGAACAACTCTACGACAAGGCGTGGTTCGCGGTCAGCGAGACTCTGCTGGCCATGACCATCTTCCGAGACGATATTGGCATCTGGTTTTTTGCCATGTTCCTTTGTCTGCTTGCTGGTAAAGTGTGGCAATGGATTGGCGAAGGCCGCGTTGAGTTTCTCGAGCAGCAGCCACCTGCAAACCCACAGCTCTTCCACGCGCGCCTGGCGAGCTCCTTGATCTTCTCAGCCGCGTTCGACATATACATGATACGGTATTGCATAGGCTCTATCCTTTCCGACGCACGTCCTGGTGTCATGGTTATGTTTGGTTTCGAGTATGTGCTCTTGGCCATTGCCTCAGTATCCACTCTCCTACGCTACACGCTTTCGCTCGTGGAGCTCTATGTGACGCACCGCCAAGAGCAGGCTCGGAACGAAGCCCGCCGGGTCTCAAGGGTACTTGCGCAGGCTAGTGAAGCGGAAGCTCCTATAGCGAACGACGACGAAGAAGGCGACGTGCCAGGCTGGGAGGAAAAGGGTCGATGGGTCTTCTATCTGGACCTCGCAACGGACTTCATAAAGTCGGTCGTCTACCTCGGTTTCTTCATGATACTCATGACCTTCTACGGCATTCCCATTCATATCATGCGGGATCTCTTCATGACGATCCGGTCCTTGCTCAAGAGAATCAAGGACTTCGTTCAGTATCGAAACGCCACCCGCGACATGAACACACGATATTCGGACGCTTCTGTGGAAGAGCTCGAGCGGGAGAACACCTGCATCGTCTGTCGTGAGGAGATGAAACCTTGGGTGCAATCTGGTGCAGATGGCACCCGAACAGGCCCGCGGATGGACGAGCGACAGCGACCGAAGAAGCTACCTTGTGGTCACATTCTGCATTTCAGTTGCCTTAGAAGTTGGCTAGAACGACAACAGGTGTGCCCAACCTGCCGACGACCGGTGCTGAGTCAAACAGCAGCGCAGGCCGCCCAGACGAATAATGCGCCGAATCGTGGTGCACCAATACTACCGAATCATCAAGGTCAAGGGGCTCTACAACGCTTGCTCGGTGGGCATCCTCAAGGCGCTGCTAGGCAACAAGGGGAGCAAAACCAACCGCAGCCCCAAGGTCAGGCGAATGCACCCGCAGGGAACTTGCGTGTCTTCAACATTGGTCCGTTTAGAGTGGCTTTGGGAAATCTACGACTGCCCCCTGGCCAGCAAAACAATCCTAATCATGTCAGGAACGCTATTGATCAGCTCCATCAGCAGGCAATCGTAGATCAAGCGGCACGCGATGGGATTCCACATCACCCGGCCCCCGCGCATACGCAAGTTTCTACTCAAAATCCGCCACATCCTCTCTCGATGGGCCCTGTGCCAGGGGCGGTTGCATTACACCCTTCAGATATACAGTCTGATATACTGCGGCTTCAGCACAATATTATCGAATCTATGCGTCAACTGCATTTGCACCATGATCAGCTAGAGGTAATCCACAGTCTCCTCGGCGAGCTTAATCGAATTCAACAGGCTTCCGGTGTGAATGTCGCTATGGGCCGTGAGCTGCCTTTTATCGCGCCTCTGCACTCGCCTGATATGAGCACATTCACACCACAAGCCTACACGGCCAGTGGTGAAGTCCTGCGCCCGGGCGACACCGGCGTACCCGTAGGCCTGTCACTTCCGGAGGGCTGGACGTTGAGGCCAATGGCACTAGCACCCCGGCCTGTGTCAACTGGATCCTCATCAGTGCCGCCTACCCGATATTCTCAGGTGGGCAGAGAAGGTGATTCTGAGGCAACTCCATCCACCTTCCAATCGGGAGTCCAGCACCCTGTGGTTGGGCCAACAACATCTGGTCCAGCAGTAGATGCATCGTCACCAAGAGTCGATTCGGATAGTCTCGGAGTAGACTGGAGTTTTGGCAACGTCGCTGAGCACAATGAAAGTGTGGCGTCAAGCTCTGGGGTCGCCATTGCTGAGAGTGCTTCTAATGGGCAGAATGTGACAAGGCGGACAGTTACTGTAGAGGAAGTTGAAGACAACGGTCAATGAAAAGAAGAAAATCGACAAAGAGGTTTCATATTGCATAGCGAGGTGTTTGGGTTGGAATTTGCACCTCATGTTAGCCCGCCGCAATCAAGTATTGCGAAAATGAGCACATGTTCTACGAGCTTCGTCTATTTCTTATGTGTATGGCAAAGATCCGGACATCACTACGATCAATAGCAGGCTTACTCAGTGCCTCGACTCTTTGGTGACTGTCGTCCATGAGCCACGGGCTTGATGAATTTATCTTTTCAGCGATGACGCTCGACTGATGTACATATTGCTCTTAAAATTAATTTCCTTGAAACATGACCTACGCATCGCACTGGTTACCAATTTATGCAGCAATCGTTATGCATGAAGTCCTCTCGCTCAAACGAGCTTATGGCGCCCCGCTCTCGCCCTTGTTCCATAGCGGGAACGCTGCCCACCACTCAAACTTCGCAAGCCTTCCAAGACTCAACCACGGGGCGGCTACGTGCAGTACACAAGGTTCAAAGAATGGGCCTGACGATGTGAGAATGATGCATGGCACCCAGTAGCAGACGCCTTTACATGATGGAGCCCGGCGCGCATCGATTCGGAGCATGGATCGTTGCATGGGATGTGCACACTGGGAATGCAGTATGAAGGATAAGATCTGAGCATCCGCTAGGCTGGAAGACCAGGCCAGGCCAGCTCCTCCTTACCTTTGCTGACAGCATTCACGCACGCGTTGAATGTCTCTTAAAGATCCATAAGCCTGATCCTGTCGCTTTTTTTTGTGGCCTCGTCTGGTTACATTTGCACAATGGCTGTAAACACGGTTCATGCGCTAAGAGGCGATTCGGTGGTCTCGAGTTGCATTATGGATATCATTCATGCGTTCACGAATGGAATTAGTATCTTCAGAAGATTACGCGAAAGGAAGAAAAAGCACAGAGCTTGTAGGAAGGTTCAAGCGGAAGATATCGCAACCAGTGCTGAGTTTGAGCTCTCAAAAAGCTTGCGCAAAGGGCAAGAAGAGTTAACCAAGAAATACACACAGTGTTACTACAGTAGCATGGGGCCAGACTTTGCTAGAGGAGATCGTGAGTATGCCTCTGTAATATAAGACGAAACGATTTGATACTGACTGCATGGACAAGACATCGCGCACGCGTCACTTGCAAAAACTTTGGGCAAGCTAAATACAGGCCTAGTTGGCATCATTGCAAGTTTTCTGGATCACAACGGTAATTGCAGAGACAAACTATTTTTAGACTACAAGTCTCTTACAACCCTCTCTGATGCATCGAGAAGGGAGGCGCTGCATAGTATGAATCAGTTGTATCAACGATTGAACTATTCGCAATTACAAGATCAACAATTAAGCAGCCCAGCACGCGCATGTCGTGGAAATTCAGATGATTCTGACTGTCCTGGTACAAGCACTGCCTCAAAGAAAGACAAGGGTAGACATACAAGCTCACGTCCACATGCCAGTGGACGAATGGTAACACGGATGCCGATGAAAACTTCAAGTCAATCACAACTCGTCGTGATAAAGTTGAAAGCGACTAAGAAGCGTTGTTCATCAAGCAATAACTCCAACGCGACCAGATCACTACCAATTAAGGCGTGCACAGCATTGCCATCATTCCCATTACCCAAGTACGTTGCCGCGGCGCCCGTCGAACTACCAGCAACAGGGGTCATCAAGGGCACCATGGGTGTAGCGCCACAGCGCAGGAAACAAAAAATCATTTCCCCCGACGACCCGAGACCATCAACATGGCCACTTGAATATAAGCCCCACTACCCAACATCCTGGCGTCCTAGGTTCGCGACTGTTACCAAGCGCCATACACCAACGCAAGAGAAGGAAATAGCCCCTCAACCAACTTCCGATGCGATAGCCTTCTCACTGAAGCGTCGCATCGACAAAATCACTCCATCATCTTATACCTTTGCCTCCGACAGTACCCAACTCGGCGAGATTCCACAGCACCATTGGACCAGACAGTGGGACTACGTGGAAGCCGAGCGGCTCAACACTGAGACAGTGATGGCTAGTCATCCAGTCCAGCCTGCTATTGTAGAAACGGCCGCCAAGAAGAAAGGATTTCTCAATTTTTTCAAGCGAGGAAATGCATCTGGTGTGGCTACGGGAATTTGAGTGTATGGCGTAATGATATCTTTTCATTGTAATTCTCATTATAAACACCGGAATTCTGTTTTTTTCTCCTATCATAATCATTCTATTCTCATTTGGTTGAAATATTTATTTCACTTCTGGGTCTGTTATCCTCCACTTGGTGATCTGGTTTTTGCTATCCATTGTTCCTCCAGTATAATGAGTTGTGAAGCACATAACTATAGGCAAGCGGTGTTGTGTTCGAAGGACATACAAGTACGATTAGGAGCGTCTTTGAACATGGGCTCGGGAATGGTTAGCAGAAACGGTCAGCGGACACAAAACTAGACTATAACAGGCCAGCGAAATGCGACCGTACGACATGAGAAAGGTAGGTCTCACCTTTTGGCAAATTAGGCTTGGATACAATGCATGCATACGGACCGGCCCCTCACCCGTCATCGGCTTTGGCATCACGGCTAAAGCCTGAGCATAATAGGTCCTAAATCTACGATCTTGACCACAGTTTGATTGTAATGCTCATTGAGCTCACGGAGAGTCATGGGCGACCAACACAAAGGACTCGACAACGGGGAAGGACTGATCTTAGAAATAGGCGTTGTTGGAGCTGGCATCGCTGGGTTGACGACTGCTGCTAGTAAACATAATTGACTAACTCAGAGCTGTTGATTCCTGAAGCTAATAATTGCTCACAGTTCTCAGTCGATTAGGCCATAAAGTCGAGGTTCGTGCGCTCATGCCTACCTTTTCAATTGACTGACATTACTAAGCTGTTTGAGCGATCTAACTTCAGCAACGAGGTTGGAGCAGCCATAAATGTTGGACCAAATGCTGTACCAGTGCTGAAGGCTCTTGGATTTGATTTTCAAGGCGCGAAGTTCATGGTAGCACGTGGAGTGAGTTGGGTGCAGACCAGCGTCCCAGTGATTGTAATTCTCTGACCATGGCTAGGGAGTTCAATACGATGCGAAAACTACGAAAGAAGTCTACCGGGGATCGTTTAGTCATTTTGAAAGCAGGTTTGGAGCACCTCTATACCTGTCCCATCGAGTCGATCTTCACAATGAGCTCAAAAGGCTAGCACTAGAGCCATCAGGAACATCTGGTGGCGCAAAGATCCACCTATCAAATCCGGTGATAGATATCGACTGTGAGAACGGTATACTGCAATTCGAGAACGGTACTTCAGCGCAAAAGGATGTCATCGTCGGCGCTGATGGCGTACATGTTTGTCCATACTGCTCATTTCTTGTATTCTACAGCTTCAGAAATGTAACTAACCCATGCAGTCTATCATAGCCAAAGCGGTCCTCGGTTCCGAAGTCCCTGGCACCGAGGTTGGGGAGTGCGCCTACCGGTTCTTAATTCCGACGGAGATTTTGCGACAGAACCCCGTTACGAAGAGACTGTTTGAAGATCCAGAGTGCTCATTCAACATAGCATCAGCACCCGACCGAAGGCTGGTTTGGTATCCTTGTCGAAAGTAGGGCATTGAGTCCACATGCAAAGACCGACACTGATACCATGATAGCGGAGAGCTGCAAAACTTTGTCGGTCTTCATCCAGCCAAGGAAAACCGGGTGGAAACTGACTGCTGGAACGCGAGCGGCAGTGTTCAAGATTTGCTTGATACCTTTTCAGACTTCCACCCTGATTTTATCGAAATCTGCCGTAATGCTGAGGATCCCAAGCTCTGGAAACTCATCTTCCGCCCTCCAATCAGACAATGGGCGAAGGGAAGAGTAATACTCATCGGCGATGCAGCGCACCCCATGTTACCTCGTACCTGATTCACCCTCTCCTCTGCTTTCAGTTCCACGTGCTGACGATTGAGACTAGATCAAGGCCAAGGTGGCGGCCAGGCTATCGAAGACGCCGGTGCCTTGGGCATATTCCTCGCCAACGTACAGCGCATTGCCGATATTCCACGTCGCCTTGAGCTTGTACAGAATATCCGTCGAAAAAGAGCGGGCGCGATGCAGATATTTTCCAATGCAGGGCAGGACCAGGCGGCAAGGATAGAGGAGGATGCAAAACAGTACGTTGATGGCCCAGTTCCGAGTAAGTCGTGTGCCCTGCGTTTCAAGCCCACGGATGTGGCTGATATGTGTTTGAGTAGCGAATCATGCGGAGTTCCATGAGTGGAATTTTGGATATAACATTTTCGATGAGTGTAGAGCGATCCTGGATCAGGTTTCGATACCGTAGATGTTGGTGCTTGCCCAATGTGACAGGCTTGATGAAGCTCGTTTTAGCTCGTTTTCAATATCATTCCACTTCAATACATGTGTTGCCATCACTGATATAATCCTCGTTAAATTGACATACTGAACGTGAGCAGGTACGAAACGCATGACCAGTTATCTGGACACGCAATCTTGCGATGCCTGCTCTTGAGAGGACGGCTCATTCGTCCACATTTGGATTGTTGTCTGTGTCTCCTGATCACATCAAGGTTCCTCCCCGTCCTTGTCCAAACGGCCGCGGCTAACTCCGTCACGAAAATAGACACACTCGATGATGAGGACGAAGGAAAAAGTAAAGAGGACAAGGTGAGGGATGTGGAGCAGTCTCAAGAATCCCTAGACTTCGCAAAATAGTATGCAAAGAAAGGCTGGGGCGGCACTACACTGCCTCGGCTGTCTGCAAACAAATAGATTGGGGTATCATGTAAAGGGTGGGTTTAAATATTCCTCATGAGCCAACGTGCCAGAGCTCCACGCCCATGACTTTGAACTTCTTTCCGTCGTCGCTAAGCGGCTCGTTGCCAAAAGTTGGACAGATGTCTGAGACGCCGTTTTCGAGGTTATCATCGAGCCATAAACCGTAATGGCCGTCGCTATAAAAAGGTCAGCTACCATCTGTGATTCCCAAGACTTTCCGTAGACGTACCCTCCTCCCACACTCAAGTAGCTGTGCTCACAAAAGATCATGTAATCGTTGACCCCGCTATATGGAAACGCTTTGAACCGGATCCTCTCCGGTGTGGTGGATCCGCTCCTGTCTGCGTGTCCATTTTCTGGTAGCGACAGTGTGTCACCATTCTTCTTTGATGTTGCTACTGTAGTCATACGGACGGCGTGTGTTGTGTCCTCGGACGGCGGGGGCGGCAGGTTCGCCGCGAGTTCGGGAAGCGAAGTCAGGAGGTGCGCACGCCAGAGGAAGCATTCACCGTTTCCGTAGAAGGATGTCGATGGACGTGGTGCGTCAGAGAGGTATGCGCCGAAGATCTGCCAGGGCACTTAGTGTGGACACGAAGCGACTGTGTGAGCTGTACATACGCCTCCCCCGCCATCTCTCACGACAAGCACATAGCCCCCTCTCTCCTCCAATTGGTCTTGAGCATTCTTGTAGAGCGTTGCCAGGCTCACGCCGTCCTGCTCTAGGCTGTAGAGCAGCGTCCACTCATTCACCAATTGCAGTCTCGGCGGGAACAACAGCCTTATCTCCTCGGCCAGTGCAGTGCTCAGCAGCTTTCCCTTCTCTCGCATCGTCGCTCCATAGCCGCGCAGTGCCAGTGGCGTAAGTGGTGGTGGCTGAAACGGGCTCACGAGGCGGCGCGGCGGCTGGGAGATTGAGCCCGTGTCCGAATGCTTCGAGGAGACCAGACTGGCGAGCGAGTGGGAGAGGGAGGATGCCGTCGCCTGAATCTGGGCCGGCAGGCTGCCTGAGCCGCGGCTGTTCTGCGCTGGCGGTACTGTTGCGGGTGTGCTGGGGCTCGCGTCCGTGTTTAGGCGGCGCATGATGCCCGACACGGCATAGGAGACGGGATATGTAAAGTACGACGAGGAGCGGCTGGGCACGGAGCGCTCGGGGGCGAGCGACATGGCGGCCGGAACCACTGTTGGGCTGTGTGGGGATGGGAGTCGTGTGGTGCTGGCTGGGGCGATTGTACTACGTACCAGTCGGTATATGTAGGTTCATACATAGGACTAGGTCGTGTCCCCGAGACGACCGCCTGAGAACAGAACAACCGAATCCTCGCCCAACGCACTCAAGGGACGCCGAGATGCATAAGTACACAAGAAGCTAGTAATGGCGCCTTATCCAGCACAGCACGCGACTACTATCTATCTAGCTATGTACTGTGTCGTACCCATCCACGTAGGCTCGCTCGCCGACAAGACAACGTACAAGGCTGCTATCAACATGGACACATCAACATAGACAGCGCGTGGCATCGCATACCAGACTAGGATGCTGCCAGCTCTGCGACCGGCTCTGCGACCGGCTCGGCCTGCTCAGACTGCATGGCTACATGCACGCCATCGCCCGTGCCATCATCGGCTCCTTCGTCCTCTTCGTCTCCCCGCGCCTTCGATCCCCCATCGTCGCACTCCCCTTTCAGTCTCCCGCCCTTCCTCTTTGGCATGACTTCAATGAATGCCTTGCCCCAGTCCCCAAACTCCAACCATTTCAGCATAATCTCCAAGACGTGGTTGGTAACCAGCACTTTCCGACTGTCCATCTCAAGATATTCGCCGATTGGCAGTTTTGCCGTCTTGATGCCTCGGCTGACAGCCCGCTTATGGCATACCCCTTTGTGTCGATTTTTGTCCACCAGACCTCCGATGATATAGGTACTGTTCGGCTTGAGATGGGTGAGAGTATTTTCCGACTCGGATGATAGATAAACAATCTCGCCCTCTTCTGACGCACCTTCGCTCGGCTCGTGCATGGCCACATCGCCCTCCACTGGCAAAGGCTTCAGGGCTCCCGCCACGTCGCCCCCCTTCGGTCCTGTCATCCACTCCTTTGACTTCTCGGCTACCGCCACAAAGTCTTCTTCGAAGAACCGGACGCCCTTCCAACTCGTGTACTGTTGGGCCAAGATGCCATCGAATCGCTCCTTCATCTTTCCACCAAAGTTAGCCAGAGCAAGGTGGGTCCGGAACTTGGCTTTTCGATTGTCGCTATAACACCTCGTGATTTGCAAGCCCAGGCTCTTGAGTTCGTGGTCATACATCAAGTCTTCAAAGTCACAGTCGAAGATAACTGTGATTGGGGTCTGCTGTCCCGAGCCAGCGGAATGTCTAGGCGGCCGTATTGGCGGCGGCCTGGGTCTGTTGCCATTCTCGTCTGGGGAGGCTTGTGCATATGCTTCTCGTCGACGTTCTTTCTTCTCTTTGATCTTCAATTTCCGCTTTGCCTTGCGATCGTCACGCCCTGATTCCCAACGCTCGTGGCGGCGCTGTTTCTTGAGTTGGTTTTTGCTAATTTTGGGTTGAGAATCTTGGCCCTCTTCCGGTAGAACGATGGTGCAGTTGGCATTATCATCACCATTGATGTTGTCGACTGGCCCACATTGCGTGGTTACGGAAGTCTGCTGGGCTGATGTCGTGTCAGGTGTGCTATCTGCATTGGAGGCACCACTCGCGCCCTCGGAATGCTCCAGTTTGCGCATCTTCGCAGGCCTCTCCTCGGACTCCATGTCGTGCAGTAAGGACTGGCTGTCTGACAGTGCGGCCATGGAGTTGGAGACGCGCCCACTCAGCAGTAACAAAATTATGCTCGCGTTGGTGCTAGTGAGTCTGCCAAGCCCCGCCCCGGTACGCCGTTGCCTCTCCCTCTCGCCATACCAGCGCTCCGATGACCTCAGGCCGCCGTTGAGCCACAGACGCAGCCACATACACACACGGAGCCGCCCACCATGCCTCAGGATATGCCGCCGAGTGGTGGCTACAGCCCCATACAATACAAGCGCAACCTTCCCGCTCGCGGCTTCCGCCCTGCTGTATACCTCTTCGGAACGGCCGCGTTGATGACATATGGATTCTGGAGAGTTGGACAAGGAATCAGGGAACACAAGTAGGTGGACCCCGGCGAGCCGTGAGGAACGGATGAGTGCGAAGGAGCTATGGTCAGCACTGACACGCCACAGCGAGCTCGCGCGGGAGAAGATGTGGGCGCGGATACACCTGATTCCTGCGCTGCAGGCCGAGGAGGACCGTGACCAGGTGCGCAGGTACCTAGCCGACAAAGCGCGGGAGAAAGAATTGATGGGATCAGAGACAAGGGTATATCACAGCGACAGGCACGTTAAAACGAGACTCCTGGCCTCCCTGTCGCAAACGCTGACTATGTGATGACAGGTTTGTACGGCCGACATTTGCTATCACACCAGAGCACGAGACGAAATAAAGAGAACACTTGGCTGGACCGTGCAAACTTTGGTCGATGTACTCGTAGGAACGCGATGGGTGGGGAAAGAATTATGCCTGCAATGGCTGACCTACTCTTTGAAGATATGCTGAATCCAAACTTCCCTTTTCTTCTGGGTCATATTTCTAGTTGCGCACTGTGAGTAGTCAGTACTCGCCCGGCTCCCTGTAGATATCCTTTTCGAAGAAAGGCAAGGTCACTGAACGTGAACGTGAGATACGCTACCTGGCTACGTACAACGATGATCAGATTATACATTTGTCACACTGCAACACCACCGGTGATAGTGCGGGGATGCTTCCGACGACTCTAAGATTAACGTCTACGGACATGCAACATGAACGCGGCAGCTACCAGTGGTGAATCGCACTGGAAGCTCTGAGCGTCAATGCTGATTGCGTAGCATAAATCTATCAATTGATAGGTTCACAGACCGAATAGTAATAATGCTTACATAGTATGCCCTACGTGAGCCTCAGCGGGTCTTACCACGTAATTGTCGGGCCGGGCCTCACCCATGTGCTATGACAAGATCAATTAGATAGCTACCTTGTTTATCCCATATACATAGGGCAACAATAACAATCATTGGTCGCGGACCTTTTTACCTTTGTCCGGTTGTCAAACCAACCCACAATGACGATACAGTATAACTATCACCAAACTCCATGGGATTCAATCATCATCATCACCAACATCACTCGCGAATTCTTTACTGCCACGCAAACCCACTATTCAGTCTACCGGTACTACTCTGATGACGGCGACAATGATAACATCAGTAACAATCATCGATCAACAACACCTCTTTCCTCCATACTACCCCCCTATCCCACGTAAAATTGTCGCCGACTTACTGCTCTAGGTGACTACACGCATCAACATCACTTCGCTATCGAAAAGCTTTCCAGCCTGTAACCAACCTAGCATTTTGATATAGATACATGAAACCTCTGCTCACTTCTTTGAGATCCTTGTCCTGCTTCCAGGAAGGCTGTGAGCAGGACTGCTTTCCCCTGCGCCTACAATCATGCCCATTTCCCTATATTGACTCATGATTTTGCCTGCCTCGCTTTGTTTCTCGAATGGATCACGTTTAGAAGTGTCTTTGTCGCGACATCTCCCTTCGTAAATGCAATTCATCCCACAGCTGTATCGTATTAGTCTATTTTGAACTTCAGTATAATGTACAGATCGATTGCACTTACTAAGTAAAAGTAGGTGCAATGTGGGCTGGAATTGGTGTCACCCTATAGGTGAAGGCGAATCTCTGGTTGAGCGTCGCTTCTACACATGTATTCAAACATGCAACCTAGATATTGGGTCAACATGCAGCCTGTAAGATGCATAGGAATATCGTTATTTGTTACGTACACATTGACGTGATGGCGCCCACCGTCTCCACGCCGCCCGTTTTTCCATGTGCATTTCGGGAAGACCAGTATTGACAGGTTCCAGTGAGGGGAACTCAGCTCCCTCCGATAGAGGGAGGGAATTCTTAGCTGCAAGTTCCAGCTCCCGTACCGGAAGGGTAAGAGAAGCAGACTCCCAGCCTAGAAGGGCAATGGTAAAAATAGCAGTGGCTTTCATCATGAGGTTCAGAAACAACAGAGGGTTCTTGCAGCGCAGGAAAGTGTCAGCTTCGATAGAAGGAAAAGGTAGTTAATAGATGGAACGATGCGGCTGTATTTAAACAACTTTGGTACACACAGTAAGGAGCGAATTTCCTTAGTAGCCTTACGAAGCATACATGCTCTAGATTTCAGAACGCGGTGTCAATTCCCACTACGCCCGCACGGCCAAAAGGCTAGCAATTGTCTACTAACTTGGTAGACTTCTAGGTTAAATAGTATCTGGGTATTCCCTGCGTGCGACACTGCGTGGTCTGGCCCTTGTCTCTGCTACTGGACTGCCAAACACATATTCAACCTACACTACCCATAAACGCCTCGTTCCAGGGAGAGTGAGAAATGACTTGGGTTTATTTTGAATATCTAGTTAATAGTGGCTGCAGGTATTAGGCATTCAGGTAATGGTACTTCCGCATTTCAAACAAAAGACTATGTTACCAGATGCGTTAAATGTATACTACACGGTAATTCCAGCATTTACGGCAATGTGGTACCCACATTTTTATAAAACTGGGACTTGTATCAGAGCCCGCTCTGAGGGAGAGGGTGCACTGTGTAGAGTGTACCTATTCTCAGCCTACTAGATAAGAATAAGCAAAGATATTCGGCATTTACAGGTCCCTCGATTGATTGCGATGGGTCTAGGAAAAAAACTCCTTAGAATAAATGTATATGTATGACTGCCTAGCTAAAGTAGCCATAACTACTAGTCGCTTGCCCGAGACTACGGTGGATACTGGAGATCGATTAGATATAGACTGCGATCTGATACCTGTTTTCATCGGAATTTTCAGACATTATGAGCAGATAGTGAAGCACGAAATGTAGGCTGAGTAAACAGTCGGTATTACTTTCTTTGATGTGTGGAAGAACATGTGAGCTACCGTGTGTACTGTGGTGGAAATACATGGTGTTGAGTGTTGGAAGGAGAAGCCTCAGTCAGTGGACGATGCCACGACTCAGCCACATGGCGCAACTACGACTCAGTACTGTTTACTCCCAATTGGGTATAGTCTTAGATTAGCAGGTATATAGTTGACTCACTGGAGTACAGAAATACGACACACTTTTTGCTCCTCTATTACCTCTAATATTAAGGCTTGAAGAAAGCCCGAAGCACAATCGCTGGAGGACACGTGACCTTCGGTCACGTGATAAGAGTCATGTGACCAAAAAGTATATACCTAGTTGAAAAGCTTGCCGAAGCTCAATCGGTAGACAGATAGACCGATAGTCGACGGTTACGCGCGCAAATGGACAATATACTATCTATCTCAACTCACTCAAATACAACGATAACTCGACAGGCCGAAGGCTCGTCGAGCGGCTGCTGAAGCTAACTGTGCCTGAGGGAAAACTCCTCTACAGTACACAGTTTGTCAGAAGTCGGCCATCAGGAAGTCCTTGTGCTGGTATCCACTTGGTGGGTAGGTGCAGGATCAAGTCCGATAGGGGGTGCCTGTGCATGGCTTCTAGAAGCCATGACTCTGGAAGTAAGGGGAGCCGAGTTGATGGAAGGCAACGGCCTAACAGCATAGCCAGTGATTTGATCAGAGCTAGTGGCCGGAGAATTTTGTGAGCGATAAAAAACAAGCTTAATGTTGATGCGTAACTACCTAAGCGCACGGTCCCCCAAGCCAATCGCCATCTGATACCATACCTAGTATTATATGCACTTTAAGACGAGAGCAAAATAAAGCTATTTACAGAATATTCCAGACATAGCGCTGTACCGAAATTTCACCGTGACATGGTCAAGGGAGAATTTGAGGCTCTTGTGACTTGCGTGACTTCAACGAAACAATGTGTGGGGCCCGCCAGAAGTTGAAACTTGGGCAGATACAACGAACCAGAACGGTCGCGAACATCAAGAAAAATAAGTGCGGCACTACCTTGATGTCGGGCGAACATTCTACAGGGCCCAGACAGGGCCAGAGGGAGGTGATAAGACCACATAGTGGCGCACGCAGGGCATAGATACTGTTCAATCTAGCAATCTACCAAGTTGTCAGATAATTGCTAGCCTTTTGGCCATGTAGGCCTCATTCTGATACTTTACCTACATGGTACTCACATACCCACTAGTTAGAAAATTCTCCGCTGTGTTTCAATAACACCGCAAGGGCCCTGGTATATACGAAAGTAAGTAT